>Ga0308157_10003431_pt1 | contig 23098 bp, 14 predicted proteins | sample PhyBR1_FD_201035 | JGI IMG/M metagenome (GOLD analysis project Ga0308157, IMG submission 201035) | Phyllosphere microbial communities from UC Gill Tract Community Farm, Albany, California, United States - DLSLB.R1 | ecosystem: Host-associated > Plants > Phyllosphere > Unclassified | place: USA...
TCTCACCTTGCCCGAGGGCTACGCCGACTGGCTGGCCCAGCTCAAGACCCAAATTGCCCAGGCTCGGCAGCGCGCGGTGCTGGCAGTCAATGCCGAGCTGGTGCAGCTCTACGGCCGCATCGGCTGCGACATCGTGCAGCGCCAGCAGACTCAAGGCTGGGGCGCCAAGGTCATCGACCGGCTGGCCCGCGACCTCAAGGATGCTTTTCCCGACATGCGCGGTTTCTCGACCCGCAACTTGAAGTACATGGCGTTTTTTGTCCAGCATTGCACGGACGGCCAATTTGGGCAGCAGCCTGCTGCCCAATTGCTATGGTTCCACGTCGTGACGCTCTTGACCCAGCTGGACAACGCGGGTGAGCGCGAGTGGTATGCGGCGCAGACGGTGCAGCATGGCTGGTCGCGCACGACGCTCTCGCTGCACATCAAAAACCGGCTCAAGCAGCGCCAGGGCGGCGCGGTAACGAACTTTCAGGCACGCCTGCCTGCTGGCGAGTCGGCGCTGGCCCGCGAAGCACTCAAGGACCCGTACCTGTTTGACTTCCTGGGCATGGGCGATGAAGCGCACGAGCGCGAGATCGAAAACGGCCTGATCCGCCACATCACGCGCTTTTTGCTGGAGCTGGGCGCCGGCTTTGCCTTTGTCGGCCGGCAGTTCCGGCTAGAGGTCGGCGGCGATGAGTTCTTCATCGACCTGCTTTTTTATCACACTCGCCTCAAGTGCTACGTGGTGGTCGAACTCAAGGCCACAGCCTTCAAGCCCGAGCATGCCGGCCAGCTCAACTTTTACCTGGCGGCGGTGGATGCGCAGGTCAAGGCGCCGGACGACAAGCCCACCATCGGCCTGCTGCTGTGCAAGCAGCAAAACCGGCTGGTGGCCGAGTACGCCCTCTTGGGCATCGACAAGCCCATCGGCGTGGCCGAGTTATCAGTTGCTGCGCGATTTGCCGCAAATCCTAGAGAAAAGCCTGCCCAGCATTGCCGATATTGAAGCGGAACTGGCCGCAGAACTGATCAAACCAGATGCACCGGATAACAAGCCATGACAGAACAGCAGTTTGAACAAAAGAAACCATTGCGGCTGATCTCAGGCCACTTACGTCTATCTAAGCTTGATGCAACCATGAAGAAAATTGAAGAATGACTACATCGATTGAAGAACGTCAAGCAACGTGGGCTGAGTTCCTGAAACGCTGGCCAATCGAATCATTGAACCAGATGACCCTGCCTCAGTACACGCAGGCAGGTGATAAAGATTGCTTTACAAACTGGCTTGAAACTCGTACTGAAAATCTCGGCTCCATTTGGGGCGGATCCGCTTTCAAGTTTGGGGTTTTTTCTCGCAAAGACCTGAGCGACAAAACGGATCAGCGCGGATTGCGGTACGACGCAGAATATGGATGGTTCGGCAAGTACGGCGAAACGTCAGCGCAGGCGTTCACAACTGTTAAAAATATCATCTCGCAGGTCGCACATGCTGCCCGTAAAGGCGATCTGGCCACCATCGAGGCCGCTGACCTGGGTACGGTAACCAAATGGAAGATTGCATTTCTCTTTCAGGATTCTACCCAGCCATGCGTACTTCCCATCTTCAAAAAGGAAAGTCTCCATGCCGTCGCCAGCCGTGAGAAGCGAGTGAGCTGCAGTGAAATGCATGTACAACTCATGGCCAAGCGCAATGGGCAGAATCTGCTGACCTACGGTGATGAGCTTTGGGGGCAGATTCAAGCAATTGAGTCAGCCAAGCTGAGCACACCAGATACACATGCTTTCCTGATGGCATCAGATAGGTTCACCCCCATCAAGTTGGCAACAGACAAAATGGCAGGCTTTCGAACAGCGGAAGGACTCGAAGTAGCGCTTGCACTGGACAACAAGACGCCCACGCTGTACCTGAGTCAAGGGATCTGGCTCACCGATGAAGTAAGAGATCAATTCACTTCTGTGATCCCCTACGCTGCCAGCAAAAGCCGCAGCAGCAACATTCCTGCCAACGCGCCTTCGCTGATACAGGGGAACGCCATCGTCAAGATAACGGTCCCTACCCGCCTAGCGTTGGTAGCGCTTTGTGAGGCCTATGACGGCGAAAAGGCTCCCAGCATCGTGCCTTCCCAAGCCCTGATAGACGAAGTATCCATGCCCAAACCGCCGCTCAATCAAATCCTCTTTGGACCTCCGGGAACGGGTAAGACGTTCGCCACCATCAATACAGCCCTTGAGGTTCTTGACCCAGCTTTCCTCGCTTTGAACATCCAGAATAGGGAGGCATTAAAGCGCCGATTTGATGAGTTTAAAGATGCAGGCCGTATGCGCTTCGTGACTTTCCACCAAAGCTTCAGCTATGAGGACTTTGTCGAGGGCATACGGGCGGACACAGAGACAGATGATGACAGTTCGTCAGAAAGCTTGCAGTATCGGGTCGAGCCCGGTGTATTCGCTCAGCTCTGCACGGAGGCACGACGCAACAAACAACTCGAGGCGAAAGTCGGTATCCGTGAAGGTGCCAAAGTTTGGAAGTTGTCCATTGAGGAAGCCAGCAGTTCTGGTGAAACCCGCGCCTATTGCTTGAGTCATGGTGAGGCCCGTATCGGATGGGCTCACGTCGGGAATTTGAATACGGCCAATTTAAAGGATCTTGCACTGGACCTGGGTGTGAAAGAGCGTAAATCGCTGGAAAATTTTGGTGAGAAAATTGTGGTTGGCGATGTGGTCGTTTGCCTGGCCAGTCGCACAACGATCGGTGCAGTTGGGGTCGTCACCGGTGAGTACGAATACACAGCAAACGTTCCTGCTGGCGTTCGCAAGGACTACGTCCACAAGCTACCGATTCATTGGCTGGCTACAGGACTTGACTTTGGCGTCGTGGCACTCAACAACGGCAAGCAACTCACCCTGCAGACTGTGTACCCCTTGGGGCGAATCAAATGGCCTGATCTGTTAGAGGCATTAACTGCGGCTAACGTCAAGTTCACCGATCTGCCACAGGTACCACCGCCTACACGGGAGCCTTATGTTTTGGTGATTGATGAGATCAACCGAGGCAATATTTCGCGCATCTTTGGCGAGCTGATCACATTGATCGAACCATCCAAGAGAACGGGTGAAGCTGAAGCGCTAGAGACCGTGTTGCCTTACTCGAGGAGCAGCTTCGGCGTTCCAGCCAACGTGTATCTGATCGGCACTATGAACACAGCTGACCGTTCGCTGGCTGGTTTAGACGTGGCTTTGCGCCGCCGGTTTGTTTTTAAGGAAATGCCACCAAAGCCAGAATTACTGGATGCTGTTGAGGTTGATGGGGTTAACGTGGGCAAACTGTTACGGGTCATGAACCAGCGTATTGAGGCGCTACTGGACAGAGAGCATGCTTTGGGTCACGCCTATTTTATGCCACTGGAAAAAGACAAGCGCATGTCGCGCTTGGGCGAAATTTTCCGCGACCAGGTGCTGCCACTACTGCAGGAGTATTTCTTTGACGATTGGCAGCGCATACAGTGGGTGCTCAACGATCATCGCAAACCCTCAGGGCAGTACCAATTTATCCAGCGGAAGAAACAGGATACCAAGTCGCTGTTTGGTGAGGACGTGATCGTGTCGCAGCATCGGCCCAGTTGGCAGACTAACGCCACCGCTTTTGATTTCTCCGAAAGCTACTTGGGCGTAATTGACCATACACTGATTTCGTGAATACGCTCGTCAGTGTGCGCGAATATGCGCGGCTCACTACGGAGCCATGTGATGCCTCACTGGACCGCGCGCAGGTCAGCGTGAGCGCTTTTGACCACCTTTGCAGGCTCAACGAATCATTTTCCCGCGGTGGGGCCAGGTTGCTTCAGGTGGATGGACGGCGCTGGCTACGGTTGGACAACTATGTCGGGGTGCTGCAAACACCCTGCGGCACGACGCTAGAGATACTACCCAAGCACCAAGATCACGGGGATAGCCTGACGTCGTGTAGAGCCCTGTTGCGCAGGATGATCCAGTCCATGCTGGATTTGCCGACTCGCGATGCAGGTGAAGCCCAACTGGAACGCTTTGATGCGCCACTGACCGAGTGGGTGATGGGCCGCTTTCTGGCTGAGCTTGATCGGATCCTGAAGCGCGGCATCCGCTTCGACTACCAGCGTGTCGAAGAAGAGCGCCCATTCTTGCGAGGACAACTCAATGTCTTTGCTCAATTGCGCCAGCCACCAGGGCGCGCGCACCACTTTCAGGTACGCCACGATGTTTTTGTCCCTGATCGCCCTGAGAATCGCTTGCTCAAGCTGGCGTTGGAGAGCATTCGCCTGGCCACGCAACATCCTGACAACTGGCGATTGGCCCAAGAGATAAGTTTTCGCCTTGCCGAGGTACCTGCCAGCACACGGATTGAAGATGACTTTCGTGCCTGGGGAACTGACAGTCTGATGGTGCATTACCGTGCCATCAAACCGTGGTGCGAACTGATCCTGAATCGCAGTCTTCCTCTGGCCTTGCTAGGTACGCACTCAGGCCTAAGCCTGCTCTTTCCAATGGAACGGCTGTTCGAGCAACACGTGACACGTTGGTTGCGCCGACAGCTGCCGTCGGATGTTCGATTGCGCGCACCGGCGTCCAGCCTGTCACTGTGCACTCACGATGGGAAGCCGATCTTCCAGTTAAAGCCTGATCTTCTGGTTGAGGCGGGCCCCAAAAGATGGATTTTGGACGCCAAGTGGAAGCGACTGGACTCTGCCGACCGAGACAACAAGTACGGACTGAGCCAAAGTGATTTCTACCAATTGCATGCATATGGCATGAAATACCTTCAGGGGCGAGGAAACATGGCCTTGGTGTACCCAAGGACCACATTATTTTCGGAGCCACTGGTGCCTTTTCATTTCGATGAAAACCTCATGCTGAGTGTCCTCCCATTTGATCTGGATGAAGATCAGTTGCTTGGTTCAGATTTAATTTCTCTGCCAAGGCATGGCAAGCCCACGCAAGGGCCAAAAGAGTCAATGGCTGCCTTTGGTGCAGTTTGAAGCAAGTGCAGAGGCATTGAACATATGACAGAAGACCAACTCGAACAAGAAACTCTCGCTTGGCTGCTGGATGTAGGCTACAGCCGCCGCAGCGGCTACGACATCGCCCCTGACGGCCTGACCCCCGAGCGCAGCAGCTTCACCCAGGCGCTGCTGCCGTTTCGCCTGCGCGAGGCCATCCACCGGCTGAACCCGGGGATTCCAACCGCCGCGCGCGAGGACGCTTTCAAACAGGTCGTGGACCTGGGCATCCCGGCGCTGCTCCCCGCCAACCGGCATTTCCACCGCCTGCTGGTGGGCGGCGTGCCGGTCCAGTACCAACTCGACGGCCAGACCCGGGGCGACTTCGTGCGCCTAGTTGACTGGTCGCACCTCGCGCGCAATGAGTTTTTGGCGGTCAACCAGTTCACCCTCAAAGGCGCGCACCACACGCGCCGCCCGGACATCGTTCTCTTCATCAACGGCCTGCCCGTGGTGCTCATCGAGCTCAAGAACCCGGCCGATGCGAACGCCGACGTGTGGAAAGCCTACGAGCAGCTCCAGACGTACAAGGCGCAGATCCCGGACGTGTTCCAGTACAACGAGGTCCTGGTGATCTCGGACGGCACCCAGGCGCTGCTGGGGTCGTTATCCAGTAGCTGCGAGCGCTTCATGGCCTGGCGCACCATCGACGGGGTCGTGCTGGACCCACTAGGCCAGTTCAACGAGCTGCAGACCCTGGTGCGTGGCGTGCTCGCGCCCGAGTACCTGCTGGACTACCTGCGCTACTTCGTGCTGTTCGAGGACGACGGCCAGCTCGTCAAGAAGATCGCCGGCTACCACCAGTTCCATGCGGTGCGCTCGGCTATTCAGCAGGCCGTCACCGCGTCGCGCCCTGGCGGTAGCCACAAGGGCGGCGTCGTCTGGCACACCCAGGGCAGCGGCAAGAGCATCACCATGACCTGCTTTGCCGCCCGTGTGATGCAGGAGCGCACGATGGAAAACCCCACCATCGTGGTGATTACCGACCGCAACGACCTGGACGGCCAACTCTTTGGCGTCTTCAGCCTGGCCCAGGACCTGTTGCGCGAGCGACCGGTGCAGGTGAGCACCCGGCAGGACCTGCGCGCCAAGCTGGCCAACCGCCCCTCGGGCGGCATCGTGTTTGCCACCATCCAGAAGTTCATGCCCGGCGAGGACGAAGACACCTTCCCAATGCTGTCCAGCCGGCACAACATCGTCGTAATCGCCGACGAGGCGCACCGCACCCAGTACGGCTTTGAGGCCAAGCTCAAGGGCAGGCCCGGCCAGGAGACCTACCAGGTGGGCTACGCGCAGCACCTGCGCGACGCGCTGCCCAATGCCACCTTTGTGGCCTTTACCGGCACGCCGGTCTCCAGCGAAGACCGCGACACCCGGGCGGTGTTTGGCGACTACATCTCGGTCTACGACATGCAGCAGGCCAAGGAGGATGGCGCCACGGTGGCGATCTACTACGAGTCGCGCCTGGCCAAGCTCAGGCTCAAGGCCGAGGACCTGCCGCACATCGACGAGGAGGTCGACGAACTGGCAGAGGACGAGGAAGAAGGCACCCAGGCCCGGCTCAAAAGCCGCTGGGCGGCCCTGGAGCAGGTGGTGGGGGCCGAACCCCGCATCGCCAGCGTCGCGGCCGACCTGGTGGCGCATTTCGAGGAGCGAGCCAAAGCCCAGAGCGGCAAGGCCATGGTGGTCGCCATGAGCCGGGACATCTGCGTGCACCTGTACAACGAGATCGTCAAACTGCGCCCCGACTGGCACGACCCGGACCCCGAGCAGGGCGCCATCAAGATCGTCATGACGGGCTCTGCGAGCGACAAGGCTTTATTGAGGCCCCACATCTACAGCGGCCAAGTCAAAAAACGCCTGGAAAAGCGCTTCAAGGACCCGGCCGACCCCTTGCGCCTGGTCATCGTGCGCGACATGTGGCTCACCGGCTTTGACGCGCCGTGCGTGCACACGCTCTACGTGGACAAGCCGATGAAGGGCCACAACCTGATGCAGGCCATTGCCCGGGTCAACCGGGTGTTCAAGGACAAGCAGGGCGGCCTGGTGGTGGACTACATCGGCATCGGCAATGAGCTCAAGGCCGCGATGAAGGAGTACACCCAGAGCAAAGGCCGGGGACGGCCCACGGTAGATGCGAGTGAAGCGTTCAGTGTGCTGCTGGAAAAGTTGGACATCCTGCAGACCATGCTGCACGGCTACGACTACAGCGCTTTTCTCACCGGTGGGCACAAGGCGCTGGCAGGCGCGGCCAACCATGTGCTGGGCATCAAGGAAGGCAAGAAGCGCTTTGCCGACACGGCACTCAGCCTGAGCAAGGCGTTTAGCCTATGCTGCACCCTGGACGAGGCCAAGGCGGTGCGGGAAGAAGTGGCGTTCATGCAGGGCGTGAAGGTCATCCTGACCAAGAAGGACCTGAGCGCGCAAAAGAAGACCGACGAGCAGCGTGACCTGGCCATCCGCCAGATCATCAACTCCAGCGTGGTGTCCGAGCGCATCGTGGACATCTTTGATGCCGTCGGCCTGGACAAGCCCAACATTGGGCTGCTCTCGGACGAATTCCTGGCGCAAATGAAAAACCTGCCAGAGAAGAACCTGGCCGTCGAGCTGCTGGAGCGCCTGCTAGAGGGCGAGATCAAGAGCCGGTTTGCCAGCAACGTGGTGCAGGACAAGAAGTTCTCCGAGCTGCTGGCCAATGTGATCACGCGCTACCAGAACCGCTCGATCGAGACGGCGCAGGTCATGGAGGAACTCATCGAGATGGCGAGAAAGTTCCAGGAGGCGGCCAACCGCGGCGAGGCGCTGGGCCTGACCGAGGACGAGGTCAAGTTCTATGACGCCCTGGCGACCAACGAGTCGGCGGTGCGGGAGCTCGCCGACGAGACCCTCAAGAAAATCGCCCATGAGCTGACCGAGAACCTGCGGCAAAACCTCACCGTGGACTGGTCCGAGCGCGAGAGCGTGCGGGCCAAACTGCGCCTGATGGTGAAGCGCATCCTGCGCAAGTACAAGTACCCGCCGGACCTGCAGGATGCTGCCGTGGAGCTGGTGCTGCAGCAGGCGCAGGCGCTAGGGACCGTATGGATGATCTAGCAGGCCGATTGTTGAGCAGGAAATAGAGCTTTATTTCTGGGCTTAAAAGTTAGCAGTGTGATCATGAACCAGGCTCAGGATTTGTTTTTATATCTTTTGAGCTCGGCTTAATGAGTCTTTTGGGCCAGGGTCAAAAGTTACAAGTTTTGAGCTATTTTAAATGGCCTCAGGCTCCCCACAACTCCTCAAGATCTACGTCATCGCTACTCGGGCGGTGATGCTTGAGCAATGGGTCAATCTTCAAAATCATAGGTAAGTCAAAGGCTGTCCCTGTAACGACGCAGCAGCCCTTCGCCAAAGTTGGTATGAGAGCCTTTGACGAGGAGTCCAAGGTGCTAATAGTGTTGTCCAGTAGCTGAAGGTCACGCTCATTGACCAGGCGGTGAATAAAAAAATTATGGATTTGGGAAACGATGGTGGGAGAGATGTCGGCTGGCCGCTGGCTAGACAAGGTGAGATAAACGCCGTACTTCCTGCCTTCCTTGATGATTTCCTCAAACAATTCAAGTCGGTAGTCTTTCCAGATTTCGTGCTCTCTGGTTGATTGCTCAGACAGGATGTTGTGAGCTTCGTCAACGATCAGGTGAAGAGTACGGTTGGGAGGACTGTTGACAGTTTCTTTGTGGTTCGTGTAAGCATTCTTGGCTATGAGAAGCGGGAGTATCTTCTTGATTTCGCTTTTGCACTTCTTAAGTGATATGACATGCAACAAACAGGGAGGCGGTGGTTCGTCTACGATTTGTAGAACGTTGCGCAGTCCATTTATTGATGATTTGGCTCTAGAGAGAACTGGCTGTATATGCTCGTATTGTGCATATCCGAGGACAACATCTGAACAAAGCTGAAGGTAGCATCTAAGGATAAGTTCTTTGAACTGATCAATGCCACCTAAATTTACGTGTTCAAAAAGTGGCTTTAAATATTCTTCAAAGGCTAGACTATCAGAATTATAGAAGTGTCCCTCTGGAGCTTTGAAGTATTTCATCTTGGCGTTATATGTGATTCCTTTCAAGTGATCCTGCAACTCTTCACACTCCAAAATCCTCGCAATCTCACGGCTTAGCTCTAGAGCATCAGGTTTAGGCTCACTGGCACTAAAGGCTCTCTCAAAGGTTTTTTCAATATGCCTTTGCAGCGAATTGGGTGAGTTTTTAAACTTCTCTCTTCCAGTTAGCACTCTTCTTAGAAAAGGCTGTTGGGTGTTAGTGGTAGCCTGAAATAGCAGGCTCAAAGTTTCTGCATCCCAGAAATGGGATGATTCAACCTTGAACTTGTCGCCACCTTTCTTCTGGTGAAGAATTGTTACCTTCTTGTCCTTTGCAGGAAGAATTTGACCTTCAGTATATTCGCCGTTAAAGTCAATGATAACGAACTGGCTCTTAAGTTTAAGAGCTTCAAGCTTTTCATTAAACAAAGTGGTGTAGAGCTTGGACAGGGTGTTGGACTTGCCACTCCCGGTATTGCCAAAAATTCCCAAGTGGCTATTAAATATCTTTGACCAAGGCAAATTAATTTGAACATTTTCCTTGAGCATGCAGCCTATGGAAAAATTAGTCACTCCTGCCGTGCCGTAAATCTTGCCAACCATTGGCTCACTGAGAAGGAATGCTTTGTCTCTAATCATGGGCATGTACTTCACGCCTTCATTAAATATGCCATCAACAATAAATCCTATTGGACGGACATCTATTTTTCTAATGTAGATAGTCTTTTCGCCATCAGCATTCACTTTGCGTTCGTCAAGAAATTCACCTTCAACCAAGCATACGATGTCAATGAAGCCTCGCTGGATGGAGATATGTTCGCGTAAAGACACACCCCTGTATTTCACACCGTCATAGAAAATTGTTTCATGGCTGGAATCTTCAAAAATACGAAGAGATATTTTGATTCCAGTCACGGCGATGACTTCGCCAACAACTATACTCATATTTGAGCTCCAGCTACTGCAACCTCATACTTCTCTGGGTTGAGAGAAAAAATGTATTTGTTAAAGCTGGTGAAATCTAGTTTTTCACCTTCAGGCGGTCCAATAATTGTGACATTGTTCCAAAGTTTGAATTCCTCCGTGAGGGCTTTGGCTCCTTTTTGACTAAAGCAACAAATGAAAGTCTGAAGCTGTGGGTTGGAAAGGGAGCGTTGAACAAGCTTCAGGATGTGCTCATCAGCAAATGAAAAACCAAAGGTTATGAGTATTGAGTTTGGTTTCTCAAGCTCATAGCTCAGAAGTCTGAGCATCTGGTAGTAGTGCTCCTCAAAAACGGTTTCGTGAAATTTCCACTTTGTGGGGTTCACAATAGGGAGCTTGTTGTACTCTATCCAAAATTTGTCTATCTGTTGACGGGTAAAAGCCACGATAGGGATGTTGGCAGTAGTTCCACCTTCAGTACCAAGATAAGTTGAAAATTTTTTTATCTTATTGATAAGCTGTAGATTAAGTAGATTTTTGAAGTCGTTAGCATATTTAACTTCAATTTTTTCGCCATTTTTAGACCAGTAGACAGAACCGTGAAGGTGAATGATGTTGATCTGGGGAATTCCATAGTTTGTTCGCTCAAAGATGCCTGTTTGGCATTGAAAAGTGTTGAAGTTCTTAGCATGCAGATGCTTTTTCTGGAATCCAGAAGTGCCATCATTTACCACGAAGTCATTTGATCCTTTCATGAGCATGTTGTCAGCAGTGTGAGCTAAACATCCATCGTAGTTCGTAGTGAAAACATTGATCTTGCGGTTCAAGTCTTTTCTTCGATCGAGCAGTCCTAGAAGTGTTTTTAGGAATGCTTCATAATTATCAAGATTGGCAATACCTTTCAAATCTTTTACAGCAGTTGGTGAGAAGGTCTGCACCGGAAAAATGCATGTGTTGTAGTAGTGCATAAAGAGTGCAGTACGCTTGTCGGGAAAATTCTCATACTTGGTCGCAAGTGTCTCAATGGATTCCCATTCGCCCTTTGGGTTTTTTATCTCTAAACCAAGTGTTGGAAATAAATCTGCTGAAGCACCTGAGCCAATGAGTATGTTGATGTTTTTGTTATATATGTCTAATGCTTCAATTGCTTCGAACATTGGTACTCCGTTTTATATTTTATTGTAGTCACTTGAGAAGGATGAATATGGATACGCAATAAGTGCTAGTACGGATCGTCGATCTTGTCTTCTCAATCCTTTAAATTTTCCACATATAATAATAAAGCATAAAATTTCATAATAAATACGGTTTATTCACACACTATAAATGGAGAATATAATAAGTCGTGTTATCAGCCGCCATTTGAACCAATCAATGTTTCCAAGCTCTTGTGACGCTAATGTCGCGTGCCTTAAAACATTTTTCCGGTGCGGACTGCCGTGAGCAAAAACAATATTCACAACCGCGCAAAATCTGCTGTTCTTCATGTCCGTCATCTTCCTGGTGGTTGACGGACTTCGCTAAATTCAGATTGGTACGGCTGGCAGGGGGCAGGTCAGTACCATTCTGAGGCGATGGCGGCTGAAGTAAAACCCATTGACCAAATTTAATGGGACAAAAAACATTGCCCCTACAGCGAAGCAAGCGAGCTAGGCAGTCCCAGCCAGACCGATTCATGCTCCAGCGCCAGGCCCTGGGCGCGCAGTGCCGCGCACATCGCCATGACTTCTGGCGACGCCTGGGCGGCCTGAAGGCGTGCCACAGCTGCCTCAAACTCTTGCTGGGTGCTCAGCCACACCGCCTGGCTGCCATAGGTTGTCAACAGCCTGGACCAGTCGGGCATCAGCCAAAAGCGCGTGGGACTGGCGCAGACCTCCAATACCCTGGCGTAGTTCAGGAGTCCCACGCCGTCGTAGTCTGGGAACACGATCACCTCCGGGGCCCGGGGCCGGTAAGCCAGCCACTTGAGCAGCCGGCCTGGCAACTGGCCCGCGTAATACGCCACCGTGCCCTTGGAATCAGGAGGCAGCCAGTCCAAGCGGTCAAACAAGGCTTGGTTCTCCACCAACCAGAGCGGCTGGTCCGAGCGCCAATCGTCGTCTTCAGTGATGGCCAGGACCCCTGCGCCGGCCGTGTCGTTCGCCTGCGACAGGTCAAAAGCGCGGCCATGCTGCTTTTCGATTTCCTGTTTTTCCTCCGCCTGCGGCCACTTGCCGCGCCAGATCACGCCGTCCGAGATCGACTTGACCAGCAGGTAATGCAGCGCGTGCCCGTGCGAGCGGCCCTTGCTGCTTCGGGACTGGGCGATGTTGGCCGCGCGCAGCGGGAGGGCAGGGTCGATCTCGCTGGCATGATTGGGACGCAGCGCGCGAAGGTGAGTGGTCAGCACCTCCACGTCCACAACCTGATACACGCTGCCCCGGCCTTCGGGCTTGAGCCGCAGCGCGCCCGTGCTGCGCGCCAGGTCTTCGAGCGCGCGGCGCTGCAACGCCGTGAACGCGCTGGCCTGGCAGGCCTGGGCTTGCAAAGGGCTGCTCGCTTCTTCGAGCAGCCGGGCCAGCGCCGCCGCCAAGGCCCGGCTCATGCCCACGCCTGCTCGGAAGCCGCATCATGGGCCAGCGGCTCCGCTGTGCCTGGAACCACTGCTGCGTCCTCCACAGCTTCTAGCGGCTCGAGTATTTGCCAGCTCTTGCGGCTGATGTGGTTCAAGCCCGCGCTGCTGCTGATGGGCACGCAGTAGCGCGCCGTGACCAGCGGGGCAGGGGAGGCAAATATCAGGGCGTAGCCAAACTCGTGCGCGGTCTCGATCAAGCTGCGCTGGTTGCGCGTATCCAGCGCCGAGGCCTCGTCCAGGTAGCACACGGCCTGCACGTTGTGGCGTTTGTCCTGCATCAGGTGCAGCAGCGCCAATCCCGTGACCAGCTTGGCCATCAGCACGGTGCCATTGGACGCGGCGCTGTCGATGTCCGAAAACGATTCTTCCCGGTGCCCGGCCTTGCCGACAATGAATTCCAGGCGAAAGAAATGCTCGACCCGCAGACAGCCGCGCGCTTCGCCTTCGCGAATCAGGAGCGTCTTGGCGCGGTTGAGCGCGGCGTCATCGAGCACGCTCGCGTGGTTGAACAGCTCGAACGTCTCGCCGCTTTCGGCCTTTTCGGCCGTGCTGATGAGCTGCTCGACGGCCTCGACCATCGGCGTTTCATCGACCGGCTCAATCTTGAAGACTTTCAGGTCCGACAGCTGGCGCCGGTTGATCAGGCGGTTGAAGTCGCGCATCTTGCTCTTGAACGTGCGCAGCCCATCGCGCAGCTCGCGCAAGCAAGCCGTGACGTTCACCACCGCGCTGCGCGACTGGCGATCGAGCGCCTGCTCTTCCTGGGCCAGGTGCGCGGCGAACTCGATGATGCGGCCGATCTCGCTTTCACTGCCGCCGGCAAACTCGAACTTGGTCAGCCCACCCTGGTGCAGCTGCGCCAGCCGCATCTCCAGGTCACGGTCCAGCTGAACCAGTTCGATGCAGTCGCGCTGGTAAGTGCTCAAGGCCTCGGACAAGCCGGCCAGGTCCACCTGGCCGGTCCCCAGCCAGACTTGGTGCGGTAAGTCCGCCAGAGTGTCAAACATAGGGGCATCGTCGCGTCGGCTTTCCCGGAGCCGGCAGATGCTGGCGTGATCGGCGCTGAGCTGGTCGAGTTCGACCTGCCGATCATGCGCCTGCTGGCGCAAGGCTTTGGCAGCGGCCAGGGAATTGGCCAGCTTGAGCGTCAAGGACGACAACGCGTGCGTGAGTTCGGCGAGCTGGCCCGAGCGTGCCGCCTGGCCGGCTTGGAGCGCCTGCAGTTCATCGAACCGTCCGATCTGCGCTTCGAGCTGCCGCACCGACGCGTCCAGATGGCTTTTCTTCTGGCGTGCTGCGTCCAGGTCCTGGGCCGCCTGGGCCTGCTGCGCCAGCGCCGCCAGCTGCTGGGCCAGCTCAGCGAGTCGCTGCTCGATCTTGGACTCCGAACGCTGGGCATGCTGGGGCGCGAGCCCCAGCAGCGAAAACCTCAAGCCGGCCAGCGCCGCCATTCCCGGGTGGGCCGCCTGGTCATGGTCCAGCCAGCGCTGGAGCTCGGCAGCATCCAGCGTGAAGTCTTGGGACGCCAGCGTCATCACCTGCTGGCTCAGCAGGCGGTTAAGGGTGTCGAGCTGGGACGGGGTCAAGAGTGACGCCAGGCGCAGGTACAGGTTGTTGCCCAGCGTGGCGAGTTCGCGCTGGAGTTGCTGGCGTTCCGTCTGCGCCGCAGTGATGTCCCGGCCGATGGCGTCGATGCCGCGGCTGCCCGCGTTTTGCACCAGCGCCGTTTGCTGCTCCAGGCGGCTGCGGTCTCCGGCCAAGGCCTCCTCCAGGACCGCGCGGCTGGCGATCAGCGCGAACTCTGTCTCCAGCGTGTCCTGCAAAAGCTGCTCGGCGAGCAACTGCTGGCGCTGGCCTACCAATGCACTTTTTTGATCGTTCAACGCCCGGTCATCGAGCTGCAGGTTCTCCTGCTGGGTTTCGACGGCCGCCAATGCGTTTCGCAGCGCATCGCCCCGTGTCCGGAAATATTTTTCCCACGCCTGCAGCTGCTCCTCGATCAGGGGGCGAAAGCACAGCAGCTTGCCGCGCAGCTCCAGGCGCTTGACCTGCTGGCGCTCCATCGCGGCGATGCTGGCGTGCTGCCCGAGCGCGGCCAGGTACTGCGCCCGGTCGGCGTTGACCTGGGCAAAGGCCTTGTCCCATTCGGCCTTGAAGTCGATGCTGGAGTCGGGCAGGTCGCGGCGAAAGATGGCGAGCAAATAGTCCTTGACATCGCCCGAGCGCAGCTTGTCTAGCCGCAGCGTGCGTGTGAGCACCCGCTGGAACGATTCGGCGTGGCTGGCATGCTCGAGCTTGAACACCGTGATGTCCGGCTCCTGGTCCGGGCCGCGCCGGCGCGTGCCGTACAGCGCACTGGAAAACTCCGCCGACGTGTAGCTGAACACCAGTTTGCCCAAACGGGCCATGTGGGCCTTGAGCTGCGGCTGCTGGAGCTGGGCGCCACCCTCCAAGCGGTAGTCGTCGAGCTTGAGCTCGCCCTTGTAAGCAAAGTATTCGTAGTAGTGGCTCACGCCCCTGCCCACGCAGCCCAGCACCACGGTGCCCGTCGTAGGAAGGGCGACTTCGAGCAGAATGAACGCGCTGTTGTTCGGGAAGTAAAAGCGCCGGCTGGTGTCCACGTCGTGGGCGCCAAAGTCCATGCGCCGCTTGTTAACGATCAGCAAAAACTGCAGGGCGTTGATCAGGCTGGTCTTGCCGGTGTTATTGGGCGCGATCAGCGAGACCGAGGCATCCAGGGGCACCTCGGCACGCCGGTACCCGGCGCTGTTGAGCAGGGCCAGGCGCTGAAAACCGTAGGGAATCATGCCATCTTCTCGTTGTTGGGTTGCGGGGCGCCTTCTTCGTTCTGACTGGCTGTGCGCGTCAGCGCCTCAAAACGGTCGAGATACCGGAACACCGCTGGCAGGATGCGCCAGCCGCTGTGCCCGTCGCTCGTGGCGAACCCGTAGTTGCACGCCGAGCGCAGCAGCGGCTCGAGCAGCTCGCACTCGCCCAAGCCTTCGGCTTCGAGCAGTAGGCCGTTTTTCTCCAGCAGTGCGCCGAGCATAGCGCTGTCCACCAGCCAGTCCGTGAAGCGCCCCAGGTGAAGTCCGAGGTCGGCTTGGTACTCGAAGATCAGCATGAAGAGGAGTGCCAGCTGGCGAGTGGTCTTGGAGACGGTGCTGCTGGCGTCGTCCACCTGGAACCAGGCAAAGCCCCGCGCATCGATGCGCAGCGCGTAACCCAGGCCGGTGAAAAGCTGCTCGTATGCGTCCCGCTCGCGCTCGAGCTCAGCCCACAGTTGCGGCTCGGCCATCCGGTTCAGGTGCTTGCCGCTGTTGAGAAAAGCGAACAGCTCGCCGAGCAGCGGCAGCTTGTATAAATACAAGGGGGCAGTCATGTCAAAGCCTGATGTGAAGACGTCATGGCAGCAGTTGCCGCAGTTGCAGCAGCGCGGCTGAGCGCGTGCGGGTAGTGGAGAACGCGCAGGGTGTGGAGGCGCTGGGTCACCGGGGTGTCGGCCGCAGCGACGTCCCACTCGCGTTGCTCGATCAACTGGTGGTACAGCCGCAAGAGCGTGCCGTCGCTCAGCTCGGCAAAGTGCTGCTGCAGCCAGTGCAGCAGGCTGCTCACCGGCAGGTCCTGGCGCAGGCGTCGCAAGACGGCTGCTTCGTCCACGCGTTCCATCGGCGTGGCCGCGCCGTCTTCGCGTTCCTCGGGGAAGGCCAGTGTGGCGGGCTCGAAATGCAGCGCCTGGGCCATGATGCTGAGCACTTCATCGCCCACCGTCACACGGCGCGGCGTGTCCCTGCGCCACACCGGCAGATCGCCCGTGTCGAGGGTGGCATTGAGGCCGCGCTTGCGCACCCGGCCAAGCAACTCGCTGATGGCCGCCGACAGGGCATTGTGCTGGCGGATTTCCTCCCGCAGGGGAAGCAGCGTGTCGCTACAGTGCTTCAGGACCTCCCGGCCCAGCCGGCGCAGTTCCTTGGCCTGAAAGGCCACTTGCTGCATCGACAGACGCTGGGTGTACAGCGCGCCCTGGGCGGTCAGCGTCTCGACCGCATGGTCCAGGGCATGCTCGGCATCTTCCAGGTGGCGGTAGAACGTGCCCGCAGGGCCGCTGTCCATCATCTCGGCCATTGGCGCGACATAGTCGTCAAAGGCAGCCAACACCTCGCTGTAGCGCCGGCCGATGGGCAAATTGGCATCCTTGGACTTGGCACGTTCGGTGAGCTCAAGAATCGCGTGCCGGTCTTGGTCGAGTTGCTGGCCGATCTGGCGAAACAGTTCGGCCAGTTGGGCGGCCGCTTGCCTGAGCTGGTCCGCGTCCCGCGACTGTAGGGCTTCGGTCAGCTTGCCGGTAGCGCTGCGGATGGCGTCCACGCGCGCCTTTAGGACCGCAGACAAACCAAGCTCGTGCTCGCGGGTCAAGCCGCGAACGAACTCGAGCACCAGGGGGGTGATGTGCAGGGACGATCCCCGGGGCATGACCTGCAGCAGCTCGCTGGACGCCATCTGCCGCAGCGCCGCTTCGCATTCGTCCAGGCTTTTGCCCGGGGAATGACGGCGGATGATGTCGGTGACCTGCGCTGGATCGAAGGAGGGAAAGTCGCGCCCGAGCACTACCAGTCGTTCAATGGTGTCCCAGTGCACATGCAGGGCGTGGATGAGGCTGCGGGGACTGATCAATTCATTTTTCCAAGGTTGGTTGTGAATTGTCGGTCAAGTCTTGGTGGCAAGAACCAACGGTAATAGTCAATCCATGTACCGCATGCTTGAACGCGAAATTTACCCAAGTCCAAGGTCACGCCTGCATCAACTTGATTCGGAAAATCTCAGTAGGCATGGCACGAGAAGTCTGCCACGTAATCATTCAAAAATTGGTTGGGACAGAGCTGATCATATGATCGAGCTTTAACTGTGCCTTTTAAAACTTTCCCTGAAGCGCCTTGAAGCAGATGAGCGAGCAAGCCAGAAAGGTGAAAGCGTGATGGATGTCGAGTCTGCGTTCGTATCGGATGGATAACCGGCGCATGCGGGCTAGCCAGGCCAGGGTGCGCTCAACTACCCAGCGGTGGCGGCCCAGCCATTCGCCGCTGTCGACGCCTCGGCGCGCAATGCGCGGCTCGATGCCGTGCCGGCGCCGGGCTCATCAACAGATTACCGCAGTAACCATAAATAGCCAGCATATGGGAATTTTTCCCATTTCCCACTTCGCAACTCAAAGAGAACTGCCATGCAAGACCAATTGACGGACCAAGACCTGTGTGACTATGCAAAAACCCGCGCGCAAGCCGACTGCGCCGCGAGCCAGGCAGAGCAGGAGCCGTGCACGTGGATGCAGAACATCGGCGCAGCAATGGCCGAGCTCCAGCCATGTCTCTAAAACTGATGCTTGGCGATGGAGATTGACATAACTGCCTGTCGGGGAAGGCGGGGCCGGCGGTTTTTAACAGCGCCCAGCGCAGTGCCTGCGGCCGCGTAGTTGGGAAGAAAAAACTCTTCGTATTCGTTGCTTTTCCTGCCAAACCTGAAGCCTCAAAGATTCAGGAAACAGCTCAGACCGGCAGCTGGAAAACTCGGGCTTTCCCAATGTGGCGCAGATGGCTGCGGCCACGGGCAACGAATGGAGTCTTGCTGAGCGGTATCTGGGTTCGCACCGAAAACCAGTGCATCAAGGCCGTCTGTAGATGTGCAGTTTGTTGCATGTTTGTCGCGCCTTCTATCTCATGCTGATGCAAAAAAACCGTCATCAAGAAAGAAATATCCCAACGGCTACTTGATTATTTGCGAAGTCCCTGTAGATGGGTTAGCCCCCGATGAACTTGGTTACGATATTGACAAGAGTTCCACTTGTGAGCGACCCCATGAACTTCTCTGGCCGGAGCGCCTCCTGCAGCTTTTGAAAGATTGTGTTTGAGCCGTTCTCGAAGGGCTGATTGAGGTGAACCAAACCTTTAGCCGTCAGCTGATATTGGTGACTTTTAACTTCCCGAATGTAACCCTCGGCCGACAAGAACGAAACGGTGCCATCGTAGACGGCTTCGATGGTTTTCGCCTTTCCAGCCTCGGAGGCAACTTCAGATTCAAGTTTCTCCCGCTTTGCCTTTGCCTTAGATGCGAGTTCTGGAGTCATTAGGTCGGCCGCTTTCAGCAGTTCTTCCATTCCTTCGACGGTCGAAAGTTGACTTTGGGCGCCTTGTAGAGTTGACCGTGCGGCCACAATCGCTGTCATTTCGTTCTTCGGCAAGTGCGTTGACATCGGAAAGTGTTCATATAGAGTCGTAAGGATTTGCGACGAAAATACGCCAAACAGATCGGTGTTTTTCAAAAGGGACCTCCGCAGTAGCCGCACGGTGTGGCTAAATAATTGTGAGTATTGAGGATGGTGACATGCTCAGGACGCCAGGCTTCGGGGCATAACGTAGATTGGACGACGTCATGTTACTGGAGCTTACAACCTAAGCGCCTGAAGATTTTGTGGTTTCACTTTTATTTTGAATGGCTTACCAAGCCCTCAAGTCGTTTGGGCAAACCTAAGATTTAGCGGATGGGACTGTGCTGCAAAGGTGCTGCGGCTCGCTAGTGCAAAAGCCAGCGCTGGCAAACAGTAGGCAAGGCCAAACGCCTTTTATTGTCCTTTCCCTGGCCTGCACCCCTAAGATAACTGCAATTATCTCAGGGCGAAATTTTGCTGACAAAACCGAGCCTTGCTAACGATACAGGCCTCAAAAGGCTACGGACCGCCCGTGGACCGGCCCCCTGAATTCTCGGACACAGTCACCCACCTAAGATAAGAGGTAGGCATATGACTGTATTTATGACCAATATAAAGACTGAGAGTGCATCGGAGGTAGTCGGGCCCGAGCGGCGTAGACGCTGGTCGCTGCAAGACAAGCTGCACATGGTGCGCGAGAGCTACGAACCGGGGAACTCGGTTTCCATGGTCGCCCGGCGTCACGCAGTGAACCCCAACCAGCTGTTCCAGTGGCGCAAGCTGCACCAGGCCGGCGCCCTCTCGGCCGTCTCAGCCGGCGAGGCCGTGGTTCCTGCCTCCGAGCTTGCCAAAGCGCTTCAGGAGATCAAGGCCTTACAGCGGGTACTGGGCAAGAAGACCCTGGAGAACGAGATTTTGAAGGAAGCGGTGGAGTACGGCCGAGCAAAAAACTGGATTGCGCGCTCGCCATTGCTGCCGGAGGACGACCGTTGAAGCCGGTCTGCGAAGTCCTCGGCGTAGCGCGCTCGGGAGCCACGGCACGACGGACACGGCCTGCATACTGGCGCGATGGCCGGACTGCACGCCATACGGACGATGAAGACTTGGTAGGCGAGTTGCGCGAGGCAGTTGCCCATCTGCCCAGCTATGGCTACCGACGTGCCTGGGGTGTACTGCGCCGTCAGCGCGAATCACGTCAGGCGCCAGCCATAAACCTCAAGCGGGTATACCGAGTCATGCGCACGCACGGTCTGCTTCTGGCACGCAAGCCAGTGCCGTCACGCCCGCAGCGTCGCCATGAAGGCCGCGTGGCTGTAGACGTAAGCAATCGGCGATGGTGCTCTGATGGCTTTGAGTTCAGGTGCGATAACGGCCAGGCAGTGCGCGCTACGTTCGCGCTGGACTGCTGCGACCGCGAAGCCATGAGCTGGGCAGCTACTACCGGAGCGCAGACGGGTGACATCGTGCGCGACGTAATGTTGGCAGCGGTGGAGCATCGATTCGGGCAGTCACTGCCCGGGACACCGATCGAGTGGCTCACCGATAACGGCGCACCATACATCGCCCGCAATACACGAGCGTTTGCGCTAGACATCGGCCTGGAGCCTTTGACGACACCGGTATGCTCGCCACAGAGCAACGGAATGGCCGAATCGTTTGTGAAGACAATGAAGCGCGATTACATCGCCTTCATGCCCAAGCCCGATGCGCGCACGGCCATTGAAAACCTGAGGCTCGCCTTCGAGCATTACAACGAGCACCATCCACACAGTGCCTTGAAATACCGCTCGCCTCGCGAGTTCAGGCAGTTGAGAAATTCCCTAAACCAAGGGTGATCTGGTGTCCGGAGATACGGGGGACAGTCCAGCCCGGTCGCCCGGCTCATGCGCCCACGCAGGAGCAGAAAAAAAAGCAATGGCTCCAGGCGCGGCAAATCGACCCGCAGCAGCCGATTCAGACTGGGAGCCGTCAGTCACGACCTCTCGTTGAACGGCCGGTCTGTCAATCAAGCTGTCGTCCGTGCTGAAGGGCCCCGTCAGAGTTGTGAAGGACACCCGGCCCACACTTAGCTGCCGCCTTACTCAGCAGTTTGCTCTAACGAGCTAACGCTCAAGCTTCTACTGTTCAAGTCAACTGACACCACGCCGCTGCGGTGTTGGCGGAGGAAACGAAAAACTCGAAATGCCTCTAAGATCGCGTATTCCCACGCCCATGGAGACAGCCTATCGACCTCGTAGCCTTTGACCATCTCGCCGATCGTCTTCAGTAAGTCAAAGTCAACGCTCTCGACGTGCTCGAATGCCTGATGACGCAAGCCATGCGAGAAGATCCAGTTGGAGATACCCTCCTCAGTAATCTTGGCACGAGCACCATCTTGGTTTTCGTTTGTATTCGCGTGGCTCTTGCGCCTAACCTGGAGCAAGCTCCTCAAAACCGGTGACCATCCAAGAATGCCTGCAAAAGCAAGATGAAATACGTCATGGAAGCGGTAGTCGTCTTCCTGCGCACGGTTATCAGTGAGTGGATCTCCGATGTTGACCCCGTTCATCGACTGGTACACGTATAACCTGCCATCCACTTGTCGTTCATCGAAGCGAACGTGCATTAGGCGAGGCAGCTGTTCTGATGGGTCGTTGGCGGCGTCGAAGAGTTCTCCCCACTCTCTGCGAACAGGCCATCGCGCTAGCACCTTCGAGATATTTTCAACCGCTGCTTCGCCCAAATCAATCTGAGCATCGTTAGACGCAGCGACGAGTTGCCCGAAGATCTCAGTCAGCCCGGAGGCGAAGCCAGCGCCATCAGCGGAAGTGCGATGACGGCGGATCAGGGCGCCTACAGAGCCTGCTAGCGCAAGAAGACCTGAGCGAACATGCAATGGGCTGGCGGGTCCATGGAATAGCGAGTTTTGAGGCTGCAGGTCGTTGAAGGTGCGCAAATTTGCCGCTGCCGCCATGTAGCTGGCGATCTCTTGCAGCTTTATGCCGCAATGTCCAACTACGTTTGCGAAGTACCAGAGGACGTCGCCGGTCTCCTCCAAAGAGCTTGCCTTGTAGGAAACATAGGAGTTTGGATCACGTTGCTTCTTCTTTAGTTCGCTGAGTAGACTTCCGACCTCTCCGAACAGTCCCAGAAGTAGGAATTCGAACTTCTCGCTACCGTCACACGGACCGCGGTAGGTCCGAGCGGCGAACTGCTGGTACTCGTTTAGGCCGAGCGCCCCAAGCTCGCAGCTACCAAGCTCTGAACGAAGGTTTTCAATAGTCCGCATATCGCAGGTCAATTTGTGTGCGGGTCCCGGCCTGAAACGGGATCCTATTCATCCTCAAAGAGGTCGAGGTTCTGTTGGGTATCAGCGCCTTTGGCGAAATTCAGCTTGGCAGCAGCCCACGGGCTTAGCGCTTCGACGCCAGGCAGCGTTCCTTTGGCTGCTATGCCCCACTTTGGTGGTAGAAAGAGCGGTATGGGTGCTGACGAAGGCTTAAAGCGTGCTTTTATGCGACTACGGGCGCTTTCCAACTCGGGGGCCGCTTCGCGACAATACTTGTCTAATTCACAAAACAGGCCTTGACAGTCGATGCCGTGCAACGGACGCCCGAAAAGTCCACTAAATGCAAGCCCCAACCGCGCAAACTCTTTGTCTTGCTGATCCACCATCCAAAGAATGGCGTCGGCGGGCGAGTAATCGCCCAAGTCCGTGAACGCCTTTTTCAGACCCCGCAAGGCTCCCGGCCCCGCTTGCACATAGTCGTTCTCACTGAAGCTTGTCAGCTCGGAGTAGTTGATGTCGATAGCGGTTTGATAGGCCATAAATGGCCCCATCAGCGGGTATCCCTGGAGCAACGAAACCAGGGCCTGAAGGCTCGGCGCATTGATCACCCGCTCCGCGCAGCCTTGCTCGAGAAACATATGCCGAAACAAAGCGTCGTGGTTTCTGTGCTTCTCGTCAAAGCCAAACGCTTTGTTCGCGCAGAGAATGAAGGCGCCGGTGTAGAGGCCTCCAAATTGCTCCTTGATTTGGTCGAGCCCTCGGAGGAAGTCGCCTGAGCGCAGGTGTTCGATGCGAGGCGAACCCCCAAGTAGTCGTGTCAGCTCCTGCCATGTTCGGATGTTGCTGAACATACGGAATGCCACGATTTGGAAGACTCGATCTTGGGGCGTAGTCTCCGGGGCTGTCCCGTAGGCCACCTCTCGAATAAGGAACTGAGATACTCGATCCAGTGCCCGAAAGACATTGCAGAACTTGAAGGTCTGGAGAATGC
>Ga0308157_10003432_pt1 | contig 23097 bp, 19 predicted proteins | sample PhyBR1_FD_201035 | JGI IMG/M metagenome (GOLD analysis project Ga0308157, IMG submission 201035) | Phyllosphere microbial communities from UC Gill Tract Community Farm, Albany, California, United States - DLSLB.R1 | ecosystem: Host-associated > Plants > Phyllosphere > Unclassified | place: USA...
TGTAAATCGTCAGCAAAAAGTAGACATTTTGTAAGAAAAACTAAAGGAGTGTTTTCATAAAAAATGTAACTTTAATTATGGCAACACCAAAAAAGAAAACAGCAGAGAATTTTGTAAAGGACATTCGTAAACACACACGACGTATTTTTACAGCCGAACAAAAGATCTTAATTGTAATGGAAGCTTTGCGTGCAGAAACTTCTGTAGCAGAGTTGTGCAGAAAGCACAGTATAGCCCAATCACAATTTTATGCATGGAACAAAGAATTTTTAGAAGCCGGTAAAAAGCGGTTGTCTGGAGATATAACACGTGAAGCTACCAGCGACGAGGTATCTGATTTAAAGAAAGAAAACGCCCGCTTAAAAGAAATGGTTGCCGATTTGGTTTTACGCTACGATATTGTAAAAAAAAGCTTGGACATGCTCGATTAATCAAACAATATAAAAGCTATATGAGATTATCGGCATCAGAGAAATATGAAATAATTCAGCAGGTGACACGTAGCGATTTAGGTGTAAAACGAACACTTGATGAATTTGGAATACCACGAAGTACGTTTTATAAATGGTATAACAATTATCTTAAAGCAGGTTTTGATGGATTAAAACCAACTAAAAGGCTAACTAACAGGCAATGGAACAGTATCCCGGAAGATCAGAAAAATCTGGTAGTCGCATTAGCCTTGGAACATACAGAATTGTCCGCACGTGAACTGGCATATAAAATCACCGACGAGCAAGGCATTTATATTTCTGAATCAAGTGTGTACCGCATCCTAAAGCAACGAGGGTTAATTGCAGCGCCAAATCATATTTTAATCGCAGCATCAAATCAATTTAAAGATAAAACCCAATTTGTTCACCAAATGTGGCAGACCGATTTTACTTATTTTAAAATCATAGGCTGGGGCTGGTATTATTTAAGTACTATTCTAGATGATTACAGCAGATACATTATTCACTGGGAGTTATGTGATTCTATGAAGGCAGGCGATGTAAAAAGAACCGTGGATACTGCAATTGCAAAAGCACGTTTAAAAACAAAGCGAAAACCAAAACTCTTATCAGACAACGGACCTTGTTATGTATCTAACGATTTAAAAAAATATCTGAAAGAAGAGCTGGGTATGAAACAGGTTCACGGAAAACCGATGCATCCGCAGACCCAAGGTAAAATTGAACGCTATCACAGAACAATGAAAAATGTGGTAAAACTCAATCATTTCTATCATCCAGAAGAATTAATCGATGCTTTAAATGATTTTGTTAATCATTACAATAACCACAGGTATCACGAATCTTTAAAAAATCTGACTCCCGCAGATGTATATCATGGAAAATCTGATAAAATATTAGAAAAAAGAAATGAAATAAAAAACAGTACAATTCACAAAAGAAGACAATTGTACAACCAACAAAAATTAATAAATTTATAAACTAAACACTAAATTAGTTTTTATATTTAACTGTCTAATTTACTTTGAAGACGTACAATCGTCTCCCATATCGGGAACTTTAAATAATGTTTGTGGAGGATATGAGATCAAAGGCTCTAAGTATTTAACGAAAAATCTACCGCTACTATTTTTCTCTCTAATTGAACCTCTAACAGTATGTATTTTAAATAATTTTTCAGACGGTTCTTTTTTTACTAACTTATACTGATTAGGCAAATAAACTTCTACCTTTTTTTTACCACATTGAATAATTTCAGGTAATGAGTTTTCAAGTATTTCTACATCCCAAATATAATCCTTTACAGTTTTTGCTACTTCTACATAAGGCATTTTTTGAATAGGATTGTTCGAAAAGATTAATGCGTATTCAATGACATCGTTAAATTCTTTATCTCCAGTTAAACTTCTATCAGGATGACGCACTTGAATATTAAAGTCACATAGATGATTTTTAAAAGCATCGTTCATTAATACTTTAAGATATGCAAATTCATGAAAGCTACATTGAACTATAATTACTCCTTCGTCACTTAATAAACGTTTAGCAGCATTTAATCTATTGTACATAAAAGTCAGCCAAGTTGAATGATTAAAATTATCATTATACTTAAAACTGTCACTCCCTGTATTGTAAGGTGGGTCGATATATATTAGTTTTACCTTTCCTTTAAATTCTTTTTCTAAGGAATGTAAAGCTAATAAGTTATTGCCTTTTATGATAAGATTATCAGTAATGGTATCTTCTGGTAAACCACGTTGTCTATTTAACTCTGCATCTCTTGTGAATGAGGTAGGAATAGTTTCGCCATTCACATCATAACGTACTACTTTCTGAAAAGCTTTAGGCTCTAACAAACGGTCTATCTCATCTTTAGCGATAATGTTATTATAGAAAATCTCTTTTCGTTTGGCTGTTTTTTCTACATAGTCGTTGGTATCTTCATTGTATTCAAAATACACATCGTTGCCTTCTTCTGTACTTTGCCCGCCTTCTAATACGCAATCTTTAAACTGAAAATCTAACACATAATCTGTATTATCTTTTAAAAACTTACCACCAGAAGCCAATCCTATACGATTGGCATATTGGTTGTAAGAACCACCTAATACTTTGCTATCTAAGTAAAAAATAAAATCGTTTTGTCTAAATACGTAAACGTCTTTTACTTGGATAAAAAACTTTTCTCTCACCTTGTCGTCCGAGATTAAAAGCTCGATTAGTTGACTATCTAAGTTATTTACCAGATCTCTTAATACATTTATTTGTAAATCGTTCTCGTCGTCTACTAAACGATTATCTGCTTTAAGTAATTGCGTTATATGTTGGTTGAAATTATGAAATTGCATTTCTACAAGATTTTTTTTAGTAAAATAATAGGAAGCTCAAAGATATTGAAAAACAATTATTAAAATTGTTTTGGCTGTATAATAAAAAAGACTATGAACTTGTGCTTAAGAGTTTACTAACTGTTGCGGTAAAATTTATTAATTCATGCTTAAGAGTTGTGTAACTCTTAAGCATGTTTTTTTGATGAGTGGATGTAATGGTCATTTCGAGAGCCTCAATGACCTGTTCGAGAGCTTCAATGACCGATTCGACAGTCTCAATGAATTGTTATTGTGGCTGAGGTAACTCGAAGCCACGTTGTTTCACGGTGGCTGAGGTAACTCGAAGCCACGATAATAATAAACCTCTAGAAAAACTAGAGGTTTAAATTTACTTTGCTTTGGTAAAAGTAGCTGTTTTTAGTGCATCGTTAATACGTTTGCCCGGACGGTAGTTTACTTTTGCAGATTTAATAAGTGTTGCATTAAAGTCTTTAGCGGTAGCTGCCCCGTTACTACTTAAGCTTGGGTAAAAGCTGCCTAATTTGTCTAACCTAACAATTTTACCATCTGTTAACTCTTTCTGTATTACGTTTTCAAGCGCAATAATAACACCACGAATATCGGCTTCAGACAAAGCAGAGAATTTTTCAATCTCGTTAACCAGATCATCTATCGTAGCTTCTCCATTGTTACTAACAACAGCGTACCATTTCTTTGTTCCGCCACCGGTAACACCCGGTTCACCTCTTTCAATTAAACTGTATTTAATAGCCATAATAAAAAATTTTAATTTTATGTAAAATATTAAATTACAGAAATATAAGCAATAACACGTTTAGGCTATTTTGTATATGGATGATTACCTGTTCGGCGCAGGCGAAAAGCTTGCTTTAGTGATCGGATAAATTCTTTGTCTAATGATAGGTAGCTCTTTATTAAACCAGTTTAAGTTTTTTACAAGCTGTATTTTTCAATTTTGTCTATCAATTTAAAAGAACTTAACAATGAAAAAACGTTTTAACATTAAAACTGCAACTCCTAATGCATTGAAAGCATTAATTGGTTTGGAAACATATCTTGCACAGACTTCTATTTCTAAAACAACCAAAGAACTTATTAAAATACGCGCTTCGCAGATTAACGGTTGTGCGTTTTGTATTGATATTCATACGCAGGATGCTGTTGCAAACGGAGAAAAAAATCAACGAATATTTTTAGTTAGTGCATGGAGAGAGGCTGAAGGAATTTTTACGGAAGAAGAGAAAGTGGTTTTAGAAATAACAGAAGAAGTAACTTTAATTCAGAACAACGGTTTAACTGATGAAACCTACGAAAAGGCACTGCAATTCTTTAACGAAGAACAGATTTCGGAAATTGTAATGGCTGTTATAACCATAAATGTTTGGAACAGGGTTGCATTAAGCAGCCGCCTTGCAATAGGGGAACGTCTTGCATAATAAAAAAACGGCACGAGTATTTACTCGTGCTGTTTTTTATTACAACTTTCTTTGTGCTACGCCGGGTGCGTTTTTGTTGTACTTATTGCGGTTGCTCCCAAAAAAGAAGGCAATGACGGCAGTTAATAAAGCAGCACCAACCGCCAGCAAACCAAATGTGGTGTAGGTTTTGGTTAGATATTCTGCGCTGAACAGCTGAATATCCCACGTTAGCAGTACAAAATAGGTTAGGGTGGTGAGTATTAAAAGGGTAACTACAAAAGCGATAACATATTTCATAAGGCTACAGTTTTAAATTGTTTAAAATTTGCTTTTTAAGCTCGTTGAATTCCTCTTGGGTAATAATCTGCTCATCGACCAAAACTTTTAGCTTTTGCAGTTTTATAAATTCATCTCCATTTTCTTCGGTAATCTTATGGGTGAAATTATCTTTTTCGGTAGTAAATAATCTGCCTATTTCCATACCAACGCCCAATTGCGCGCCCATTCCTGCCAAACCACCTTCGTTACGGGCAGCATCTCTTAAAGCACGTAGTTTTTCCATTTCGGTGTACGATAATCCTGCTTGTGCGGCTGCCGTTGTATCGGTAGTAATATCGGCAATGCGACCAATGCGTTCTACGGTAGCTTCATCGAACACAGTGCCTGTAATGTTGAAATCGGTAATCTGCAGTCCAAGGCTTTCAAAATCTGCCGAAATTCTTGCAACCACTTCGTCTTCAATATTCGTTAATTCGGCATCGATACTGTTATAAGCGTATTTGTTTTGTGCAAACAAACTGCGCAACTGATTAATGATTCGTTCTAAAATAATCTGCTTCATGGCGCTTACCGTAAACACCTCTTGTGAACCAATGATATCTGTAAATAAAAACAGCGGCTGACTGATCTTGTACGAGAAGTTTCCATTCAAGCCCAATTCTACGGGCAGGTTGTACGAAGCATCTACATACTTAATAGGCGAAGCCGTTCCCCAATACTGATTTACAACTTCTGCTGTTCTAAAAAAGTAGATTTTCAGTTTGTGCTCACTCTCAAAATTTTGTCTTATTTTAAGCAGCGATGTGATGAACGGATGGTTGTCTGTAGCCAGATTGTAAATATCGGGCTGTGTAATTACATCGGTAATTTTACCTTCGTACACCAAAACGCAACCTTGCCCGGGAGCAACGATTAATTTGCTGGCGTCTTTAATTTCGTTGTGTGCCGACGGAAATTTGTATAGCAACGTATTCATATCGGGATTGTTCCACTCGATAACGCTTGCCAGCTGTTTATTAAAAAATTTCTTAAACATAGTTTTCTTTTTTTATTGGTTAATCTAAATCGAACGATAGTTCTTCTAATTCTAATTTTTTTACAAGTTTGCCCTGATTGTTGTAAAGGAAGTAATCTTCGCGGCTGCCAAATACCAATCCGTTGTTTTTGCTTATGGCACCGCTGAAATCGTATAAATGTGAAACTTCCGATGGGGCAGACCACAACAGTTTTCCGTTATAATCTTGCCACTGAATTTTAAACTTTTCCGATGAAACATTTGTGGTTTTTACGCCCAATGCCACAATACCGTCGCGGAAATCAAGCACCGTCATATCATACACTTTGTTATCGGTATTCAGTACTTCCATATCAATTAAATGCGAAGCGGCAACCCAGTAACTGCTGAACGCCGCACTTTTAAAGTTTTCGTCTTCATCAAACACAGATTCTATATGCGGATCAAAGCAAAACGGATAACCCATACTGTACATAGCATTGTATCGAACCAAATAAGAAGGCTGGTTATAAGTTTGAAAAAAGAAGGTAGTTGGCTTTTCATTTGGATACGATCGTGGCTCAACTGTCTGTCTAAAATTATCTGCATAATACACTTTAGAAATAGGGTAATACATAACCTCTTTTCCGCTGTTTGATTTTATTTCGAAGGCTGAATATTTGTGTGTCGCATCATCTATATTCGCAATACCGCTTTGCATTTCTTTTACGTTTGCAATAACTTCATTGTTTAAAAAGTGCATGCTTTTGGTAACGGCATCATACTTGTACAGCAGGTTGTTGGCTGCAATAATGTAAATATTTCCGTCGTCGAACTTAAAGCATTCAATTCCATGAAAACTTACATTGTTGGGAGTGTTAAGTTCTAAAGGCTCAATTTGGTCGTATGCACCTTTAACAGCATCATAAACAGCCCAAAATACCTTGTCTTTATATTTGTTGTTGTTATAATTTGACGATCTTATGCTGCCAATCATGAATATTTTCAGGTTTTTACTTTGATCTGTAAAAGCTGCCGAACTGCTTATATCAAATGTATAATCTTTTGCTTTTGTACCTTCTGATGTGCTGAAACTTGATGATGAGCTGTTATTGGTAGTAAAAAAGAGTATCGGTATAATAAGTGCAAAACCAAGTAAAATGATTCCAAGAAAAATCCATAAAGCCCGTTTCGAATTGAAATTTACCGGTGCAGCAATGGGTCTGTTCGTGTAGGTGTGTTTGTGGTTTACCGAAGTTTGGTTGGTATCAACATAAAATGATGTTTGACAGTTTAAACATTCAAACATATTATCATCCAGATATTTTACTTTTTTTGATCCACAATTGGGACACTGAATTGTTTTTAAATTACCCATGTTTATTCTTTTGGTTCTAAAGTGATTTCTTCTAAATTAATTGTTTTTTTTATTTTTCCGTCGGTGCCAATTACGTAAAAGGTATTGTTGGCGGTTACAAATAGTTCGTTTTTTGTAGATAACACGTTGTTGCTATGGTCAATTAAACCAAAATTGGTTTTTAAATTCCACTTCACAGTTCCTTTGTTATCCAAAAGCTGAATGATGTATTTTTCACCTTCACTGATATTTTCCTTGTACGCAATAGCCACATTATCGTTATTGTTCCCTAAAACAATAAGTTTGTGCATGCGGTTTTTTATAGGAAGGATCGTATGATTTTTAACGAAAGCTTTCTCTGAATCTTGATTTGAAATTGTTGCGTTTACCGGTTCTTCTTTCTCATTGAATGTAATATTGAAAACAGGTTTTGTAAATGCCGAATAACCTGATTGTTGCATTGCCTGATACTGAATCAAATAATTTGGATTTGAATTTGATACCGCATAATTTGTCTGTAAAATTGCATTTGGCATTGCATTTCCTTTATCAGGATATCGCATTTGCAGTTTTGTCGATGGAAAATAACTGATTTTTGCTCCAGTGTTCGATACAATATCCAAACAATTATAGCTTTGGTTTATTTCGATACTGCCAATACCGGTTTTTAATTTGTCTATAGTTTGTTCCAAATCATTGTTCATGTACACAAACGAATTCTGCGAAATATCATATCTATACACTTTTGTTTTCTTAAAAACAAAGTAAATACTGCCGTCGTTAAGTGGTTTTAAGGTAATATCACCCAAAGATATCGCTTCAGAAATATCGGTAAACAGGTTTAACTGTTCTGTTTTTCCTGAAGAAACATTATAAACCGACCAATACAGTTTCTTGTTTTCTGTAGTACTGTAACTGTTTTTGTTTGATCCTATGTTTCCAACAATAAAAAGTTTTAGCACATTGTTTTTATCAGTAAAAACCTGTGAAACCGTTTCGTTCTGCCATGTTGTTTTAGTGGTAAAAACAGTAGCAACCGAGTCTTTCTTTGAAAACATGCCGGAAACCATTAATCCCACAAATCCAAAAAACAGAATTGCAATAAAAATACCCACCGCTTTTTTATTTACTGGTGCATGCGGTATGTTGGTATTGTTGTAATTGTAATTATGATTAATGGTAATATCGTCTGTATCTAAAAGATAACCCGAACCACAGTTTAAACACTCAAAATGTTCTTCGTCAATTCTTTTTTGTTTGGTGCTGCCACATTGCGGGCACTTAATAGCCTTTATTTTCTTTGCCATTTAAAGCTTCAATTTTTTAATTAAACTTACAAAAAAAGATTAAAAAATGTAAATATTCGCACGATAATTCCATTGCCATGTGAAAGATATTTTTACTTTTACAATAAAAAAAGCGAATGATTAAACATAAACAGCGTGTACAAGAAGTGCTACACTTTTTTGATAATAAGGATACTTTTCTAGGCTTTAGAAAGCTGTTAGACTGTGCAATGGATACGCAGAATATGCAGATTTACAGGGAAGCAATTGATCTGACAGACTGGAAAGAAAAAAATCCCGAGCAAACCGATGCTTTTATTGTAAAGGCAAAAGAACTGCTACAAAAAATAGCTTCAGCTGATGTGCCGGAAAACAAAGCAGAAGAATTTGTGTTGAAAGCAGATCAGATTACTAAAAGTTACGGATCGCAAAAATTTTCGTTAGGACCCATTTCGCTTACGCTGACTAAAGGTCAGGTTTTTGGATTGGTGGGTGAAAACGGTAACGGTAAAACTACGTTGCTACGAATTCTGGCTAAAGAAATTGCTCAAATACAAGGATCGCTCCATTACCAGTTTACAAACAAAACACAAAGCGATTACGATTTACGTACCAAATTGATCTACATTCCGCAACGTACCGATAAATGGTATGGCAGTTTGATGGATAATTTACGTTTTGTATTGGCGAATTATGGCGAAAAACCAGAGGAAATTGAAACTAGAGTTTTGTTGATGGTTGCCCGATTAGGATTATGGAATTACCGACATTTAAAATGGAGTGAATTATCATCGGGCTACAAAATGCGTTTTGAACTGGCACGTACCTTATTGCGCAAACCCGAAATTTTATTGTTAGACGAACCTTTGGCAAACTTGGATGTTTTGGCACAACAGATTATTCTAGAAGATTTAAAGGCAATAGCAAATTCGGTTAACAATCCAATTGCGCTAATTTTAAGTTCGCAACAGCTTTACGAAGTTGAAAAGATATCAGACAAAGTAATTTTTCTTAAAAACGGAAAATACAACGAAAGCACAACCGAAGCCGTTAACGAAGAAAAACCGTTGATCATAGAAATGGACAGTAACGCAACTCGTGAAGAACTGTTAGAAGTTTTTGCTCCGTTTGCATTAGAAAAACTAACGTTTAACGGTGGAATTTACACGGTGTACTTCAATACGTCAACCCGTTTTTCAGAAGTAATTGTGGCATTGGGATCTGCCGATATCAACCTGATTTATATCCGTGATATATCTGCATCAACCCGTAGATTTTTTGTAAACTAGAAAAAACATTGTTATGAATTTTATCAATAAAATAAACAATTACCTTATACAGCGGTATCCAACAATCTGGAATACGCGCATTGTGTGGATGTTGGCTATAAGCTTGTTGGCGCACATCCTTTTTTACTTCATAGGTTTTGTATCGCACAGCAATCCCACTTCGTTACAAAACAGCCGTGTGATAGACGATTATTACAACAGCGGCTTAATTATGGTGCACATCATCATATCAATGCTTTTGCTGGTTGGCTGGGTAGTTTATATGTTTAAAAACAACGGATTTAAAAACTTTTATCCAACAAGTAACGTCAAACTTTTTGGTCAGTTTGTGTGTTATCTGGTAATTGTTTTTGCATCAATATCTTTTTATTTCTCGTATATGTTCGGTTTCAGAACGTATGTAAATGTAGCGTATCCTAACAATGAACTCGCAAAAAATGTCGATATCATTAACAAGGCGTATCCATTTTTATCAATAGGATATCAGGATTATAGTTTAGATAAAAAAGCTTATCCAAAGCCTTTTTACGATCTGTATTGTGAAACTGGAAGTGATTTGATTGATCGCAGTAAAAAGTATTTCGAAACAAACGGTAACGAATATCAGTTTTACAGTCTGTATAAAGTTGCTATAACAGAGCGTGATGATAGCGGGAATTTTAAATATCCGGCTGCAGAATATAAGAACGGAACCGATTTGGCTTACAAGGAAGTTGTGAAAGATACCTGCATGTACTACTTTAAAAAAGAGGTGGTTGATTTATCGGCAGATATCAAGACAACCAATTTAAGTTATTACAATTTCTCGCGTGTATTTTATAAGTTAGATTTTGACGAGGTTGATTTTTATGACCGATACAATTACAGTTACACTTCGTATCCAGAAGAAACGGCTTACTATGGAACGAACCCTAATGCTGCAAAGAACTATGAATTCAGTAAACAGTTATCGGGAATTTTGGATAGAAAGAATCCTGAAGAAATTAAAAAGATATTAAACGACTTTTTAGAAGTATCGAAACAATATCAGATCAGAACAAACTTAAATGCAGACGAATGGTTTAAATTGATTTATCAACCTGATAACTTCGAAGTGAAACATTTCATTTTAGAAAATGAAAATGCCTATAGCTATCCTATAGATTCTGTAGCTGCAACTATTGATACTTTGACAACTGATGTTGCGTCTGCAGCAACAGCAGCGCATGAACAAACGGTTGTTGAAACGGTTGAAGCTGCTGCGGTGGCAGTTGCGCAAGTAGCGGGAAGTAACGATAAAATGTATAATTATTATCAGCAACGCCTTACTAGAAATTATTATGAAGTTAGGAATTTAAGCGATTTTCTGCGTAGTGTAGAATTGGTTAAAAATGTTGATTTTGTATCGCGAAACATTCATGTATATATTTGGATTGCGTTTTTCTTATCTACGTTAATTTTCAGTTTCAGGGTAACCAATCTGCGTTCTGTAATTTTTACAGGAATTACAACAGGTGTATTAAGTCTGGTTATTGGATTAATGGTATTGGTTTATAGTATGGGCTTAGGCGGTTCCGAAGAATATTTTGCAGCCTATCTTGTGCTTATCATAGCCACCATAATTATACTGATTCCGTTTTTATTTATGACATCAGCGTCCAAACTGTTCACGTCGATTTTTATGAACATCACTATTAACGGTTTTGTGCTGTATGTGCTGTTGATTTTAGGCATTATAAGTATGCACCAAAATGATGCTTGTCGTGCACAGCCAGGTTATTACGATAGTTATCCAAGCAGAACCTGTACTACAATTCTGGAATATTTAGATATGAATACAAGCTATTTACTTTTAGCAGTAGGTTTAATATTCATGTTTATATACACCGCAGTCATTAAAAAGTGGCGTGCAGTACCTGAATAATTATTATAAAAAAAGAACGTATTTGCATACGTTCTTTTTATTTTTGATGATAGTTGAAATTACTCCAAAGGATTCACATTATCCGCAATAGGAAATTCCTGTCCGGTATTCCCAATAAGTTTGTTTAATTCAAATTTAGCGGTATCGCTCATACTGTTTCCACCGGCAAGTTTGGCTTTATCCAATAAATCAAGTGCCAGTTTTTCTTCTTCACGTTGTTCGGCAACCAGCCACTGCATAAAGTTCCATGTAGCCCAGTCTTCTTCATCCATACTCATTTTTACCAGTTTGTAAACCGCAGTAGTATTTTCAATTTCCTGCTTTAAAACACTTTCAAAACATTCTAAAACATTATTGGGTTGAGGTTCTGGTTTTCTAATGGCATCAATAACAACGGTTCCGCCGCGTTCCTGAATGTATTCAATAATTTTTGCCATGTGCACGCGTTCTTCCTGCGAATGCTTCATCATAAAATTCTTAACACCGTCTAACTGGTTTTCATCTGCCCAACAGGCAAGCATTAAGTACATTTGTGCCGAATAAGCTTCTAAAGTAACCTGATCATTCAAGGCTTTTTGCAAGGTTTCTGATATTCTTACTGTATTCATAACATTTAATTTTTTTGTATTAGCAACCTAAAGTTACGTATCTTAAAATGGAATTTTCCAAAAATTATCAAAAAAAGAAGGCTGTCAAAATCAATATAAAATCATTTTAAATTAAGAAATTTATTAAATTCGTTAAAAAGAAATTCAAATGGAAAAGTTAACTGCTAAAGCAAGTATTCAAATTCAAAAACCTGTAAACGAGGTTTTTATTGCGATTGTTTCTGCCGATAAAATGAATCGATACTTTATAGAATCGGCAACCGGAAATTTAGAAACAGACAAAACCGTTCAATGGAAATTTCCCGAGTTTGATGACGTTTTTCCTGTAACCGGAAAAGTGATTAAAGAAGACGAATATGTTTCGTTTGACTGGAGTGGCGAACCAAATATGTTGGTAGAGATTTTTCTGCAACCGCAAACAGACAATTCAACAGTTGTAAAGATTGTGGAGCATGAAATGGAAAAAACCGATACAGGAATTAAGCAAATGATGCAGCAAACCGAAGGCTGGGCAAACTTTTTAGCCTGCTTAAAAGCCAGTTTAGAATACAATATCAACTTACGAAATGGCGCTTTTGATTATATGCGCACAAAAAAATAAAAATATGGGAAAAATAACGGTACAGGCTGAAGTAAATGCACCAATTGAAAAAGTTTGGGATAAACTGAACAATCCGAAAGATATTGAACAGTGGAATCAGGCATCGCCGGATTGGCATTGTATAAATGCATCGAATAATTTGGAAGTCGGTGGGAAATTAAAAAGCACCATGGCTGCAAAAGAAGGTAGTTTTTCTTTTGATTTTGAAGGAATTTATGATGAAGTTATTCCGCAAAAGTTTATAAAATATCATATGGAAGACGGCAGAGTGGTTGAAATTTCTTTTGAAGAAAAAGATAATCAGGTACTTGTAACCGAAACATTCGATGCGGAAAATCAAAACCCTGAAGAAATGCAGAAAGAAGGTTGGCAGGCAATTTTGAACAGCTTTAAAAACCATGTGGAAACTACCTAATTATGAGTGAATCAACATATAAAAAAGGTCAGTTTTTTTGGAGCGATTTAACGGTACCTGACGCTACATCATTAAAAGATTTTTACAAGGAAGTAATTGGTTGGCAGGAGATGGAAGTTGGTATGAATGACAACGAAGAAACCTATGCAGATTACGCCATGACAACTGATGATGGTACGGCTGTAAGCGGTATTTGCAACCAACGTGGTGTAAATAAAAACATTCCACCGCAATGGATAATGTATGTAAATGTTGAAAATGTTGCTGAAAGTCTTGAAAAGGTTTTACAGTTAGGCGGTAAGCTTATTTCAGAAAGTAAAAAGAAAGACGGATCATACAATTATATTATTGTTCAAGATCCTGTTGGTGCTGTTTTTGGGTTGGGAACAACAACTAATTGACGAATGTATGGCGAAAAACAAAACAGAATCTACCGATAAAAGTGTAGATGATTTTCTGCAAACAGTAGAAAATGAACAAAAGCGGAAAGACAGTTACGAACTTATAGCTTTAATGGAAAAGCTAACGGGTGAACAAGCCAAAATGTGGGGACCAACAATTGTGGGTTTTGGCAATTATCATTATAAATATGAAAGTGGTCATGAAGGTAACGCGCCCTTGGTAGGTTTTTCGCCACGTAAAGCAGCTCTTTCCCTATATGTTTTTACAGGTTTGCAAGAACACGAGCATCTGTTGGAAAATCTGGGCAAATTCACTATGGGTAAAGCATGTATTTATGCAAAAAAGCTTGCCGATATAAATTTAGATACTCTGACCGGTTTAATGAACCACAGTATTGATTATGTAACCACAAAATATACCCGAATTAAAGAATAATGAATACTTTTTCAAACATAGCCGAATATATTTCAGGTTTTTCCGATGATCGAAAAATGATCTTGGAAGATCTGTATAAGATCATAAAAAAGCATGTTCCAAAAGAAACGGTTGAAAAAATCAGCTACGGTATGCCAACGTTTCATTATAACGGAAATTTAATTCATTTTGCACTCTATAAAAATCATTTTGGGTTATATCCAGGTCCCGATGCTATCGAGGTTTTTCAAGATCAACTCATATCATTCAAAACATCAAAAGGAGCTATTCAATTTCCTTTAGATCAAAAATTACCCAAAAAATTAATTGTTGATATTATAGACTACAATGTATCGAAACTTAAAGATAAAAAAGCAGCAAATTGGAGTGCCTATAATGATAAGTGGACCGATGCAGAAGAATTTATGCAGCAGTTAATTGTAAAAACCAATTTAGACAAAGCCATTAAGTGGGATAAGGAAGTTTATACGTTTAACAACAAAAATGTGATCGGGTGGGGCGGTTTTAAAGATTTTTTCTCGTTATGGTTTTTCAACGGCGTGTTTTTATCAGATCCTGAAGAAGTGCTGGTAAATGCATCAGACGGAAAAACAAAATCTATGCGTCAGTGGCGATTTACAAATGTTGCCGATATGGATGAGAAAAAGATTCTGGCGTATATAAATGAATCTATTCAAACGATAAAAGACGGAAAAGAAATAAAAGCCGATGCTTTTGAAGAGAAGAAACCCGAGGGAATTTTTAAGGATTTTTTAGAAAGTAATACCGATGTTAAAAATGCTTTTGAAAAATTGACCAAAGGAAAACAGAAAGAATACGTGGTTTATATTGACGAAGCCAAACAGGAAAAAACAAAAACGGCACGTTTAGAAAAAATAAAAGAACTTATTTTACAGAATAAAGGTTTGAATGATAAATACAAAACCAAATAATTTTTGTACATTTAGTTGATTTTTAAAAGTTTATATTATGAAAAAGAATTTTCTATTATTATTAGCTTTAGGCGGATTAACGTTTGTTTCGTGTAAAAAAGAAGTTACAGTTACTCCGTCATCAACATCAAATTCAGACACAGTTACCAACCAGAATGTGGCTGAAGATGTGCAAAAAAACAGTGTTAAATTTACCGATCTTCCGGTGAAAGCGCTAGAAACAATCAACAGTCATTACAATCAAGACAACATTGCATCGTACGAAGTGAAAACAATTCCGGTGATTGGAAAAAGTTACGAAGTGAAGTTTAACGATGGTGCCGAGATTGATTTTAACAGCGATGGTGTTTGGCACGAATGGAAAGATGCCAAAGGTTTGCCAAAAGGCATTTTGCCTGACAATATTAAAACATATTTGTCTAAAAATTACGCATCAACCTTTGCAACTGCAATAGATAAAGAAGATAAAAAAATAAAAATTGATTTAGCATCAGATATCGATTTAGAGTTTGATGTCGACGGAAATTTTGTCCGCGTAGATTAATTTGATTTTAAAACATAAATAAAAAAGGCTGTTTCATGAATTTGAAACAGCCTTTTTTTCTGTAAATTAATAATTCTTTTAATAAATATCTAAAACTTTAAACCAATAATATTGAAGATAGATTTCGTTCCCTTCTGTGTCATTCCGTGCTTGACACGGAATCGCATCATCATTTATTTTGTGAGATGCTGAAACAAGTTCAGCATGACATCTAGGTAATAAAGTCAATACTAGGTATAATCTTTCTGACAATAATTACTTTTTAACTTTTATAGTACAGCCAATCGCAACCGTTTCGGTTTGTTTAACTGGTTCATTTTTTAACAAAGCATCAACAGCTGCTTCAACATATTTTTCGGTTACATCGTTAGCGTTCTCGTGATTATTGTCGATAGCTCCAATGTATTTTACAATATTTTTACTGTTCTCTTTTTGAAGAATGTAAACATGCGGAGTTTTAGTTGCACCGTATTGCGGATAAATTTTCTGACCTTCATCCATCAAATAAGGAAACGTAAATCCTTTTTCTTTAGCACGAGTTTTCATCAAATCAAAACTGTCTTCTGGTTGAGAAATTGGATCGTTCGGATTGATCGCAATAACAGGATATCCTAACGATTTGTATTTCGTATCTAACGCAACAATACGCTCTTCGTAAGCTTTTGCATACGGACAATGGTTACAAGTGAAAATGACAATGAATCCTTTGGCATCGGCAAATTGAAATAAAGAATACATTTTATCGTCGGTTCCTTTTAAAGAAAAATCGGTTGCTTCGTCGCCAATGTTATAACCGGTTCTTGCTGTTGCAGGTTCTTCAGTTTTAGTAATGGTGTCGTTGTTAACCACATCGGTTGTTTTAGTGGTTTCCTTTTTACAGCTAATAAAAGCCGCCGCAAATAAAGCTAATGCTAAAAACTTTTTCATTTTATGTTATTTAAATTTGTTAATGGTACTTTTTAAATCGGTGTACGAAATTTTGCCTTCGGTAAAAAATACTTGCTTACCGTTTCTGTAAATGGCAGTCGCCGGAATAGCGCCGCTCCAGGTTTTATTGATTTTCGGAATCCATTCGTTCATACGTTTGTTGTCTGTTAAAACATAAACATCGGGCGAAATATTGTTGGTTTTAAGATAGTCCTTCACTTTTGTATCAAAGTCACTCGCTTTATCCAAACTCACTAAAATCATTTTGAATTTTTCTGATTTAAACTCGTTGTTAACCTTCATAAAATCGGGTAATTCTTCAATACAAGGCTGACACCAGGTTGCCCAAAAATTCACAACATAAAGCGTATCGTTCTGTTTGGTAAATTGATTAAAAACCGAATTGTAATCGGTACTTAACTCGATTACCTGAGGTTTTTCAACAGCAGTTTCAGTTTTTTTATCACATGAAATAATTGTGAGTAAAAGCGTGCAAATTCCTATAAATTTCTTCATACAAAATTTTTTAAAGCTTAAATTTACAAAAAAGATGTATTTTAACCGCATCTTATTAGCAATAACCTTATGAAACACTTTTATTTACTGCTGTTGTTTGTTTTTGGTACTAGCATATCTGCACAGGATTTTTCTAAAGAATGGCAAAAAGTTTACGAATTAGAAAAAGCGGGAAGTTATAAAACGCTTAAAAAAACTATTGATAATTTATATTCTAAAGCCAATAAAACTAAGAATGAAGCAGAAAAGGCAAAAGCTGTTCTGTTTAAAATGAAATTAGAAAACGTTTTAGAAGAAGTAAATTATCAGAAGAAAATAGATCGTCTACAGCAAGAAATATCTAAAAGTAGTGGTGTTTACAAAGAAGTTTACCGCTGGTATTATATTAAAACCCTTATGTCGGCTTATGATTCTAAGCAATATTCTTGGAGCAGAAACTCTTTGGTGGAAAATACAACGACTGAACTTCCTAAAAATATAGATTTATGGTCTAAAGATCATTTTAAAAACGTTGTTAGCGAGCAAGTAAATTTGCTTTTTAAAGAAGAGCAATTGCTAAAACAAACAAATGTTTCAACCATTAAAGAATTGATTTTTTATAATGAAATAGATCATAATTTAAATCAATCGGTTTTTGAATTTTTTGCAATTGGATTTATTAACGACTATACTTACAATTCTTCTTGGGCAAAACCTTTAACTAATGAATTATCTCGTTTTGATTCTTCTTTCTCTCAGCAAAGAATAATTTATCCGCCTCAAAAAGATGATTTAAGAAGCGAATTACATAAAAATGTTATACAGTTATTTCAAAAATTAGAAGTCTATTACAGTGCAACAAATCAAACCAAAGCATTAGATAAGATAAAATATTTGCGTTTTGAGAAATTAATTAGCGATAAATCTGCTAACGGAATTGCTTTTCAAGATTTAGGAAAAAATCTATCAACCACTTTTTATAAAAACCGCTGGTATTCTGATTATGCAAATAAATTAAGTAGTGAAGCAAATAAAATTGATAAGAAAGATTATTACGATCGTTCGCTAAATGCAATTGCTGAAGTTAAAAAAAGCACCTATGAAAATGATCAGTTAGACAAAGTACAGCTTTTAGAAAATAGTATCAAACAAAAAGATTTTGCCGTATCGCTTAAAAAAGAAGTTTACGAGGGCGAACCGGTTAAGTATCTAATTAGCTATAAAAACATAGATAGTTTACATTTTGCGTATTACGATTTTTCTACGCATACCGTTTTAAATGACAGTACATATCAATTGGTAATAAAAAATCAACAGCCAATTAAGGTTGTTTCGCGTGCTTTGCCTAAAGATTTAAACTACTTTCAAACCACAACCGAAGTTTTAGGGGAGCCGTTTCCGTTAGGTAATTATTTGTTGGTGTCTTATTCTGATGCAAATGATTTTAAAGAGTTTAATTACAAACGTATAGTTTCATTTAAAACCACAAATGTATCGGTATTTACAAAAAGTGTTGATAATGATTCTTACGCGCTGTATGTTGTAAATCCCAAAAGCGGAAATCCTTACAAAAATGTATTGGTTAAATCCCAAAATAAAAGTTATACAACCAATGATTCAGGGAAAGTAATTGTTTTAAATTCATCAAGATACAATGAAAATAGCTTGGTAAAGGTTTTTATAAGTAATGAAACCTACGAAACCAACTTGTATTTAGAAAGTTACGGAAGACAATATGTTGCCAACGAAGATGCAAAACGCGAAGCAAAAATTAATTTGTTCAGCGATAGGTATATTTATCGACCTGGGCAAGAAGTTCATTTTAAAGGAATTTTGTATGAAATGCAAGAAAGTGGCAATCAAGTATTAGCAAATAAATCTTTTAGCGTTACTTTAAAAGATGATAATTATGATGAAATTAAAAAACTAACAGTAACAACAAATGAGTTAGGTGGTTTTAACGGTACTTTTTTGTTGCCTAAAAATATAGCAACAGGTAATTTTTCTATTCAAATTGATGAATTAGACGAATATACTGATGAGAAAGAAGAAGAGTTTTGGGAAAGTCTTTATTTTCCACAACAAAATTTTAGTTATAGAGTAGAAGAATACAAACGACCAACTTTTGATTTAGAAGTTGAAGAAATAAAACAAAACGTTTATTTCGATGAAAAAGTAACCATTAAAGGCAAAGCAAATAGTTTAGCAGGTGGCGCAATTGCAAATGCCAAAGTAAAATTAAATATAGATTCATATTTTTACGATAACGAAAAAGGAAGCTCTATAAGTCTCGTAGATTTAAAAGAAGAAATTTTTACTAACAATCAAGGTTTTTTTGAGTATACTTTTACCATTAAGTCTGATTCTATTAGTGAAAAAACAAAAATGCGACCTATACAAGCATCTGTTAATTATGAAATTGAAGTAACAGATCAAGCAGGCGAAGTGCGTGAAACCAACGGACAGTTTACTGTGGCTAATACAGCGCATAGATTAAGTGCTTACAAGTACGATTTGTCATTAACAAACAAACCCTTAAATGTTACGGTTAATTCTTCTGGTTATAACGGTGATTTTTCAGCGGTTACCGGTAATGTAAAGATCTATCAAACCTTACCTATTAATCATTTTTATAAAAACAGATCTTGGAATGTTCCCGAACTAAACTCTATTACTGAAGAAACATTCAGAAAGTTATTTCCTTTTGAATCATATTCAGCAAGTGATGAAAAAGACGCCGAGAAAGTATTGGTTTACGAAGGGAAATATACTACCCAAAAAGAAAAAGACTTTGAATTAGATATCAAAAATTGGAAAACCGGAAGTTATAATTTTGAATTTGAAATTATTGATGAAAAATCAGGTTTGCTAATAAAAGCAGAAACAACTTTTAGAATTAAAAATGCCGATGAAAAATTAGCAACCAATGAGAATTTTACGGTTGTTAATCACTCGAAATCTTCTCAAAATCAATTGGTTTTAGAAACTAGCAGTATCTACGATCATGTTTCGTTATATGTAGAATATTTCGATCGCGATGCAACTATTAAAGCACTTAATTTCAACATAAAAAAAGGCACACAACAAATTAAACTTCCTTTGGTTAATAGTTCAAAAAACGAGGCTGTTTCGTACAACTGGTTTTTTGTAAACGACCAAGAACTTTACTCAAGCAGTGGAAATTTCAATATTAATGAAGGTGAAAATAATCATGAAACAGATTTTTTATGGAATGTTGAATGGCAGTCATGGAACGATAAGTTAAATCCTGCCGAACAATACAAATGGAAGTTACTGCTGAAAAATGCAAAAAATAATAAACCTTATCAAGGTGAGTTTTTAGCGTCTATGTACGATGCTTCTTTAGATTTATTGCTTAAAGATTCTTGGGGAGAATATGGTAAAGAATGGATAACAAACGCACAAAAAATAAGAAGTTATGTTTATGTGAATTTTTCTACTCCAAGAAAAACAAGTACAGTTTACACAAATAATATATCAAGATCTAGTTATAATTACAGTAATAATTTCTATTGGAATACTTGGAACTATTACGGTTGTAATTTTAAAACGAATAATTATTATTCGCCAGCAAGTCAAAATCAAATTAATATAAATAATGGATTTCAGGTAGAAGTACGCGATGCTAAAACAGGTAAGTTTATTGCAAATGCTTTAATTGTAAATCTTAAAAACGCAAAAAATACATTAACTAACGAAGACGGTTTTGCAAAAGTAATAGGTAACAAAACAGCTTTGGTTGGTGTTACGTCTTTGGGTTATCAAAATAAATATGTTGAATTAAAAAATGGCTTAACGGTTATTCATTTAGAACCGATTGATGAGGTTATTTCAAAAAATTCACACGCTAGATATAAGGATGATGTAAAAACTTTCAATAAAATTTATAGATATTACATTCAGCGTGTTGAAGGATTTTCTGATGTTTTAAACGAAGAAAATATATTTACCCAAAAAGTTTTAAATAACGATAAAATGCTGACCTATGATGTTATAGATGAAACCAATATTCTTAAAGATGGAATTTTAAAAACCATAAAAGGAACTGTAAAAACACAATATGGCGATCTTATTCCCGGTGCAACAGTTTTAGTTCTTGATACTGATAAAGGTGTTGAAACAGATGAAGATGGGAATTATGAAATTAAGGCTTCTGCAGGTGATCAGATTAAAGTTGTTTATCCAGGATATGTAGATGAAATATTATATGTTAATCAAGCACAAGTATTAAATTTTGTTTTGTTAGAAGATGACTCTGTAATGATGAATGATGTAGTCATTGATACATACAGAACTACTAGCAAACCTAAAAGTAATGTTGCAGCTAACACAGTATCTTCTAAAACAATAGAAGGTAGACCAAATGCAAGTTTTATACAAACATTACAAGGTCAGGTACCAGGTTTAAATATTTCTACTGAAGCAAGTACAACTGTAAATAATACAACAGTGTACGGAAAAAATACCCTTGAAGAAGCGCACAACAATATTCCATTACGTAAAAACCTACAAGAAACAGCTTTCTTCTTTCCGCATTTAAAAATTCAGAAAGATGGTTCTGTAGAAATTGACTTTACCGCACCCGAAGCATTAACAAAATGGAAATTCCGTGGATTGGCACATAATAAAACCACGGATTTTATTTATGTAGAAAGTTTAAGCAAAACCCAAAAAGACGTAATGATTCAGCCAAACATGCCACGATTTGTCCGTGAAACAGATGTGGTTGTTTTAAAAGCGCGCGTAAGCAATACTACCAATGTTCCGCTACAGGCAACTGCTGTTTTACGTTTGTTTAATACCGTTACCGGCGAAGATTTAACCGATAAAATCATTAAAACAGATAAGTTGGTTCCAACAACAATAGACGGATTAAGTGCCAATACCGTTAGTTGGTCGGTTGAAATTCCTAAAGAAATTGAAGGTTTACAATACCGCATTTCTGTAAAATCGGGCAATTTTACCGATGGTGAAGAAAGCGTTATTCCGGTTTTAAGCAATAGAACGTTGATTACCGAAACAGCTCCGATTTGGCAGTTGGGCAAGCAAAATAAAGATTATAGTTTACATAATTTAACAACCAACAATTCGCAAACGTTGAAGCACCATCAGTTTGTGGTAGAAATTTCACACAACGCCACTTGGTTAACTATGCAGTCGTTACCTTACTTGTACGATTTTCAGCATACGTGCAACGAACAGATTTTTGCCAAGTATTTTGCTGATGTTTTAGCAATGCATGTGTTGGAAAAGAATCCGAGTATTAAAGATTTGATTACTGAATGGAGAAATAATCCAAAATCGAAGTTAGAAGAAAATGATGAGTTGAAACAATTAATGCTTCAGGAAACTCCATGGATGAAAGATATAGTTTCAAACGAAGAGAAAAAAGCTCAGCTAGCATCGTATTTTGATTTAGATCGATTGGAAAAAGAAGCCGACGAAATTGTAAAAACTTTGGGTGAACGTCAAAATGCTTCGGGTGGTTTCGGATGGTTTTCAGGCGGATATGAAAACGATTATATTACTCAGCACATTTTGGTTACGGCGGCACAATTAGATAAATTGGGTATCTCGCATTTCAATGCAACCGATGTAAAGAACATCGTAAATAAAGCCAATCGATTTATCGATGTTAAAATGCAGGATCAACTGAAATCAAAATATAAGACATTCTCAAACCAAAGTGCGATCAATTATGCTTTTGTGAAAAGTTATTATTCAAAAGATTTTACAATTCCTGCTGATGTTTCTAAACAATTAGATCAAAATTTTATCGATCTTAAAAAGAATTGGGTAGAATTATCGCTTCAAAACAAAGCGAAACTCGCCATAATTTTAAATAGAAAAGGAGATGTTGTTTGGGCAAGACAAATTTTAAATCAGCTGAATGAAAGCGCTGTGATCGATGAAACTTACGGAATGTATTGGAAAGAAAACAGCAACCAATATTATTACTATCACAATGCAGCCGAAGTTCAGGCGTTGATTATCGAGGCTTTTAAAGAAATTGACAATAACGAAACTACGCTTCAAAAATTAAATGCGTGGTTGTTAAGTCAGAAATTAAATAAAGATTGGGGAACAACAAAGGCAACAACATCGGCAATTTATGCGTTGTTGTTATCAAATTCAACCGAAATTTCAAAGTCAGATAAAGCGGTTGTTTCATTAGGAAATCAAATCATAAAAACCAATGAAACGGTAGAAAATCAAACTGATGATCTGTTGGGATATCAAACCTATCAATGGAAAGCAGATGAAATCACGAATGATTTTGGTAAAGTATCGATAAAAAACAAAAGTGAAAAACCTGTTTTTGGTGGGATTTACTGGCAATATTTCGAAGATTTTAATGCGGTGAAAGATGCTACTAACGGAATCT
>Ga0308157_10003433_pt1 | contig 23092 bp, 22 predicted proteins | sample PhyBR1_FD_201035 | JGI IMG/M metagenome (GOLD analysis project Ga0308157, IMG submission 201035) | Phyllosphere microbial communities from UC Gill Tract Community Farm, Albany, California, United States - DLSLB.R1 | ecosystem: Host-associated > Plants > Phyllosphere > Unclassified | place: USA...
TCCGACATCGAGAAGCTCGCGGAGGAGCAGCTGCGCGCCGCCGGCCACACCCGCGGCGCGCTCACCCACCGCACCGTGAGCCTGATGGCCGAACGGCTGGGGTTCGAGCTGATCTATGCCAGCGACCTCCCGAGCTCGACGAGATCCATCACCGACCTCGCGAACGGTCGCATCTACCTCCCGCCCGCATCGATCCCGGGCGGGCACGGCCTGCGCTCGATGGCGCTGCAGGCGATGGCGCACCGTCTGCTCGGGCACACGCCGCCCACGTCGTACGCCGACTTCCTGCAGCAGCGACTCGAGATCAACTACTACGCCGCGTGCTGTCTGATTCCCGAGACCGCCGGCGTCGATTTCCTGCAGCAGGCGAAGAAGGACCGAAACCTCGCCGTCGAAGACTTCCGCGACGCGTTCGGCGTCACGCACGAGGCCGCGAGCATGCGCATGACGAACCTCATGACGGAGCATCTCGGCATGCGACTGCACTTCTTGCGCGTGGGGGCCGAAGGACAGATCGAGCGGGTGTACGTCAACGACGGCCTGCCCGTTCCCGAAGACGTCACGGGCGCCGTCGAGGGGCAGATCCTCTGCCGGCGCTTCTCGGCGCGCCGCGCCTTCGAACGGCAGAACCGCACCACCGAGTACTACCAGTACACCGACACCCCGACGGGCACGTTCTGGAGCGCGACGCAGACCGGATCCGCCGACCGCGGCGATTTCTCGATCACGGTCGGAGTGCCGTTCGACGACTCACGGTACTGGCGCGGGCGCGAGACCACCGAGCGCGAGAGTTCGACGTGCCCGGATGAGAACTGCTGCCGCAAGCCGGCCCCCGAGGTATCCCAGCGGTGGGCCGACCAGGCGTGGCCGAGCGCCCGCGTGCACACGCACATCTTCAGCCCGCTCCCCCGCGGCCGGTTCCCGGGCGTCGCGGAGAGCGACGTGTACAACTTCCTCGAGCGTCACAACGGGCAGGGCTGAGAACGAGGTGAGGGGCGGATCCTTTCGAATCCGCCCCTCACTTCGTTCTCCCGGTTACGCCGTCCGGCGCTCCGCGGCTTCCACGACGTTCGTCATGAGCAGCGCGACCGTCATCGGGCCGACACCGCCCGGGTTCGGCGACAGGTAGCCCGCGACCTCAGCCGCGTCGGGATGCACGTCGCCGTACACCTTGTTCTTGCCCGTCTCGGGATCCGTCTCTCGCGTGACGCCGACATCGAGGATCGCGGCACCCGGCTTCACATCGTCGGCGGTGATGAGATGCTTCACGCCCGCCGACGCGACGATCACGTCGGCCTGGCGCAGGTACTGCCCCATGTCGACGGTGCCCGTGTGCACCTGGGTCACGGTCGCGTTGATCTCGCGGCGGGTGAGCAGGAGACCGATCGAGCGGCCGATCGTCACACCGCGTCCGACGACGACGACATGCTTGCCGTTCAGGTCGTAGCCGTTGCGGAGCAGCAGCTCGATCACGCCGCGCGGCGTGCACGGCAGCGGGGTGTGGATCGGTGCGTTGACGTTGAGCACGAGCCGGCCCAGATTGGTCGGGTGCAGGCCGTCGGCGTCCTTCGCCGGGTCGATGCGCTCGAGCACCGCATCCGTGTCGAGATGCTTCGGCAACGGCAGCTGCACGATGTAACCGTGGCACGCGGGGTCGGCGTTGAGCTCGTCGATCAGCGCCTCGACCTCGGCCTGCGTGGCGTCGGCCGGCAGCTCGCGCTGGATCGAGTTCATGCCGATCGCCTCGGACTGCCGGTGCTTCATTCCCACGTACAGCTGCGAAGCGGGATCCGCCCCCACGAGCACCGTGGCGATGCCCGGCGTCACGCCACGCTCCTTGAGCGCCGCGACGCGCTCGGCGAGCTCGGTCTTGATGGCGGCCGACGCGGCCTTTCCGTCGAGGATCTGCGCGGTCATGCGGCGTAGCCCTGACCGGCGTTCTCCAACCCGGGGTACAGCGGGAACCGGTCGGCCAGCGCAGCGACGCGGTCGCGGAGCGCCGCGATGTCGGGGTTCGGCAGCAGCACGCGCGCGATGATGTCGGCGACCTCGGTGAACTCCTCATCACCGAATCCCCGCGTCGCGAGCGCAGGAGTACCGATTCGCAGGCCCGACGTGACCATCGGCGGACGCGGGTCGTTCGGCACCGAGTTGCGGTTGACGGTGATGCGGACCTCGTGGAGCAGATCTTCCGCTTCCTTGCCGTTGATCGCCGCGTCGCGCAGGTCGACGAGCACGAGGTGCACGTCGGTGCCGCCCGAGCGCAGCGTGATGCCCGCCTCCGCCACGTCGGACTGCGTCAGACGCTCGGCGAGCAGCTGCGCACCGCGCACCGTGCGGCGCTGACGGTCGGCGAAGTCTTCGGTTGCGGCGAGCTTGAACGCCGTCGCCTTCGCAGCGATGACGTGCATCAGCGGACCGCCCTGCTGTCCGGGGAACACCGCCGAGTTGATCTTCTTCGCGATGTCGGCGTCGTTCGAGAGGATGAAGCCCGAACGAGGGCCTCCGATCGTCTTGTGCACGGTCGAGGAGACGACGTGCGCGTGCGGCACGGGACTCGGGTGCAGACCCGACGCGACGAGCCCGGCGAAGTGGGCCATGTCGACCCACAGGTATGCGCCGACCTCATCGGCGATGGCGCGGAACTCGGCGAAGTCGAGCTGGCGCGGGTACGCCGACCAGCCTGCGATGATGACCTTCGGCTTGTGCTCGTGCGCCAGGCGGCGCACCTCGTCCATGTCGACGAGCGACGTCTCGGGGTCGACGCCGTAGGCCACGATGTCGTAGAGACGGCCCGAGAAGTTGATCTTCATGCCGTGGGTCAGGTGCCCGCCGTGATCGAGCGACAGCCCGAGCACGGTGTCGCCGTGGCGCGCGAGGGCGTGCAGCACCGCGGCGTTCGCGGAGGCGCCGGAGTGCGGCTGCACGTTCGCGTACTCGGATCCGAACAGCGCCTTCGCGCGCTCGATCGCGAGGCTCTCGGCGACGTCGACCTCCTCGCAACCGCCGTAGTATCGGCGGCCGGGGTAGCCCTCGGCGTACTTGTTCGTCAGCACGGACCCCTGCGACTGCAGTACCGAGACGGGAACGAAATTCTCCGACGCGATCATCTCGAGGAACCCGCGCTGGCGATCGAGCTCGCGCTGCAGAACCTCCGCGATCTCGGGGTCGACCTCGGCGAGGGGGGCGTTGAACAGCGAATCAGTCATGCGTGCTCCAGAACGGACGTGGCGGTTATCGGGTGATCGCTTTCGGCCCAGGCGCGCGACCGAATACCGTTCAGTGTGCCGCTTCCCGGTGGTGCCCCACCTCGTGCGCCAGTCGCGACGCCCCCGATCATACCGTGCCCGCCTTGACGCGCACTCCCCGCGCAGAAACGCCGCTGGGGCGGGGCGAGCCTCTCAGCTCGCCCCGCCCCAGCGGGTTCGACTCTTAGGAGAGTCAGGCGCTCTTCACGCGACGGATCACGAGAAGCGTGATGCCGGCGAGAAGGACCACCGCGGCGCCACCGGCGACGGGTGCGATGGCCGATGCGGTGTCAGCACCGGTCGGCGCGAGGCCGCCCGGGCCGGGCGTCTCGGTCGGAGCAGCCGTGGGAGCCTCGGTCGGCTCCTCGCCGCCGCCGCCACCGGCGCCCGCGGCGACGACCTCGAAGTCGGCCGAAGCCGAGCTGCTCGAGACACCGTCGATCGACTGCGTGGCCTTCACGGTGTAGTTGCCAGGTGCGAGAGCGTCGGACAGCTCGGCCATCCAGGATCCGCCATCGACCGAAGCAGTGCCGCGTGCGACAACGCCGTCAGCGTTCTCGACGACGACCTTGACCTCGGCACCGCTGATCGGCGACTCGCCGACCACGGCGGTCAGCTGGCCCTCTTCGAGGGTCGCGCCGTCCTGCGGCGTCACGAGCGTCGGAGCGCCCGGAACGACCTGGAACGACACCCAGCGCGCCTCGGACGTGACGCCCGAGACCGACTGCGTCGCACCGACCGTGTACGCGCCGAAGCCGAGCTCGGTCGCGATCGACCAGTTGCCGTCCTCGTTCACCTTCGCGGTGCCCTCGGCGTCGCCCTGGAGCTCGACCTCGGCGCCCGGCGTACCGGTGCCCGTGATCTCCGTGATGGCGGACGTCGACGATGCCTCGTTCTCCGGGCTGGTGATGCCAGGAGCGTCGACCTTGATCTGCGAGGTCTCGACGGTCGCGTTGGCCTTGTCCGAGACGTTGAAGCCCTGGGTGGCCTGCAGCGTGATGTCGAACGTGCCGACCTCGTCAGGAGCCGGGAACGAGAAGTTGCCGTTCTCGTCAGCCGGAACCGTGGCCTCGATGTCGCCCGAGATCTTCACGTCGGCGTTCGCGGGCGCGGTGCCCTCGAACACGCCGCCGCGCTCGGCCTTGGCCGTCGTGACCTTCGGCTCAGCGATGTCGAGCATCACCTGGTAGTCGCCCGCGTTCTCGCGGATGACGTCGAGAGCGTGGGGCAGGTCGGCGAACCACGCCGTCTCGTCACCGGGCTGGCCCGGTCCAGGGCTGCCGCTGACGGTGCCGAGAGCCGCGCCGTCGTCACGGATCACCGATCCGCCCGAGTCACCGCCCTGCGAGAAGTCGAGGCTCGTGTCATCGGCGATGGCCTGGAAGCCGTACACCGGGAACGCGTTGCCCTCGTCGTCGCCGATGAGCTGCACACCGCGCTCGGTCACCGTGCCCGAGTAGGCGCCGCTCGTGCGGCCCGAACGGAACAGGTGGTCACCGACCTGTGCCTCGGCGACACTCGTGACCGGAACCGAATCGGCAGCGAGGTCTTCGTTCGCCGCGGCCTCGGCGCCCCAGTTCGTCACGGCCGGGAGCAGCGTGAGGTCGGGGTTGATGTTGTCGATGACGGCGATGTCCGTCGAGATCTCGACGTTCGCCGGCGGGTTCGCCGGGTCGATCGGCTGCCCACCGGGCATGCCGAACTGGCTGAACCCGAACGTGCCGAGGCTCGCCAGCAGGCTCGCCTGCTCGCCGCCTGCAGCATCGTCACCCGACGGAACCGTCGTGAGCACGTTCGTGAAGTCGCCCACGCAGTGGCCGGCGGTGAGAACGGCCGGCTCGCCCTCGGGCGACCAGGCGTTGAAGCCCACCGAGCACACGCCCTGTGCGCTCTGCTCGTCGTAGCCCATCGCGATGCCCGCGCCGCCGACGACCTCGTCGGTCGAGGTCGCCTTCATGATCGTGCCTTCGACGACCTGCACACCCGCGAACTGCGCCGCGAGAGCGTTGGCCTGCGACGTGACGTCTGCGCTCTTCGAGTTGGCCTGCATGCCGCCCGAGCCGTCGGCGCTGTCGTCGACCTTGATGAAGATGTCGGTGCCGTTGGTGGTCACGCCGACGACGCCCGGAATGGCGAGGGCCTGCGGCGCGAGCTCTTCGACCGTGGTGGTCGGGGCCGGCGCGTCATCCGCGACAGCCGGTGCGACCATCAGGCCGCTCGCGGCCAGCGCCGCGGCAGCGCCGAACGCGCTCAGCGTGGCGCTCTTTTTGAATCGTGAATGCAAGGATCTCCCCCATGCAAGCTTGGCGACAACGTCGCAGGTTCTCAGTGGACTGCCTGTCTTACTGCGGATTCAGTGCATCCTCAGCACAGACATAGCCTTGCCAGGGTACGTGCATAGGTCACGATTCGGCAACCTCCCGCGTCGTCTTCGGCGGAAAACGATCTCCGGAACGCTATGCGACACGCAGCACGCGTTTGCGCCGACGTCTCACCGACTCCCTGATCGTCCGGTCCGAGAATCGGCTGATCACGCCTGATATCGCCCGAGAGTTGTCCACAACGGTTGGCACGATCGCCATATGAGGTGCAGAATCGTTCGTGGCCTGAGAGCTGAAGGAGTGCCATGCCCTACCCACACGAACGCGGCGTCGGCGACGTCGCTGACGTGTCGGATGCCGACCTCGTCGTACGGTCGCGCTCGGGCGATACGGCGGCCTTCGGCGAATTGTGGGCCCGCCACTACCGATCCGGCATCGTCGCAGCGTCGAGCCTCGCCTCGACCCACGACGCCGAGGCTCTGGTGCTGGAGGCGTACGCGAAGATCTTCCAGACGATTCGTCGCGGCGGCGGGCCGACCGGCGCGTTCCGGGCCTACCTGTTCACGACGATCCGCACGACGGCCGCGACTTGGGGCCGCGGGCTCGATGACATTGCGAACGACGAGCTCGACCTCGCAGATGCGGCCGCCGAAGACGTTCTCGATCGCGGCATCACGCATACTGCGTTCCGCGGCCTCACGACGCGCTGGCAGGAAGCGCTCTGGTACGCCGAGATCGAGCACCTGACGGCGCAGGAGATCGCTCCGCTGCTCGGCCTGAAACCGTCCGCCGTCGAGCAGCTCACGATTCGCGCTCGTGCGGGCCTGCGCGAAGCGTGGATCCGCGAGCACATCAATACTGTCGAGGTCGCGACCGAGCACCGCTGGGCGATCGAGCAGCTCGGCGCGCGCTCGCGCGGGCACATCGGATCCCGCGACCGCAAGAAGCTCGCCGCCCACCTCGACGACTGCGCGCGGTGCGGCCTCGTGGCCGCCGAAGCCGACGACGTCGGCAGCCGGCTCGCGATGATCCTGCTGCCGCTCGCGATCGGCATCCCTGCCGCTGCTGCATATATCGCCGCGCTCGGTGAGGGATCGCACGAGAACATCGCCGCCATCCCCATGCCCGCCGCGGTCGTCGAAGGCGGAGCTGTGCTCGGCGGCGCAGTGCTCGCGGGCGGCTCACTCGACGCGGCACGCGGCCGAACCGCCACGCGCGCCGCCTGGACGGCCGGCGGTCTCGTCACCGCGGGCATCGCCGCCGCCGTCACCGTTGCCGTGATCGCCGGCGCTACTGCCAGCAGTCTGTCGAATCCCTCTGCGGCGAGCAGTGACTTCAGCTCGGGCGCGCCCGGATCCGCATCGATCGAGGCGTCGGACGACCTGGCGGCAACCGAGGCTCCCACGGACGCCGCGCCCGAGAGCAAGCTCGAAGACGAGGATCCGGACACAGCGCTGTCCGCGCTCGGTATCGCGGGTGCGAGTGTCGTGAACGCGCATGCCGGGACGATCGCCATCCGCGTCGAGGGCGAGCCCGGGCGTTCGATCGGCGTGTACGCACCGGGCACCACCGCGCCGATCGGCGCGGGCGGCATCGGCACGCGCCGCGCGTTCGTGAACGCGCGTTCCGTCGCCGGGCCGGAGCTCGGTGCGACGACGATCGACAACCGCGGCAACGCGACGATCACCGTGGCGCTCACACCCGATCAGGTGCGCGCCGATGTGACGATCTCGGTCCAATATCCCGATTCGGCGGATCCTCCCGCGGGTTCTGCGCTTTCGGCTCTCGGCGTGCTCGGCGCGCTGCGCGCGGCGCTCGATGAAGAGCCCCCGCGCATCCCCACGCCCACCTCCACTCCGTCGGAGGAGCCGGAGCCCGAGCCGTCAACGGCACCCGTTCCGCTCCCCCAGCCCCGGCCCGTTCCGCAGCCCGAACCGAAGCCGACGAAGACGCCGGACCCGACACCGCTCCCGACTGCGAAGCCCGAGCCGATCCCCGAACCTACGGCAACTCCGACGGCAGAGCCCACCCCTGAACCGACGTTCACGCCCACGCCGAGCCCTTCTCCGTCGGAAACCCCGACGCCTGAGCCAACGGTCACGCCGACACCAAGTCCAGCACCAACGGCAACTCCCACGCCGACGCCAGGACCCACGGCCGCGCCCACGCCGCCTTCCACCGAGACTCCTTCGCCGGCTGCGACGCCGCACCCCAGCAAGGCACCGGAGCCGTCGATCAAGCCGAGTGCCACGCCGACACCGACTCTGAGCCCGAAGCCGACGCCATCTCCGTCCGAAGCTCCGATTCCCAGGCCGACACCGACACCGACGAACGTTCCGGCTCCCGCACCGAAACCGACGGCGAGTCCGACACCGACTCTGAGTCCGACGCCGACGCCGACCGATGTTCCGGGTCCCGCCCCGACACCTACCCCGACGGAATCTGAAGATCCCGCGCCGCAACCGACCGCAGGCCCGGTAACCCCTGATCCCACTCCTGCCCCATCAACAACCCCGGAATCGCCCGACAAGATACCGGCTGTCACGGCGCAGCTGGATGGCGACGTCGTTCACGTCCGCTGGGCAGACGGCGACGATGCGGCTGATTACCGGGTCTACGGCGGCGTGAGTGAAACGTTCGATGGCGCGCACTTCCTCGGCGAGATCGCCGAGACATCCTTCGACGCCGAACTGCCCGATCACGGTGGGCGGCACTACTACTTCGTCACGGCGGTGAGAGACGGCGATGAAAGCGCACCTGCGGTCGCATCGTTCGTCGTGGCTCCGCCCGAACGGCCCTGACGCCGGTCCGCTCGACGCCCGTACAGCATCGACCGGCACACGCCGAGTGCATACGAAAAGCCCCGCGGATCCGATCGGATCCGCGGGGCTTTCAGCACGCGGCTGGTTACTTGACGGTAACCGAGGCGCCAGCGTCCTCGAGCTTCGCCTTCGCGTCCTCGGCAACGTCCTTCGCAACGCCCTCGAGCACGGGCTTCGGGGCGCCGTCGACGAGGCCCTTCGCGTCGCCGAGGCCGAGCGAGGTGAGCTCGCGGACGGCCTTGATGACCTGGATCTTCTTCTCGCCGGCACCCTCGAGGATGACGTCGAACTCGGTCTGCTCCTCGGCAGCCTCCTCGGCTGCGGCGGGCGCGCCAGCGGCCACGGCGGCAACCGGGGCAGCAGCGGTGACGTCGAACTTCTCCTCGAACGCCTTCACGAACTCGCTGAGCTCGATGAGCGTGAGCTCCTCGAACGCGCTGAGCAGCTCTTCAGTGCTGAGCTTCGCCATGATGTATCTCCTGTGTTTTTGAGGTAGGTAGGTGGTTAGTGCGAACGCCGGCGATCAGCCCTCGACGGTGCGGACCGTCTTGGACGGCAGCGCCTGGAAGACGGCAGCAGCCTTCGACATCGAGGCCTTCATCATGCCGGCGACCTTCGAAAGCAGAACCTCACGGCTCTCCAGGTCGGCAAGCTTGTTGACTTCCTCAGCCGAGAGCGGGGCACCATCGAAGTACCCGCCCTTGATCACGAGAAGAGGGTGTGCCTTGGCGAAGGCGCGCAGACCCTTCGCGACGGCGACCGGGTCACCGTGCACGAAAGCAAGAGCCGACGGACCCTGAAGGTTCTCGTCGAGCCCCTCGACCCCTGCCTTACCGGCAGCGATCTTGGTCAGCGTGTTCTTCACCACGGCGTATTCCGCATCCTGACGAATGCTGTCGCGAAGCTCCTTGAGCTCCCCGACCGTCAGGCCGCGGTACTCGGTGAGCAGAACGGCGGTCGAGCTCTCGAACTTGTTCGCGAGCTCGGCGACCGATGCTTCCTTCAGCGCCATGGCCACTCCTTGATACGTACGAGGCCCCTCACGGTGGTGAGGAACCGGCCGCGCCCACCCGCACACATGAGAAAAGCTCCGGCGCAGGGCGCACGGAGCTCAAAAGTACTCGGTACACCTGCGCGGGCCCCTGCTCAAGCAGTGCTTCGATCGGAAACCAAGGTTTCCGACGACCGGCGGTCTTCGGCTCCGTCAATCCTATGACACGCGGGGCCGCGGCACCAACTCGCGATGCTGAGGATCCGCCGTCAGTCGATGAGTGCGAGCGCGCGGTACGCGTCCTGCGTCGCCGAGCGCAGCATCGCCTGTTCGCGCGGGCTCATTCCGTCGTGCGCGATCGCCGCCCCCGTGGTCATGCGGTAGAGCTCATCGATGAGCGACGTCGCCAGTCCGACGAGCTTCGCGATCTCGTCGTCGTCGCGATCGATCCACACGCACTTCGGCTCTGCGTGGAGCGGCCGGAAGTCGCGATGCTCCTCCCAGGCGAACAGCGTGCGTTCGGCGCCGAGCACGTGCTGCTGCCACCAGACCTGGCGCAGGTATTGGCGAGGGATCGTGCGCCAGGGTTTGTTCGTCGTCTTGATCTCGCTCAGCACAATGCGACCGCGGGCGTCTTCGACGACGCCATCGGGCGTCGCGAGGTGCCGCTTCTCGACCTCGGCGCGGAACAGTGCGCTCGACGGGAGGATTCCGTGCTCGGCCTCGATCCACGCGGCGATCTCGGGTTCGCGCCGCCGCCCGTGATCGGTGTACGCGTTTCCGGAGAACCCGGTCGGACGAAGCTTCTGCTTGGCCGCGCGCAGAATCGACGCGGGCGTCGACAGGTGCGCCACATCGGTCGCCGTGATGCCCCGCGACCGCGCCCGGAGCCACGCCACGCGATCGCGCGAATCAGCCACGACACGCAGCTGCAGCTCAGGAGACATCATCGGCCTCGACGATAGCCCACCCGTGCGACAGATCCCGGCAAAGACACAGCGAGATTAGTTGCTCGACGTCAACCACACATATATAGTTGACCGATCACAACTTTCTCCACCCTTGTTCCGGAAGGACTCGCTTGACCACGCTCAGCGAAAAGAAGGCCACACGCCAGAAGCTCGAGGCGCTCTCCGGCCTCCTGTTGGCCATGTTCTGTTCGATGCTCTCGATGACCGTCGTCGGTTCGTCGATGCCCATCATCGTCGACGACCTCGGCGGCACGCAGACGCAGTACACCTGGGTCATCACCATGACCCTGCTGACCACCGCCATCTCGACGCCGATCTGGGGCAAGCTCGCCGACCTCGTCAACCGCAAGGTGCTGATGCTCGTCGCGCTCGTGCTCTTCGTGCTGGCTTCCGCCGGCGCGGGCCTGTCGCAGTCGGCCGAGATGCTCATCTTCTTCCGTGCCCTGCAGGGCATCGGCGGCGGCGGCCTGCAGGCGCTCAGCCAGATTCTGATGGCCGACATCCTCAGCCCCCGCGAGCGCGGCAAGTACATGGGCCTGTTCGCGGGCGTCATGTCGATCGGCACGGTCGGAGGCCCGCTGCTTGGCGGCTTCCTCACCGACACCATCAGCTGGCACTGGAACTTCTACGTCGGCGTTCCGCTCGGCGTGGCGGCGTTCATCGTGCTCACGAAGACGCTCAAGATCCAGCAGGCCAAGCCCGACAAGGTGCGGATCGACTACTTCGGCATCGTGCTGCTGTCCATCGCGGCCGGGTTCCTGCTCGTCTGGATCTCGAACGTCCAGACGTACGGATGGGTCAGCTGGGAGACGCTGTACATGGTCGGCATCGCCGTCGTTGCGACGATCGCATTCATCATCGTCGAGATGCGGGTCGCCGAGCCGCTCATCCCGATGCACCTGTTCCGCAATAAGACGTTCACGCTCGCGGTGCTCGCCTCGATCTCGATCGGCGTGTCGATGTTCGGCACCGCCGTCTACCTCGCGCAGTACATGCAGGTCTCGCGCGGGTTCGGTCCGACCGAAGCCGGCCTCATGACGATCCCGATGGCGCTCGGCATGATGGGCGCGTCCGTCGTCATCGGACAGCTGGTCTCGCGCACCGGCAAATGGAAGCGCTACGTCGTCACGGGCGGCGTGCTCATGGTCGCCGGCACCAGCCTGCTCTCGACGCTGCAGTACGACACGCCGCTCGTGCTCGCGGGCGTGTTCATGTTCGTGCTCGGTGCAGGAACCGGCATGACGATGCAGAACCTCGTGCTCGTGGTGCAGAACTCAACGGCTCCCCACGAGATCGGCGTCGCGTCCAGCGGTGTGAACTTCTTCCGTTCGGTCGGCGGCACGACGGGCGTCGCGGTCATGGGATCCGTGCTCGCGGCGAGCATGACGAACCTGTTCGCCGATCGCAAGGCCGACATCGCGGCGGCGATCGCCCAGATCGCCGCGACGGATCCGGCCGCAGCGAAGGACATCGGCGAGACGCTCACGAGCGGCGGACTGCCGCCGACGCGCGGCATGCCGGAGTCGATCGCCACGATCATCGAGCAGGTCTCGGCGACGTCGATCTCGCACGCCTTCCTCGTCGGCGTGCCGCTCGCCGTGCTCAGCCTCATCGCGATCTGCTTCTTGCCGAACACGTCGCTCAACCGCAAGAACACGCAGGAGCAGCTGAAGGCCGCACAGGAGAAGTCGGCGGCAGCAGCCGCCTCATCATCCGACGATTCCGGCGACGCATGGAGCGAGGCAGACCAGGAGCACCTCGGTTACAGTGAAGCGCGTGACGTCGCGCTCGCTTCGACCGGCGCGATCCGCCTGCCCGTGCGCTCGGAGACGGAAGAGGAAGATGACCGCGACCGCTGAGTCCGACGATGCTGGCCGCCTCGATGCGATCCACTCTGTCGAGGCCGAGTTCATGAACATGGTCGGTCGCTTCCGCCGCCTCATGGCGCGGCGGGCCGACCGCCTCTCCCCCGGACTGCTGCCCGGAAGCTACAAGGTGTTCACGACGATCGCGCAATCGGGCCCCATCACCGCGACCGAGGTCGCCGACCAGATGCTGATCGACAAAGGCCAGCTCAGCCGCGCCATCGGGTCGCTCGAACAGCTCGGCCTCGTCGCCCGCCAGCCCGACCCGAACGACCGTCGCGCTCACCTGCTTGAGGTGACGCCCGAGGGGCGCTCGCGGTTCGACGAGATCCGCGACGATCCCTCGGAGCGCACACTGCGCGACAAGCTCGCGAAGTGGGACGTCGACGACGTGCGACGCCTCGCGACGTTGCTGCACGCCCTCAACGACGACGCCTGACGCGACGGGCGCCATCGGCCCCGCGCGGGAGTACGGTGGCGTCACGACGAGCCGCAGTGCTGCGGGCGAAGGAGGGGTCCTCGATGAAGCGCATACGCGCGATCGTTCAGGGAACCGTGCAGGGCGTGGGTTTCCGCTACTCGGCTGCAGCGGAGGCGGATCGCATCGGCGTCATGGGCTGGGTGCGCAATGTCGGATCCGACAGCGTCGAGGCCGAGGTCCAGGGCGATGAGCGTCAGGTCGATGAGATGCAGAAATGGCTGCGGCACGGCCCGCCCTCCGCGACTGTGGAGGGTGTGGAGGTGACGGACCTGGAGACGGTTGCAGGCGAGGCGGAGTTTCAGATCATCACGTCGGTGTAAGGTTCCGCGGCCAAACGGAGAGTTTTGTCGAAGGACGATCACGGTGCAGTGCAGGTGCTTTCGAGCAATACTCGATCACCGGCAGCACACTAAGCTCGCCCCGTGGAACCTCGAGGACGTGAGCTTCCTCGCAACGTCGCTGCTCGCGCTCAGCAATGAAGCCTGACCACCGTTGGGTGGACACTGTTCAAAGGCCGAAGCTGATGACGCACGAGTTTCCAATGCCGAGCGCTCCCCATTTCGCGGTGATCACACGCCACTCCGAAGCCCACTCGCCGGCGCCTCTGAAGCGCATACCAATAACCTTCTGTCCGCCGAGCAGGTTCTGGAGCATCAAACTGCCGATCCGCGTCGTGTAGGCGCCGGGCTCACCCGTTGTCGAGATCGAATTCAGCAGCTCGAGATCCACGATCGGCATGAGCAGCCCGCCGCTGTTGAGCTGGCCGAACTCGATGTCATCGACAGTGAAGTCGGCGCCCTCCGGAACACTCCAGGTGATCGTTACGGTCGGGGCGATTCCCAGCAGACCTCCCGCAACACATCCATCGGCCGCGGCAACCGGAGCCTCGAGACTCGCGGCCGCTGTGAACGCGGCGACACCCGCTTCCGAATCGCGCCAGCCCGCGTCGGTCGGCTGCGCCGTCGATCCTACGAAGACGACGCCCCACACCGCCAGGGCAGCGAGGACTGCCAAGATTCGGCGCCTGATTCCGCGTTGCACCATCACGACTCGCCCTTTCGTGTGCGGGCGCGCGCGAGCAGGAGCGCCGCAGTGCCCACGAGCAGCGCGGATCCGCCGGCCAGCATCCACGGGACGCCCGGCGACGATCCGGTCGGCGCGAGCGGACTCTTCGGGCCCGTGCCGATCTCCTCGCCGGCGCCGATGGCGTGCACGCGCACCTGCGTCGGATCGGCGGCGTTGTCGGATGCGAGTGCGACGTGCAACCGCACGTGCGCGACGTCGGCTGCGCTCCCCTCGCTCAGCACCACGAGCTCACCGTCGCGGGGAATCTCCCACGCCGTGCGAAGGCGTTCCGCTCCGCTCGGGCATCCGTCGTTGCGCCATGCGACCTCGCAGAGTTCGGCATCGATCGTGAGCGGGGTCTCGCCCGACGCGCTCAGACCGACCGCGAGGGTGCCGGGCTCCGGCGCCTCCGCGCTGACGTCGACGTCCCACTGCACGGCTTCCCCCGGCTGCAGTTGCTCCGCCTGCGACCAGTCGACGACGGAGACGAGGCGCACGTACTGTCCCTGGACGACCTCGGTGCTCGTCGCCGCGTGCGAGGGATCCGCAAGCGCGAGCACGCCGACGACCACGGCCGCACCGGCCGTGCCGATCATGCGTCGCATCATGCTTCCTCCTGTTGCCGATCACGCGGCCAGAATGCCCAGACGACGAGCAGCGCCGCGGCGATCGTGGTGCCGCCGAGCACGAGCGGGTTACCCATCGCCGCGGTCACCGGGGCGATGCCCGGAACCGAGAACAGCACGGTGCGCACGGTCGTCACCTCGTACGGGCGCGGATCGTCGACGTCGTTCGCATCGCCGCGCATGGTGATGGTCCGTGTCTGCTCCGTCGTTCCTTCCGCGATCGAGGTGACGCGGTGGGTGACCGGCAGCTCGCCCGCACGGTCGACCGTGACGACGTCGCCGACAGATATCTCGGCGGCGTCGACCTGCTGCACCAACGCGACGGATCCCGCGGGGATCGTCGGCGACATCGATCCCGTGCGGAACATGATCAGCGTGATGTTCGCCGTGTAAGCGAGAATCACCAGCACGATGCAGATGAGACCGACCACGGCGGCGATCCACAGCAAGATCTCGCCGACGGCTCCGCCGACGCGCGCGCGACGGCGCCCCGGCGCGGCGCTCGCCGCCGCCGCCGCCGGAGCGTCATCGGGTGCCGCGCGCGAGCGAAGCTCGCGCCGCGTCGTCGGAGTCGTCACCGGATGAGATCAGGCGTTCGCGTTACTCGGCCGATTCCGCGTTCCACTGCCAGAGCACGCTTCCGGTGGCACCCTGCTCGAGCGCGTCCGTCGCCGTGACCTGCAGGCAGAGGTTGACGACCGGGTCGTCGAGCGTGATCGTCGTCGGCACGGCTGAGCCGCCGTCGAAGGCGGCCGCGTCGCAGCCGAAGGCGGTGGTCGCGACCGAGTCGACCGCGAGTTGGCCGTCTGCGACGAGCGTGCCCGAGGCGTCGACCGCTGCGAGCGCTTCGAGCGTCGCGTCGGTGGAGGAGCCGTCGATGCTCAGGGCGTAGGGCGCGTAGACCACGTCGCCGGGAGCGAGGTTGTCGGCCCCGACTTCGAACCCGAGCTGCGCCGCGCCCTCCGCGGAAGCGTGCTCGTCGAAGGTGGTGCCGTCGGTGGATCCCTGGAACACGAACGATCCGGCCGCGAACTCCGTCTGTGCGAACTCGGAATCGTTCCAGGCCGCCAGGGTGGCCACCGCTCCGACGCCGAGCACGGCGCCTCCGGCGAGAACAGCGAGAACCTTGCGCCGAAGCGAAGACTTTTGAGGCATGGTGAACTCCCGTGTGATCCGCGGTGGCACGCTCATCGCGCCAGTGGAGCCCGCGTTACTTCCCAGTATCAGAATATTCCGATACAGACGCAACAGCCTCGTGCAGGTCAGCGGACTGCACGGCGCCTCGCCAGGATGCGGTTCACGACCGACAGGCCGAGCACGATCACGAGCACCCCGTAGAGACCGATGGCGATCGGGCTCTGGACGAGCACGGCGAAGTCTCCGTTCGCACTCATCGCCGCGTCGCGCAGGCTCGTCTCAGCCAGCGGCCCCAGCACCATGCCGATGATGAGCGGCGCGAGCGGGAAGTCGAGCGCACGCATGAGGAAGCCGACGATGCCGACGCCGAGCAGCACCGCGAGATCGAACACCGACCCCGACGAGGCATAGATGCCCATCGCGCAGAACACCGTAATGCCTGCGTACAGATAGGGACGCGGAATGAGCAGCAGCTTCGCCCAGAGCATCGCGAACGGCAGATTGAGGATCAGCAGCACGACCATCGCGATGAAGAAGCTCGCGAGGAGCGACCACACCAGATCGGGCGAGCGGTCGAACAGCAGCGGCCCGGGCTGCAGACCGTACTGCTGGAACGCGGCGAGCATGATCGCGGCGGTCGCCGAGATCGGCAGCCCGAGCGACAGCAGCGCACCCATCGCCATTCCCGTCGTCGAGTTTCCGGCCGCCTCCGGCGCGGCGAGACCGCGGATCGCGCCCGTGCCGAACTGCGGATCCTTGCGGCGTGCATCGAGACGCTTCTCGAGGCCGTACGCGAGGAACGTGGGGATCTCGGATCCGCCCGCCGGCACGACGCCGAACGGCAGCCCGATCGCGGTGCCGCGCGCCCACGCGGGCGCCGCCTCGCGGAGCTCGCTCTTCGACAACCACGGCCGTCCCTTCGGACGCACGATCGGACCGCCCGTGACGTGCCGTTCCAGGCAGGCGACGTAGATCACCTCGCCGAGGGCGAGGATCGCCACCGTGACCGTCACGAGCGAGATCCCGTCGAACAGGTACGGGGATCCGAGCGTGAAGCGCGGCGCTCCGGAGACGCCGTCGATGCCGATGACCGCGATGCCGAGGCCCACGAACAGCGAGGCGAGCCCCTTCACCGTGTCATCGGTCACGACCGTCGATGTCGCCGCGAATGCGAACACCGCGAGTGCGAAGAACTCGGTGGGCCCGAACTGGGTCGAGAAGTCCGCGAGTACGGGTGCGAGGAACACGACGCCGACCGATGCGACCGTACCGCCGATGAAGGCGCCGATCGCAGCGGTGGCGAGCGCCTTCGCCGCCCGCCCGTCGAGCGCCATCTTGTGGCCTTCGAACGTTGAGGCGATGGCCGAGGCCTGCCCCGGCGTGTTCATCAGGATGCCCATGGTCGAGTCGCCGAAGAGGCCGCCGAAGTACACGCCGGAGAACATGATGAACGCCGCCGTCGGATCGAGCGCGAACGTCACCGGCAGCAGCAGCGCGACGGCCATCGAGGATCCGAGGCCCGGCATGACGCCCACGGCGGTGCCGAGCACGCAGCCGATGAGCACCCACATCAGGTTCGTGAGCGTGAACGCCCCGGCGAATCCGTCGCCGAGCAGTTGCAGAGTCTCCATGGTCTAGAACCCCCATCCGAGGATGCCCGAGGGAAGCGACATGCCGAGCAGCATGTCGAACGCGATGTAGGCGAGCGAACTGATCGTGAGCCCGACGACGAGGCTCATCAGGTGGCGCCTCTCGCCGAAGCCGCGCGCGATCGCCCAGAACAGCAGGCCCGCGCCGATGATCCACCCGAGCACCTTCAGCAGTGCGATGAACGCGGCGAACCCGAGGACGATCCATGCGAGCGAGCGCCAGTCGACGCCGACGCGCTTCGATTCACCGGATGCCGTCTTCTCGCCGGTCGTCGACCGCGCGTCGCGCACCGCGCGCACGACGAGCAGCACGGCGAAGAGGGCGAGGCCGGCGGCGATGATGCCGGGGAAGAATCCCGGGCCGGGGAAGCTCGTCCCCTCGGGCACGTTCATCGTCACGATGCCGTATGCGAGGTAGCCCGCGAAGGCGAGCAGCACGGCCGGCATCACGAGATCCTTGACCAGGGCGCGACGCGTGAGGTCGAGCCGCTTGCCCATCGTGGCCGACAGCGCGGTCGCGTTGTCTCTGAAGCTCATAGCCCCATCTCCTCGTACAGCTTCTCGATGCGCGTGCGCTCGGACTCGAGGAACTCGTCGAGCTCGTCGCCCGTGCGCGTGTTGACGGTCCAGTGGTAGCGCTCGACGGCCTCCGCCCATTCGTCGGTCGACGTCGACTCGGCGATGAGCTGCTCGAGCGCGGCCGTCTGTTCCTCGTCGATGCCCGGGGGCGCCGAGATGCTGCGCCAGTTCGACAGCGTGACGTCGTAGCCCTGTTCGCGCGCGGTCGGGATGTCGATCCCCTCGACCGGTTCCTCGGCGACCAGCGCCAGCGCCCGCAGCCGGCCCGCTTCGATCTGATCGATGTTGTCGGGGTACCCGCCCGTCGCGGCAGCGGCCGTGCCGTTCAGCAGCGCCTGGATCGCTTCCCCGCCGCCGTCGGACGAGATGTACGTCGTCGACGTCGGCTCGATGCCCGCGTTCAGCGCGAGGTCGGTGACCACGAGCTGATCGAACGATCCGCCGCCGGTCCACGGCAGCGCCGCCGGATCCTCGCGCCACGCTTCCACGAGGTCGTCGAGCGTCTCGTACGGCGAATCGGCGGGAACGACGATGACGTCGTACTCTTCGAACAGCACGGCGAGGTTCGTCACGTCGTCGAGCGTCTTCTCGGATCCGTACTGCACGGTCGCGGCGAGCAGGCCCGTGCCGCCCACGAGCAGGTTGTTCGCCCGACCTTCGAGCGCCGAGACATTGCTGAGCGCGATCGTGCCGCCCGCGCCCGGCATGTTGACGACCTGCACGTTGTTGACGAGGCCGTTCGCCTTCTGCGACTGCTGCAGCTCGCGCGCAACCGTGTCCCAGCCGCCGCCGGCCGCGGCCGGTGCGACGAGCGTCATCGACGCGCCGACGTCCTGCGACTCGGCCGCGGAGCTGATCGATCCGTATCCGGCGATTGCGATCGACGCGATCGCGACGGCGGCGCCCACGCCGCGCACGACCGTGCGTCTGACGCCCGCACCGGGGCGGCGCTCGAACTCGGGCATGGCTTCACTCCTTCGTGCTGACGGCACTGTCACAGATAACATTCACCGAAGCGAGACGCGCTCGCGAGCGCGCGCAGGATTGTGCTCTTTGATGCACACGGAGGGAACGGACCGATGGCCGAGTGGCGACGACGGCGCTTCGCGCGCCTGGTGCTGCTCATGCTGCCCACCGTGATCGTGCTCGCCTGCGTCGGCGGCACGACAGCGATCGCCGTCGCCGTGCAGAGCGACAGCGTCCGAGACGCGACCGCCGACCGCGTCTCCGACGTCGCATCGGAGCTCGCCGAGCTGGATCAGGTGCACGCCGCGCTCGAAGACCTCTCCGATCGGGAGACGGCCACCGCCGAGCTGCAGCCTCTCGCGTCGCTCGTCGAACGCGCGGCGGGCGTCGACTACGTCGTGATCATGGATGCGAAGGGCGTGCGCCTGACTCATCCGATCGAGCAGGAGCGCGGCCTGCCCGTGTCGACGGACAGCTCCGGCGTGCTCGCGGGCGAGCGCGTGCTCGAGCTGGACACCGGGCGCATCGGCCGCACGCTGCGCGCGAAGGCGCCCGTGCTCGGCGCCGACGGGGCCGCGATCGGAGCGATCTCCGCGGGCATCCTCGAGACCCGCATGACCCGCGACTTCGCACAGGCGTTCTGGCAGCTGCTCCCGTGGGCGGCGGGCGCCCTCGTCGCCGGAACGATCGCGAGCACGGCGCTCACGACCGCGCTGCGCCGCCGCCTGCGGCAGCTCGACGAGGCAGCGCGCGAACTCGAGCGCGCCGAGCGCATGTCGCGTGCGCTGCGCGACCAGTCACATGAGTTCGACACGCGGTTGCACGTGATCCGCGGACTCGTCGCACACGACGAGCGCGATGAAGCTTTGGCGTACATCGACCACTCGACGACCGTGCAGGTCTCCCCCGACGAGCCGGAGTTCACCGGCCAGCCGCTGCTGCGCGCCACGCTCGAGGCGCTGCGCGCCGAGCTCGGCGCGCTCGACGCGCGCCTCGCGACCGACATCGACGTCGTCGCACCGGTCGACGACGCCGTGCTGCTGGTCATCGCGAACCTGTGCCGCAACGCGGGCGAGGCGGGCGCCCGACTCGTGCGGTGCGCGCTGCACGAGCGCGACGGCCGCTTCTTCGGCGTCGTGGAGGACGACGGGCCCGGCATCGAGGCGGATCTCACCAGCCGGATGTTCGAGCGCGGCGTCTCGACGAAGACCGACCCGACGGGCGCGGAGCGCGGCATCGGCCTCGGACTCGTGCGGCGCGCCGTCACGCAGCGCGACGGCCGCGTCGAGGTGGAGAGCGCGCCGACGGGCGGCACCCGCTTCTCGTTCGAGATGGCGGTGCGGTGATGGCCGCCGACATCCGCGTGCTCATCGTCGATGACGATCCGCACGCCCGCGCCCTGCACTCCCGGTTCGTCGCCGCGCTCGACGGCTTCGTCGTCGCGGCGACCGCGTCGACGGGGATCGCCGCGATCGAGGTCGGCGTGCGCGACGACATCGACCTCATCCTGCTCGATCTGCGGCTGCCCGACGTGAGCGGCATCGAGGTGCTGCACCGCATCCGCATCAGCGCGCCCTCGCCGCCCGACGTGATCGTCATCAGCTCATCGCGCGATCAGATCACCGTGCGCCAGGCGCTCGCGGGGCGCGTCGCGGGATACCTCATCAAACCGTTCTCGGAGGAGGTGTTCGCGCACCGCCTCGCCGTCTACCGCGACGAGCGCACCGTACGCGATCCGAACGAGCGCGAGGACGAGCTCGCGCAGGGCGAGATCGACCACCTGCTGCAGACGAACCGGATCCGCATCGCGGCTTCGCAGCACGCGCCCCGCCCGCCCAAGGGCATCTCACCCGTCACGCTCGACCGCGTGCGCCGCGCGCTGGATCCGGTCTCCGCCGCGTCGGCGACCGACGTCGCCGAACGCTGCGACATGTCGCGGGCGAGCGCGAGGCGCTACCTCAATCACCTCGTGAACGAGGGCGCCGTCGCGCGCTCGCACCGATACGGAAAGCGCGGACGCCCCGAGGTTCTCTACCGGCTTGCCCCGGGCGCCTGACACGCGAAGAACCCCGACGCCGAGGCGCCGGGGTTCTCCATACAACGGGGGTCAGACCGCGAGACCGCTCACGTCGAGCGGAATGCCGGGGCCGAACGTGGTCGACACGGCACCCTTCTGGATGTAGCGGCCCTTCGCGCTCGACGGCTTGAGGCGCACGACCTCGTCGAGGGCAGCAGTGATGTTCTCGTCGAGCTTCTCGATGTCGAACGACGCCTTGCCCACGATGAAGTGGAGGTTCGCGTGCTTGTCGACGCGGAAGTCGATCTTGCCGCCCTTGATCTCCTCGACCGCCTTCGCCGGGTTCGGCGTCACGGTTCCGGTCTTCGGGTTCGGCATGAGGCCACGGGGGCCGAGCACCTTGCCGAGACGTCCGACCTGGCCCATGAGCTCCGGCACGGCGACCGCCGCGTCGAAGTCGGTCCAGCCGTCGGCGACGCGCTGGATGAGCTCGGCGCCGCCGACCTCGTCTGCGCCCGCGGCGATGGCGGCCTCGGCCGCGTCGCCGTTCGCGAACACGATGACCTTCGCGGTCTTACCGGTGCCGTGCGGCAGCATGACGGTGCCGCGCACCATCTGGTCGGCCTTGCGCGGGTCGACCGCGAGCTTCAGCGCGACCTCGACGGTCGAGTCGAACTTCTTCGATCCGGTCTGCTTCGCGAGCGCAACGGCCTCGCTGGGCGTGTAGAACTTGCCGTCCTCCACCTTGGCGGCGGAGGCGTTGTAAACCTTGGACTTAGCCATTTTCTTCGATCCCCTCAGCCCTCAACCGTGATGCCCATGGAGCGGGCAGTGCCGGCGACGATCTTCGACGCGGCCTCGAGGTCGTTCGCGTTCAGGTCGGCCTTCTTGGTCTCGGCGATCTCCTCGACCTGGGCCTTCGTGAGCTTTCCGACCTTGACGGTGTGGGGCGTGCCCGAACCGCTCTTGACGCCCGCTGCCTTCTTGATGAGCTCAGCGGCCGGCGGGGTCTTGAGGATGAACGTGAAGCTGCGGTCCTCGTAGACGGTGATCTCCACGGGGATGACGTTGCCGCGCTGCTGCTCAGTCGCAGCGTTGTACGCCTTGCAGAACTCCATGATGTTCACGCCGTGCTGACCGAGCGCGGGGCCGATCGGCGGGGCCGGGTTGGCCTGGCCGGCCTGGATCTGGAGCTTGATGAGCCCCGAGACCTTCTTCTTCGGTGCCATTGGATTTCCTTTCGTCGAGCACGCGCCGTGTGCGAGTGCTCTCCCACACCCGAAGAGGTGTGGTGCCTATGGGCGCGCAGCATGCGCGCAAACTCGACAAGTATACGCCTTTCGGCGCTGAGCGGATCCCGTGAGGGATCAGCTCATCTTGGTGACCTGGTCGAACGACAGCTCGACCGGCGTCTCGCGCTCGAAGAGGGAGACGAGCACCGTGAGCTTGCCGCTCGCCGGGTTGATCTCACTGATCGTGCCGGGCAGGCCCGCGAACGAGCCGTCCTTGATCGTGATGGTCTCGCCGACCTCGAAGTCGATCTCGGCGGCGATGGTGCGGGTCGCGTTGACCGCCTTCGCCTTCTGGTCGCCCGCTGCGGCCTTCTCGGCCTCGCGGATCTCGGCCAGCGGCTTGAGCATGTTGAACGCCTCTTCGAAGCGCAGCGGGGCCGGGTTGTGGGCGTTGCCCACGAAGCCCGTGACGCCCGGCGTGTGCCGAACGACCGACCACGTGTCTTCGTTCAGCTCCATGCGCACGAGCACGTAGCCCGGAACGCGTACGCGCGTGACCATCTTGCGCTGGCCGTTCTTGATCTCGACGACATCTTCCATCGGCACCTCGACCTGGTAGATGTCTTCTTCGACCTCGAGCGTCGACTTGCGCTGCTCGATGTTGGCCTTCACCTTGCGCTCGAAGCCGGCGTACGAGTGGATGACGTACCACTTGCCCTCGAGCGTGCGCAGCTCGGCGCGGAACTCGGCGTAGGGGTCTTCCTCTTCGGCCTCTTCGGCTTCGGGCGCGTCGACGACCGACTCGTCGTTCTCTTCAGCGTCTTCGTTCAGGACCTCGGCGGCCGCCTCTGCCTCAGCGGTCTCGTCGATGTTGAGTGCGTCGTTCACGATCGCGTCTGCCTCCGGGTCTGCGATGGAGATTTCTTCGCTGTCATTGAGGCCCTCCCCATCGACGTGCATCGCCTTGCTCTCGGCGGCGTCGCTCGCGTGCTCGTTTCCGTCGAGGACACTGCCGGTCTGGGCCTCGTCTTCTTCGCTCGACTGCTCGGCCGCGGGGGCCCAGTCGGCGTCATCGAGATGTTTCTCGGCCACGGTTATGCCTCTTTCGTCTTAGTTCGGAAC
>Ga0308157_10003434_pt1 | contig 23070 bp, 14 predicted proteins | sample PhyBR1_FD_201035 | JGI IMG/M metagenome (GOLD analysis project Ga0308157, IMG submission 201035) | Phyllosphere microbial communities from UC Gill Tract Community Farm, Albany, California, United States - DLSLB.R1 | ecosystem: Host-associated > Plants > Phyllosphere > Unclassified | place: USA...
CGTGACGGTGGTGCCCAGCACTTCGTCGATTGCATCACCGCCATCCGCGAGAAGTCGCCCGGCACCCGCATCGAGGTGCTGACCCCGGACTTCCGTGGCAAGGGCCGCATGGAGCGCGCGCTGGAAATCCTGGCGCAGAACCCGCCGGACGTGTTCAACCACAACATCGAGACCGTGCCGGACCTGTACCGCAACGTACGCCCGGGCGCTGACTACCAGTGGTCGCTGACCCTGCTGAAGAACTTCAAGGCACAGCATCCGAACGTGCCGACCAAGTCTGGCATCATGCTCGGCCTGGGTGAAACCTTCGAACAGGTGCAGGCCACCCTGCGTGACCTGCGTGCGCACGACGTGGAGATGGTGACCATCGGCCAGTACCTGCAGCCGACCGCCCACCACCACCCGGTGCTGCGTTACTGGACGCCGGAGGAATACAAGGCGTTCGAGGATTACGGCTACGAACTGGGCTTCACCCACGTTGCCTCCGGCCCGATGGTGCGTTCGTCCTACCATGCCGACCAGCAGGCGGCCGGCGCCGGCGTCGCTGTCTGAACCAGACCCCAGCATCCCGCTGCGGCCCACTGCCGCAGCCGGGATCGCGTCGATTCGAGTGGTGCCACGGCAGCGATTCACAAACTGCTACGGGGCGGCAGCTACTCTGGAGCCAAGCAAGGTGACAAGTGCCGAAACTTTCGGCACTGTCAGCGTGTCGAACTTGCCCGCAGTCTCCCCACAACATTCGGTGCCACGAGTATTTTGATGAACTACCGAGTTCCCGTTTTCCTGCTGGCCCTCGCGCTGACCGCTCCCGCCGCCTTGCTGGCGCGCGCCGATACGGCCTTGCCCTCGGCAGCGACCATCGACCAGGCCACCACCTCCAAGCTGGTCTACGGCTTGTTGTCGGACAGCCGTTACGCCTACCGCCCGCGCCAGCTCGACGCGGCGACTTCACAGGACGTGTTCAAGCGTTACCTGGAGTCGTTGGACAGCGGCAAGCAGTTCTTCACCAAGGAGGACGTGGATCGCTTCGCGCCGCTGGCGGCTCGGACCGGTGACGCCATCCGTTCTGGCGAGCTGGATCCGGCCTACCAGGTGTTTGCGGTGTACCGCCAGCGGGTGGGCGAGCGCGTGGCCTATGCCCGCCGTCTGCTGCGCCAGGAGCCTGATTTCACCGTTGAAGAGCGCTTCAACTACGACCGCAAGGACGTGCCGTGGGCAACCAACGCCGAGTTGGACGAGCTGTGGCGCAAGTCGGTCAAGAACGACTGGCTGCGGCTGAAGCTGGCCGGCAAGCCGGCCGCTGACATCCGCAAGACCCTGGACAAGCGTTACGACACCCTGCTCAAGACCATCAACGAGCTCAAGGGCGATGATGTGTTCTCGTTCTACATGAACGCCTACACCAGCGCCGTCGACCCGCATACCGATTACTTCACCCCGCGCACGGCCGAGAACTTCAACCAGGCCATGTCGCTGTCGCTGGAGGGCATTGGTGCCCAGCTGCAGCGCCAGGACGACATGGTGGTGATCCGCGAAGTAGTGCCGGGTGGCCCGGTGGCGATGGACGGCACGCTCAAGGCCGGTGACCGCATCGTCGGCGTCGGCCAGGGCCGTTCCGGCCCGGTCGAGGACGTGATCGGCTGGCGCATCGACGATGTGGTCGGCAAGATCCGTGGCGCCAAGGACACCCAGGTACGTCTGGAATACATCCCGGCCGCCGAAGGCGTGGACGGCAAGCACCGCATGCTGACCCTGACCCGGCAGAAGATCCGCCTGTCCGAGCAGGCCGCCAAGGGCGAGACCATGACCATCCCGGGCGTTGGTGGCGAGCGGGAACGCCGCATCGGTGTGGTCAAGCTGCCGACCTTCTACCAGGACTTCGAAGGCCGTCGCCGCAATGCCGCCGACTATGCCTCCGCTACCCGCGACGTGGCCAAGCTGCTGGCCGGTTTCAAGGCCGACAAGCTCGATGGCGTGGTGTTGGACCTGCGCAACAACGGCGGTGGCTCGCTGGACGAAGCCATCGAGTTGACCGGTCTGTTCATCGAGCAGGGCCCGGTGGTGCAGGTGCGTGAATCCGGCGGCCGCGTCACCGTCAACAGTGATCGCAACCCGGCCGTGGCCTGGGACGGCCCGCTGGCGGTGCTGATCAACCGTGGCTCGGCCTCAGCCTCGGAGATTTTCGCTGGCGCCATCCAGGACTACGGTCGTGGCCTGGTGATCGGTGAAACCACCTTCGGCAAGGGCACCGTGCAGAATGTCGTCCCGCTGGACCGTTGGCCGGCCAGCGAGAAGGAACGCTTTGGCCAGGTCAAGCTGACCATCGCCCAGTTCTTCCGTGTCAGCGGCTCCAGCACCCAGCACAAGGGCGTGGTGCCGGACCTGGCCTTCCCGGCCAGCGTCGATGCCAGCGAGTTTGGTGAAAGCACCTACGACAATGCCTTGCCGTGGACCCGCATTGCCGCCGTGCCGCATACCCAGTACGGCAACTTCGCACCGATCGTGCCGCGCCTGGAAACCCTCCACGCAACGCGCATCCGCGCCGACCGTGAGTTCCAGTGGTGGGAAGAAGACGTGCAGCAGTTCCGCACCGAGGCCGCCAAGAAGTACGTATCGCTCAACGAAGCCGAGCGCCGTGCCGAGCGTGACAAGCAGGAAGCACAGCGCAAGCAGCGCCAGCAGATCCGCAAGGAACTGGGCCTGCCGCTGGACCCGCTGGCCGAGGACAGCAACGACGATGGCCTGACCGGCAACGAGCGTGACATCGTCAAGGATGCCGCACGTGAGAAGGCTGCCGAGAAGCGCCCGGACCCGCTGTTGAGGGAGTCGGCCTCGATCCTCGCCGATGCCTTGAACGTGCTGGAAAAGGACCGCCCGCTGTCGGCGCAGGTGCTGCCGCAGTCGACCGGCCCGGGCCGCTGGGCCGACTGACACCGCGCTGCGCACAGCCGAGCTGAGCGCAGCGACAACAGGTTCTGCAAGCTTTAAACGCCGTCAACGTAGCCCTACGTTGGCGGCGTTATGCTGTGGGTCTTCGCTGACTGTGGAGTTGCACATGCGCCGACATCTGCTGCCTGCGCTGGCCGTTGTGAGCCTGTTGCTCACCGCTTGCGGCGGCAAAGCTGTCAACAGCACCTTGCTGCGCGAATCCTTCGATTCGGGCGATACCTATACGCGCAGCATCGATGCTGAACCAGCGCAGGCCTGTGAGGCCGCGCGACGCGCGCTGCTTGGCCAGGGCTATGCGATCACCCGTGCCGATGCCAGCAACGTGGAGGGCAACAAGAACTTCCAGCCCAAGGACGAGGTGCATGAGCAACTGGTGTTGCGGGTTTCCTGCGCCGCGCAGGGAGCCGGCAAGGCACAGGTGTTCGTGAGTGCGGTGCAGGACCGCTATGCCTTGAAGAAGTCGCCGACCTCGGCCAGCGTTGGTGTCGGTGCGTTGGGTTCGGTGTCGCTGCCGTTTGGCAGCAATGACGACTCGCTGGTGCGGGTTGCCAGCAGCACCGTTCAGGACGCGCAGTTCTACCGGAATTTCTTTGGACGGTTGCAGTACTACGTGGAGCAGGCGGCACCGCTGGTTCCGGCGGAACCGGCACGATGAAGTTTGGCTGGCACGCGAAGCAGCGGGCCAACCGATGGATCCTGGTGTTGTGTGCGTTGGCGGTGCCGTTGCTGGCTGAAGCCGGCTGCAGTATGGCTGTTCTGCAGCAGCTGGGCTGGCAACTGGAGCCAAGTGAGGCGCCCGCGCCGCAGATATCAGGCGGTGATCCCTGCCGACGCGCTTCGCTGGCCGAAGCACAGGCGCAGGGTGACCTGCGCCTGCAGGTGCCACGCGTTTACAGCGCCGTACAACGCGAGCAGTTGGCCGAGCAGGTATTGCAGCAGCCGGCGAGCATCTGCGCCTACGCTTTCAAACTCGGTGATGCGGCGCGCACGGCAAGTTCGCGGCTGCAGGAGAACCCGGGTTACCGCTTCTCGGCGCTGCAGCTGGGATGGATCGGCTTCGGTGTGCGCGGTGCGCGCGCACAGGGCTGGCAGCGCTTCCGCAGCTTCGGCCGCGGCTATGCGCCACTGGCGCGCAACTCGGTGGCGATGGAGGCGTTCTATTCCGGCCGGGTCCGCTCCGAATGCGGGGTAGGGCGGCAGGTGGCGCAGCTGGCGACGATCCGCGAGTTGTTCGGTGATGCCGCCTTCGATGCCGCGTTCAGCGCCGGCGAACTGTCGATCGGCACCTTCCTGAGCCTGCACGACACCCAGAGCATCCTGCTGGGCAGCAGTGCAGGCGAATTGTTCGGCGACGGCAAGGCGCTGCGGACCTCCGCGTTGGGTAGACAGGCATTCATGGGCGCGCCGGGCTATATCGTGCATGCTTTCGATGCTGCGTACCTGGATGACATCAACAACCAGGCCGAGAATTTCGTCATCACCGATGTCAGTGCGGCGGCAGCCGAGGCCTTGGCCCGGCATGGCGGCTTCGTCCATTACGATGCACTCAATCAACAGTTGTGGGAGCTGGCCCAGCAGTTGCCAGGCAGCGGTTGGCGGCGTTTCGAACGGTTGCTGTACGAGCGTGACGCGGCCTTGCGTGCGGCGTTGCCGGCGTCGCAGCAGGCCGTGCTGGCGCAGATGGATGCGGTGCTGGCCGATCCGGTATACCGCGAGTTGATGTTGTACGTGCACAGGCAGGGCGTGCGTCCGTTGGGCTACCACATCGCGCGTCTGCTGGACCGCAACCCGCGGACCCCCTTTGTCATTGAACTGGTGCTGCACAACCTGCACACCACCATTTACCAACGCTGGTTGCAGGCCCGTGTTCGGGCCTGCGCAGCAGGATAGCCACTACCGTCGGAGGAGCTTCAACATGGAATTGGGAATGATCGGCCTGGGCCGCATGGGCGCCAACATGGCGCAGCGTCTGCAGCGTGCGGGGATTGCCGTCACCGGATTTGATCCGGGTGAGCAGGCGCGGGCGCAGGTGGCCGGGCACGGTGTTGCCACTGTGGATGCACTGTCGGCGTTGGTGCAGGCGCTGCCGGCACCGCGTGCCCTGTGGCTGATGGTGCCGTCCAAGGTGGTCGATGCCACGCTGGACAGCCTGCTGCCGCTGCTGTCCGCTGGTGACGTGGTGATCGATGGTGGCAACTCCTGGTACAAGCAGTCGCAGCAACGTGCTGCACGCTGCGCTGAAGCCGGGGTCGCGTTCGTGGACTGCGGCACCAGCGGTGGCGTGTGGGGATTGCAGGAAGGCTATTGCCTGATGATTGGCGGGGAAACCGAGGTGGTGGCGCGTTTGTCGCCACTGTTCAAGGCGCTGGCACCGGCCGCTGATCGCGGTTGGGCGCATGTTGGCCCGGTTGGTGCCGGACACTTCAGCAAGATGGTCCACAACGGCATCGAGTACGGAATGATGCAGGCCTATGCCGAAGGTTTCGCGCTGATGGAGAAGAAGGCCGAGTTCGCGCTGGACGTGGGCAAGGTGGCTGAGGTCTGGCGGCATGGCAGCGTGGTGCGTTCATGGTTGCTGGACCTCAGCGCCGACGCGCTGCAGAAGAACCCCGCGCTGGATGGCATCGCTCCCTACGTCGAGGACTCCGGAGAGGGCCGCTGGACCGTGGCCGAGGCCATCGAACTGGATGTGCCGGCGCCGGTGATCACCTTGTCACTGCTGGAGCGGCTGCGCTCGCGGCAGGCAAATTCCTTCAGCGACCGCATGCTGGCTGCAATGCGCAATGAGTTTGGTGGGCATGCGATCAAGCCTGCTGGCGAGGCGGACTGAGGCTTGCTGGTAGACGAGGCAGGCATCGACACAGGTCCTGCTGACTGGGGGTGCACGGGTACACCTATTCGTGCAATCCTTGGCCGACAGTCAGCGATGCTGTCGTGCTGGTCACGCCACCATCGATTGACTCCGGATCGACACCGTCGATGAACTCCGGGCCGTCGCGCCAGGCGCCGGCCCGTCAGCACGCAGGGGAAGGGATGGTGACGCGATTGACCGACGATGGCTGGAGCCGCTGGCGCCTGTATGGGCTGGGTCTGGCCGCGTTGTTGATCATCGTGGTGCCGGCCTTGACCCTGCAGCGGTTGGCGGCCGATAGCGTGAATGCGTCCAACTGGGTCGTGCATACCCAGGCGGTGGGCGCGCGCCTGTACAACCTGCAGGCGGATATCCGTGATGTCGAGTCGGCGGCGCTGACCTTGTCCAAGGGCATCGATTCACCGGCACTGCAGGAGCGCCTGCAGACAGCCGATCGTATCGGGGTCAACCTGACCGAGCTGGCGCAGCTGGTCAGGGACAGCCCGGAGCAGCTGGTGCGCATCGGCAAGATGGACTCGATGCTGGAGCGGCGCATGGCGCTGGCCAGGGAAATCGCCGCCAGCACCGACTCCCCCCGACAGCGCGAGCTGATCGAGGAAATGACCTTCCAGTACCCGATCCGGCAGCTGGTGCAGGAGCTGCAGGATCACGAGGACGCGCTGCTGGTGAAGCGCGCAGCCAAGGCGAGGGAGCAGCAACAGCTGGCGTCGATGGTGACCTGGACCGCGCTGGCGGTGCAATTGCTGCTGCTGGGTCTGGTGCTGTGGTTGTTGCAGCGGCAGATCGGTGGTCGTGCCGATGTCGAGCTGCGCTTGAGCAAGGCCAGCGCCCGCGCCAGTGCGGTGCTGCAGACCGTGCGTGAGCCCATCGTCCTGCTCGACAGCAAATTGCGGGTGGTGCTGCACAACACCGCATTCACCGAGTTGTATGGCGTTGACGATGCCGATATCAGCCTGCAGCAGTTGCAGGACATCGGTGACGGCGCGTGGGAGGACCCGTTGGTGCGTCAGCGCCTGGCCGATGTACTGCTGCGTGGGCGCGAGCTGTGGGATTTCGAACACCAGCAACGCAGCGTGGATGGCATGCATCGCACCATGCTGATCAATGCCCGGCGCATGGCCTTGCCCGACGCCGAGGATGACGTGGTGTTGATGACGATCAGCGACATCACCGTACAGCGCGCCGTGCAGCAGCACGTGGAGGATCTCAACCACCAGCTTGAAGGCAAGGTCGAGCAGATGGCTGACGTGAACCGCGAGCTGGAGGCCTTCAGTTACTCGGTCTCGCACGATCTGCGGGCGCCACTGCGGCATGTGGCTGGCTTCTCCGACAAGTTGCGGCGACATCTCGGCGAGGAGGGCGACAGCAAGACCCAGCACTACCTGGAGGTGATCAGCAACTCTGCGCAGCTGATGGCGGCGCTGATCGATGATCTGCTGGTCTACTCGCGGCTCGGGCGTGGCGCGATGCGCCTGCAGCGGGTGGACATGCAGTCACTGGTGGCCGATACCCGTGCCCTGCTCGATTCCAACCTGAAGAACGAAGCCGGCGAGGATGGCAAGCAGCGCGAGGTGGAGTGGAAGATCGGCAGGCTGCCGGTGCTGATCGGCGATGAAAACATGTTGCGCCAGGTCTGGCTGAATCTGCTCGGCAACGCGGTCAAGTACACCGCGGCGCGCGACAAGGCGGTCATCGAGGTCAACGCCAAACAGCTGCCCGACGGCAGCCATCAGTTCAGCGTCAGCGACAACGGCGCTGGTTTCGACATGCAATACGCCAGCAAGTTGTTCGGTGTGTTCCAGCGCCTGCACAAGGCCTCGGAGTATCCCGGCACCGGCATTGGCCTGGCCAGCGTACGCCGTGTGCTGACTCGGCACGGCGGCCGCATCTGGGCCGACGCACAGGTGGATCAAGGCGCCACTTTCAGTTTCGTTCTTCCCCAGGCAACCGAAGCATCCAACAAGGACACCGTGGAATGAGTCCCCTGCGCACCATCCTGCTCGCCGAAGACAGCCAAGCCGATGCCGAAATGGCGATCGACGCGCTGCGTGATGCCTCCCTGGCCAACCCCATCGTGCACGTCGAAGACGGGGTTGAGGCAATGGACTTCCTGCTCAGGCGCGGCGCCTTCGCCCAGCGTGAGGAAGGCCTGCCGGCCGTGCTGCTGCTGGACATCAAAATGCCACGCATGGATGGCCTTGAAGTACTGCGGCTGATCCGCGCCGATGAGGACCTCAAGCGCCTGCCGGTGGTGATCCTGTCTTCGTCGCGCGAAGAGAGCGACCTGGCCCGCAGCTGGGACCTGGGCGTCAACGCCTATGTGGTCAAGCCGGTGGACATCGACCAGTTCTTCCAGGCGGTGCGGACGATCGGCACCTTCTGGGCGTTGATCAACCAGGCACCGGAGCACGAGTAAACACAGATGCCAAACAAGGGAGCGCCATTGGGGCCGTTGCGAATCCTGCTGGTGGAGGATTCGCCGGTGGATGCCGAGCTGGTCGTCGACCAGTTGCTCGAGGCCGGTCTGCAGATCGAGTTCGAGCGCGTCGACAACGAGCCGGCGATGCGCGATGCCCTGGCCGGGGATGTACCGGACGTGGTGCTGTCAGACCTGAGCATGCCCGGCTTCTCCGGCTACCAGGCGCTGCAGATCCTGCGTGAGCTGCACCCCAGGGTTCCCTTCATTTTCGTCTCCGGCACGATGGGTGAGGAGACCGCGGTGGAGGCGCTGCAGCAAGGCGCCAATGATTACATCATCAAGCACCAGCCAGCCCGGCTGCCGTCGGCGGTGGCACGGCTGGTACGCGAGACCCGCAGCGAGCTGGAACGCCTGCGGGTTGAAGATGAGTTGATGCGTGCACAGCGGTTGGAGAGCCTGGCCCTGCTCGCGGCCGGGCTCAGCCATGACCTGCGCAATATCCTGCAGCCCCTGCTGATCATTCCGGACCTGATCCGTGACCGCAGCGATGATCCCAAGATCGTGCGCTTGGCCGATGTCATCGCCGAGTGCGGACGCCGTGGCCATGAGATGGTCGAGTCGATGCTGTCCTTCGTGCGTGGCTCACGCCAACCCAGCGAACGGATCGTGCTGCAGCGCCTGTTCCAGGCGGTGGGTATGCTGCTCAAAAGCAGCCTGCCGCGCAATGCCGAGCTGCATCTGGAAGTCTCCGACGATCGCATGGCGATCGAGGCCAATTACACCGAACTACAGCAGGTATTGCTCAATCTTGCGCTCAATGCCATCCAGGCAATGCCCGACGGCGGCAGCTTGAGCCTGGTTGCCGAGCGTATCGCCGGCGAAGAAGGCATGGTGCGCATCCGCGTCAGCGATGATGGCGTCGGCATGGATGCGGCCACCGTGCAGCGTTTGTTCACTCCGTTCTTCACCACCAAGACGGAAGGCACCGGGCTGGGCCTGGTGTCCTGCCATCGCATCGTCGAGAGCATCGGCGGGAAGATCCAGGTGCAGAGCGCGCTGGGCGAGGGCACCACCTTCGAACTACTGTTGCCGATGTGCGAAAGCGCAGGCAGCGAGGATGCCGAGCCGCTGGAAAGAAACCGGGTCGGTCATGGTGAACGCCTGCTGGTTGTTGATGACGAGGCGACACGCTTGTCGCTGCTGGGCAATGCGCTGTCCAGCCAGGGCTATCGCATGCGCCTGGCCAGCGATGGCGCGGTGGCAATGCGTCATCTGCAGGAGGCCGGGCTGCCGGATGTGGTGCTGGTCGACAGCGGCATTCCCCTGTTGTCGGCGGGACAGCTGTTGGCGGAGATGCAGGCGATGGGCTATCGCGGCCCGGCAATCGTGCTGGAGGATGCCAATGCGCCGGCCTTCGCCGATGGCGAGGCGCCGTCGGGGATCAGCGTACACGTGCTGCCCAAGCCGCTGGAGATGCAGCGGGTATTCCGTGCGGTAGCCGACGCGCTCGGTGTGGGCTGATACAGCGCCGCTGGCATATGCGGGTTGGCGACGGCTGGCCTATCATGTGCGCCCCCTCCTACGATGCGGTGCTCAAGCTCGTCCATCGTGGCGCGGGCGGGCCCGCAGGCAAACCAACTCATGACCACCGTGCTCCTCAGCCTGGGCAGCAACCTGCAGCCGCAGCATTACCTGCAGGCGGCCGTTGCCGTATTGCGCGAACGTTTTGGCGCGATCCGCGTCTCCCCGGCCTACCGCACCCCGGCCGTGGGATTCGACGGACCGGACTTCCTCAACAACGCGGTGATGCTGGACACCGACCTGCCGCTGGGCGAGTTGGACGATTGGCTGCATGCGGTGGAAGACGCACATGGGCGTGACCGTTCCGGCCCGCGTTTCAGCGACCGTACCCTGGATATCGACGTGGTGTATTACGGCGACCTGGTGGTGGAAGGCCCGGGGCATCTGCGCATCCCGCGCCCGGAGTTGAAGCATGCCTTCGTACTCAAGCCGCTGGCCGACATCGCCCCGGATTTCATCGACCCGGTGCGTGGGCTGAGCCTGCAGCAGATGTGGCAGCAGCACCCGCAATATGGGCAGGCGTTCGATACGGTGGAGTTGTAAGGCTGTGCCTGTAGTGCCGAGCCATGCTCGGCATTGGCCTAGTCAGTAAAGCCCCTGCCGAGCATGGCTCGGCACTACGCTTGGCTCCCTCCCTTTGCCGCAGGCAAGGGGAGGGTTGGGGAGGGGTTGGCTTTGAGCTGGCTGATGCACTGTCAGCGTCGCGGCTTATGCCGCTCCCACAAGCGGATTTTTACCGGTAACGCCCCTGCCGAGCATGGCTCGGCACTACAGGTGCGCGGCGAAGGCTTCCTGAGCCCCTCTCCCGCGTGCGGGAGAGGGGTTGGGGTGAGGGCTGCTGTTCGCTGGTAGAGCCCCTGCCGAGCATGGCTCGGCACTACGGGTGCGCGGCGGAGGCTTCCTGAGCCCCTCTCCCGCGTGCGGGAGAGGGGTTGGGTGAGGGCTGCTGTTCGCTGGTAGAGCCCCTGCCGAGCATGGCTCGGCACTACGGGTGCGCGGCGGAGGCTTCCTGAGCCCCCCTCCCGCGTGCGGGAGAGGGGTTGGGGTGAGGGCAGCTGTTCGCTGGTAAAGCCATTGCCGAGCATGGCTCGGCACTACAGGTGCGCGGCGAAGGCTTGCTGAGCCCCTCTCCCGCGAGCGGGAGAGGGGTTGGGGGAGGGCTGCTGTTCGCTGGTAAAGCCCCTGCCGAGCATGGCTCGGCACTACAGGTGCGCGGCGAAGGCTTCCTGAGCCCCTCTCCCGCGTGCGGGAGAGGGGTTGGGGTGAGGGCAGCTGTTCGCTGGTAAAGCCATTGCCGAGCATGGCTCGGCACTACGGGTGCGTGGCACTAGGTCAGCAGGCGGCCGCCGTCCAGGCGCAGGGTCTGGCCGGTGATGTAGCCGGCGTCGTCCAGCAGCCAGCGTACCGCCGAGGCGATCTCGTGCGGGGTGCCGAGGCGGTCCAGCGGGGTGCGCTCCATCAGCTTCTGCTTGGCCGCCTCGCTCTTGCCCTGTTCGGGCCAGAGGATGGCACCGGGGGCAATGGCATTCACGCGTACATGCGGAGCCAATTCCAGTGCCAGCGAGCGGGTCACCATCTCCAGCGCGGCCTTGGCCGAGCTGTAGGCCGGGTGCTCGCGCAGCGGCTGGGTGGCGTGCAGGTCGGTCAGGTTGACGATGGCTCCACGCTGCTTGATCAGGTGCGGCGCGGCGGCCGTTGCAAGGAAGAACGGTGCGCGCGTATTCACCGCGAACAATTCATCCCATTGCTCCGGCTGTACCTGCCCGAACGGGGTAGGGAAGAAGTTGGAGGCGTTGTTGACCAGCGCATCCAGCCGGCCGAAGTGGCTGACCGCCTGCTCGACCAGGTCGGGCAGGGCGGCCACGTCGCGCAGATCAGCCTCCAGTGCCAGTACGCTGCCGGCGCGCTCGCTCTCCAGGTCGAAGGCCAATGACTGCAGCTCCTCGCTGGACTGGTGCGCATGCAGGGCGATGCGGTAGCCATGGGCATGCAGGTGACGGGCAATGCCGGCGCCAATGCGGCGCGCGCTGCCGGTGACCAGGGCCACCCGTTGGGATTCTGTCATCTGGGGTTTCCTTACTCAGCTATCCTGTGCATTGTCCTCGCAAACCGCCGCATCATGCATTCCGACCTGCCAACCCCCGATTCAGATGCGCTCGCCCACAGCGAGCAGCTGGCCGCGCACCTGCGTGCGGATATCCTCGCCCAAGGCGGTGCGGTGCCGTTCTCACGCTTCATGGAGCTGGCACTGTATGCGCCGGGTTGGGGCTATTACAGCGCCGGGGCCAGCAAATTCGGTGCGGCCGGTGACTTCGTCACCTCGCCGGAGATCGGCTCGCTGTTTGCCGCCACCACCGCCAATGCGGTGGCGCCGGTGCTGAAGCAGCTCGGCCCGCAGGCACGCATGCTGGAACTGGGCGGCGGCAGCGGCGCATTTGCCGAAATCATGCTCAAGCGCCTGCTGGAACTGGACGCGCTGCCCGAGCGCTACGCCATCCTCGAGCCCAGTGCCGACCTGCGCGAGCGCCAGCGCGAGCGACTTGAGCGTGCGCTGATTCCGCCGGTGTTCGCGTTGGTGGAGTGGCTGGACCGGCCGTTCGATGACGATTGGGACGGCGTGCTGTTCGCCAATGAAGTGATCGACGCGCTGCCGACGCCGCGTTTCCTCGCCGACGAAGGCGAGATCTATGAAGAGACCGTGGAGCTCGACGGCGAAGGCCGCTTCGTGCGCGGCGCGCAACCGGCCGACCAGCTGATGCTGGGCGCGGTGCGGCATGTGGAACGCTATCTGGAGCGTCCGTTCGCGCACGGTTACCGTTCAGAGGTGCTGCCGCAGCTGCCGTACTGGATCCAGGCCGTGGCCGGTGGCATGCAGCGTGGTGCGATGCTGTTCGTCGATTACGGTTACTCGCGCAGCGAGTTCTACCAGCACGACCGCACGGACGGCACGATGCGTGCGTTCTACCGTCACCGCGTGCACAACGACGTATTCCTGTGGCCGGGCCTGCAGGACATCACCGCATCGGTGGATTTCACCGCGCTGGCTGAAGCCGGTACCAACGCCGGTTTCGATCTGGCCGGTTACAGCAACCAGGCCAACTTCCTGCTCGGCAACGGCATCACCGATCTGCTGCTGCAGGCCGAGGAGCGCACCGATGAAGTCGGCCAGTTGCGCCTGCGCGACCAGCTCAAGCGGCTGACCTTGCCGACCGAGATGGGCGAGCGCTTCCAGGTGATGGGCTTCAGCCGCGACGTCGACATGTCGGCGGCCTTCCTGCTCGGCGACCTGACGTGGCGGCTGTAAGCACGACGCTGAAACCACTGCGTCGGCAGGGGTTCTGGTTGGGCCTGTGGTGTGCGGCGGTGCTGACGGTGATCGTGGTGTGCCTGATCCCGCCGCCAGAACTGAACCTGCCGCAGAACAGTGACAAGGTCGAGCACCTGTTGGCCTACTTCATTCTGTCTGCCAGTGCGGTGCAGCTGTTCGGCAGTCGCCGCGCGCTGTGCTGGGTGGCAGCAGGTTTGGTTGCGATGGGCGTTGGCATTGAATGGGCGCAGGGCGCGCTGACTGCCACGCGCATGGCCGATCCGATGGACGCCCTGGCCAATGCCAGCGGTGTACTGATAGGCATGCTGACGGTGCTGACACCGTTGCGGGACTTACTGCTGAGGCTGCAAGGGCGTTGAGCCGATAGTCGGCCGCGGGGCGCCGCCACAACCTGTCCTGGTTGCGGCTGCAACTTAATTCTTTAGATAAATCAGCTATTTCCGCCCTTATGGCACTTCCGCAGGCGGCCCTTGGGCTGCTACGTTTGCGCCATCACAGGCGCTGCCAAGTCGCCGGTGATTTTGCAAAGTCGGTGCGGTGCGGGACGTGGGTGGAGAGGACTCACGTACCGCACCGCGCCTTCCCGGTGATTTCTCCCCGGGCCTTACTGCTTCGGCTGCAGACGCACCTGGTCCAGCACCCACATCTGCGGACGGGTATCGCCGCTGAAGGTCATGCACAGGTCGGTGATCTGCCCGGCACCAGCTTGCAGCGGCGCTTCCAGTTCAATGAAGCCATCCTTGCCCGGCTGTTGCGGCAGCGGCACGGTGGCCAGCACGCGTCCTTCGCAGCCGGCACGCACTTCAAACTCGCCGTACTGGCTCACCGGCTTGCGGAAGCCGCGTTTGGCTTCCTCGGGGCGCAGTAGGCCGAAGTTGTAGGGAATGCGACCGGCACGCACCTTGACCGAGGCGATGTCCTGCAACTGCGCGTCTTCCCACAACCAGCACGGGTTGAAGATGGTGACGTCGAAGTTGTCACGCTCACCGTGTAGCGGGTTGTCATCGACCAGACGCAGCAGCAGGCGGCCGCCCTGCGGGCATTGCGCCAGGGTCTTGTCGGTGCGGGTCAGCAGCGACTGCGCATCGAAGTTCCATTGGCTGGGTTTGTCGGCCACCGGCTTGCCGTTGAAGAAGGTCAACGCGGTCAGCACGGTAGGCACCGGCAATGTCAGCGCGCCGGGATAGGCCGGTGACTGCGCGGTCGGCGTGCTGCCGTCGGTGGTGTAACGGATGTCGCGGTAGCTGAGCGGGTTGGAAAGCTCGACCGTCACCTTCTCAGCTGCACGATCGTCCTGACGCTTCATTGCCACCGACAACGCGGTCTGGCCGTAATCAATGCCCAATGCCTTGTAGCGCTGCAACTGCGCCGGCAGGCGTGCAAGGAAGTCGTCGTAGCTCTTGTTCTGCAGCGGCGTCCAGGCGATCTCGGACAGCGCCGCCAGGCGCGGGAACACGTTGTGCTTGAGGTCCTTGCCGTTGCGGGTGTGCTCGGTCCACATGTTGGCCTGCACGCCGATCACGTGCTTGCGCTGCGCCGGGGTCAGCTCGGCCGGCACCGGGTCGAACGCGTAGACGCGCTGCATCGAGGTGAACTTGGGGCGGCCGGTCGGCTCTTCTGGCAGATTGGTCTGCAGGAAATCCAGGTACAAGGTATTGCCCGGCGTCATCACCACGTCGTGGCCGTGGGTGGCCGCCTCGATGCCGCCTTCGATGCCGCGCCAGGACATCACCGTGGCCTGCGGCGGCAGGCCGCCTTCGATGATCTCGTCCCAGCCGATCAGTTTGCGGTCGTGGTCTTCCAGGTACTTTTCCAGCCGCTTGAGCATGTGCGATTGCAGTGCTTCTTCGTCCTTCAGGCCCAGCTCGCGGATATAGGCCTGCACCTGCGGCGAATCCTGCCACTGGTACTTCACCGCCTCGTCGCCGCCGATGTGGATGTACTGGCCGGGGAACATCTCCAGCACTTCGGCGAGGATGTTTTCCAGGAACTGCAGGGTTTCCTCGCGCGGGTTGAACAGGTAGGGGTTCACGCCCCAATTGGCCGACGGTTGGGTCGGACCATCGACCACGCCGTGTTCCGGATAGGCGGCAACCGCGGCCTGGGCGTGGCCCGGCACGTCGATCTCGGGCACAACCGTGATGTGGCGTGCGGCGGCATAGGCCACCACGTCACGGATCTGTTCCTGCGTGTAGTAGCCGCAGTACAGATGCGGCTTGCCATCGGGCCCGATGCCGGCTTCGCCCGCCGCCGCGCGACAGCTGCCCACTTCGGTCAGTTTCGGGTAGCGCTTGATCTCCATGCGCCAGCCCTGGTCATCGGTGAGGTGCCAGTGGAAGGTGTTGAGTTTGTGCGTGGCCATCGCATCGAGGATCAGCTTGATGTCGTCGATGCTCTGGAAGTGTCGCGCCGAGTCGAGCATGAAGCCGCGCCAGCTGAAGCGCGGCGCATCCTCTACCTGCATTGCCGGCAGGGTGATGCTGTTTGCGGGTGCGCCGGAAAGCAGCTGCCATAACGACATGGCGCCATAGAAAAGACCACGCGCATCACCGGCTTCGACCAGCACACCATCGCCGTTGATGCGCAGCGAATAGCTTTCCGGCGATGCGGTACTAGCTGCAGGTTTGTTGATGCGGAACTGGATCGCCCCTTTGGGCTGGCCATCGCTGCTGGGCTTGAGCTGCAGTGGCGTGGTGCGACCCAGCAGTTGGGTGAACTGTGCAGCGACTTCGCTGGCGCCGTCAGCGGCGATCACGCGGGTGGAGGCATCGACCACGAAGCGACCATTGCCCGGCAACACCGACACCGGGCGCGGAATGATGCTGGCGCCCGTGACTTCCACCGGCAACTGCTGCGTGGATGCAGCGGCGCCAGGTGTGGCCATGATGTGGCCGCTGGCTGAGGCAAGGGCGATCAGGAGCGCGGCGTGCAATGCGTGGGTGCTGCTGAGTCGGGGTCGGGTCATCGTGGATCCTCTTGATCAAGGTGGGCGCGCTGTGGTGGCCGCTGCTGGCGTGGTGCCCGGAATCGACAGGTGATTTTTGCCGATATCGTTGGCTGCTTCCAATCCCGGAAGTACCACCAGCGGTTGCGTTGATGGCGTTCACTTGCCGCCCTGGAGCGAAAAAAAAACGGGCTTGGAAAACCCAAGCCCGTTGGAGGAGAAAAACAACGGAATTACTGATGCGGCTTCAGTGGTTTAGAAGTTGAAGCGCAGCGAAGCGTTGTAACGACGGCCGCTCAGGTAAGCGCCGCGGGTGAGCTGCTCCACGCCGGAGTAGGAGTGGTATTCCTCATCCAGCAGGTTCATCGCATCCAGGCCGACCGACAGGTTCTCGGTGATCTTGAAGGCCACCGATGCGTCCAGCGAGGCGTAATCCATGGTCCACAGCTCACGGCCTGCGCTGACCTGGGTGAAGTACTTGTCACGCCAGCCGTAGGTGACGCGTGCGGTCCAGGTGTCGTTCTCGAAGAACGGGCTGATGTTGAACTGGTTCTTGGAATTGAACGGCAGCGGGCGGCCGCCGGTGGCTTCGCCATCGGAGTAGGTGTAGTTGGCGATGACGCCAAAACCCGCACCGAAGTTCTGCTGCCAGGCGACGGAGTAGCCCTTGATCTTGGCGTCACCGGCGTTGCGTGGGCGGTCAACCAGATAGGTGTCGTTCTTGTTCTGGTTCTGGTTCCAATGGGTTTCCGGCGTCGACTCGGTGAGGATGTAGTCGGAGACATCACGGTAGAAGATCGAGCCGGCAAGGATCGCGTTCTCCGAGAAGTACCACTCCGCCGAGAAGTCCACGTTGGTCGACAGGTAGGGCTTCAGGCTGGGGTTGCCGCCACCACCGGTCAGTGCGGTATCGGACAGCCACAGGTAGGACGACACATCGGTGTAGTTCGGGCGTGCCATGGTCTTGGCGACGGAGGCGCGCAGCACCAGGCTGTCGGTGGCGTCGAAAGCCACGTTCAAGTTGGGCAGCAGGTTGTTGTACTTGTTCTTCTTCACCACGTGGTCATAGGACGCGGCCAGCTTCTCGGCGGACCAGCTGGCCTGGGTGCAGCCGGCCAGGCCGGTATTGCAGGCGTAGCTGCCTGATTCCAGGTCGGTGCGGACATAGCGCACGCCGATGTTGCCGCGCACGCGATCAAAGCTGAAGTCGGCCTGCAGGTAGGCGGCACCGATGTCTTCATTGATCGACCAGTTGTTGCGGGCGAATTCCTCGGCACTGAACGGCGATACCACCGGCATGGTCTGCCACGGTGCCAGCCACTTGCCGCTGGTGATGTAGTCGGCCAGCTTCCAGCCGTCGATGGTGAAGCGTTCGCCGAGGTCGCCGTAGCCGCTGAAACCCTTCAGGTAGTTGTCCGGCAGCACGCGCGGATCGAAATCCGATGCCTTGGCATCGCCGTAGCCAGCGACCGATGCCAGGCCGATGCCGCGCTGGATCTGGGTGGTCTCATGCTTGCGCTGCTTGTAGCCGAAGCGCAACAGGTAGACCGGCGAATCCAGCTTGATGCCGAAGTCGACCTGGCCATAGGTTTCCTTGTCGGTGGTCGGCTTCTCGACCAGGTTGCCGCCCCAGCCGGTGTTCCAGGTCGGCTGGGTCGGGTCCGCGCCCCAGCCGCCATCCATCTGGAACTGGTCGGGATTCAGGAAGGGATTGGCGCCGGTGAATTCGACGCTGCCCGGCTTGCCCGGTGCATCGGCGATCGACCAGGTGTAGTCGGTGCGTGCCAGGAACTCACCAAACACCTGCTTCGGGCCGCCATCGGCCTTGGTGCGGCCGATGTGGGTGGAGGCGAACCAGCGCTCGTCGTTCCAGTCCACCTTGATGTCGTAGGTTGCCGAGTCCACCTGTGCGCGGCGGTTCTGCAGGTCGAACACGACCAGGCCGTTCTTGTGGCTGGCGCTGGTGATCAGGCCATCCTTGACGGTGATGTCGGTGAGCGTCTTCAGGCTGTTCCAGGTGTTGCCCTGGTGGGTGAACATCGACTGCGCCATGTGATCGAAGTTGGCGTTGATCTTCAGCGCGTTCAACTCGATGTTCATCTGCTCGACGGGCTTGAACTGCAATGCCAGCGAGTAGGTCTTGCGCTCACGTTCCTGTTCGAAGAAATGGGCGCTGGTCGAGTTGGGGCCGACCGCATCGGGGTTGGCGTACAGCGCCTCGGCACACTTGCCAACGCAGGTTGCCGGCGAGGTGGGCTGCGAGCCATCCGGGTTCGGTGGCACCGACCAGTCGGTCGGCAGGTTGGTCACCGAGCCATTGGAGCCGCCGAGGCCGCCGATGTAGTCCTTCGCGCGGACGATGCCGTAGGACTCGATGCCGTCGCGGCGGATGCTTTCGTTCGAGGCCTGTGCCGAAACGATGACGCCGAAGGTCTCGGCTTCGTTCTTCCAGGCGAAGGCGGCGGAGGCGCTTGGGTCGGTTTTCTCGATGCGATCATTGCGGCCATAGCTGACCCGGCCGGAAACGCTGACCTTCTCCGGCATGTCCAGCGGCTTGCGGGTGGAAACGATCACCGTGCCGCCGATGGAGCCTTCATCGATGCGGGCTTCCGGTGACTTGAAGACTTCCAGCTTGCCAACCACTTCCGGCGCCAGCAGCGAGTAGTTGAAGGTGCGGGTCGGGAAGTCGGACATGTTCCAGTCGCCGGAAGCGATGGATTGGCCGTTGAGCAGGGTGCGGTTCAAGGCCGGATCGGTACCCAGGATGGACACCTTTTCGCCTTGGCCGTATGCGCGATCGATGGTGACGCCCGGGATGATGGTCATCGCTTCGGCGACGTTGGTGGCCGGGAACTTGCCCACGTCCTCGGCGGTGATCACGTCGACGATGGCATCGGCATTGCGCTTGGTTTCCAGCGACTGCTGCAGGCTGGCGCGGATGCCGGTGACGACGATGCGGTCAAGCTCGGTGGCCTCCTGGCCTGCGTCCTGCGCGTGCGCGGAGAAGCTCAGGCAGGTGACGATGGCGGCGGATAGTACGGACTTGCGGTACCTCATGATGTCTCTCCTCATCATTGATGGATGCCGGCGAACCGGCCGTATGTAGTTCAGTGGGAACCCGTGCACGAGCAGACAGCCTCATGCACCTGCGGTACTGCCGGACTCGACGCGACGGGTTCTGTTTCCCTGCGTCCCAGATACCAACTGGCGGCGCCGATGACGCCCAGTTGCCCGTGTTCTACCAACTTCACGGGGATGCGTTGCAGCGCTTCGCGCATCGGTCCCTTGTTGAGGAACCGCTCGGCGAAGCTGCTGTTGATGAGGAACTGGCTGATCTTGGGCAGGATGCCGCCAGCCAGGTAGATGCCGCCCTGGGCGCCGTACAGCAGCGCCATGTCGCCAATGGTCGAGCCGAGAATCGCGCAGAACAGCTGCAGCGTTTGTTCGGCATGCGGATCGCTGCCGTCGCAGGCGGCGGCGCTGATTGCATCGGGCGTGGTGTGCACGGGCATGGTGGCGCGGACGGCGCACAGCGCGTTGTACAGATTGAGCAGGCCGGGGCCAGACAAGGCGTGTTCGATGGCGACATGGCTGCGCCCGTGCAGCATGTGCTGCAGCACGGCGACTTCCAGCGGGCTGCTGGCACTCAGCGAGGCTTGCCCGGCTTCCGTGGCCAGCACCATTGAGCGATTGCCATTGGGAATCCACAGCGCCGCGCCCAATCCGGTGCCGGGGCCAACGATCAGTACGGGACCCTCGGCAGCGGTGGCCGGTCCGCTCAGCTGCAGGGCATCGCTGGCGTCGATATGTGCGGCGGCATGGGCCACGGCTTCGAAGTCGTTGACCAGGTGAACCGCGGCGAAGCCGAGGTCATCGCGGATGCGGTTGCAGGACAACGGCCACGGCAGGTTGGCGGAGATCACCGTGCCATCAGGCAGGGCGTAGCCGGCGCTGGCGATGGCGCATTCGCGCACGTTGGCGTGGTCGACCGGGAACTCGGCAAGGATGCTGCTCAGGTCAGGGTAGTCGGCGCAGCGGTACTGGCGGTAGGCCAGCAGCTGCATGGGCGCGCCGGTGCTGCTGCCCGGTTGTACCAGTCCGACGCGGACGTGGGTGCCGCCCACATCGGCGGCCAGCAACGGCGCGACAGATGTGGGAGTGGTCAGCTTGGCTGTTGGATTCCGGCTGGCAACCACGCACGTCCCCTGGAAGTTGGCGCGACACCTGTTGGCGTTGCGGCATGCGGAGTGTCAGCGCTTCGTGACAACGATGTCAAGGTGCGATGCAAAAAATTTTCACTGATGGGTGAGGGGTGCGGGATGAGCTATATCAATGATTTAAAGCCTTATTTTTGTTTCATGTGAAATTCGAGGCGGGTTTTGATGCTTATTGAATGGGTATTTTTGGTTGTAGTGAAATTTTTTGGCATGACGGGGTGGCTTGTGGGAGCGGCGTAAGCCGCGAAGCCCGTAGCCCTGGGGGCGGAGGTTCCATGCCTCCCGGCAAGCCTCTGGCGCCGGCCAGCGGGCTTTCTGGCGGCCGTAGCATCCTCGGCTTCGCGGCTTACGCCGCTCCTACAAAGAGGCGCATCAACAGCTGCCGGAGTTTCACCTCGCCAAACGGCAGAAGGCCACCGCATGCGGTGGCCTTCTGCCTGCATCAAACTGTTGTGTGGATCACTTGCCCGGTTCGAGCTTGATCCAGTCCAGCGTCCACATGTTCGGGCGGGTGTCGCCGGTGAAGCGCACGCACAGGTCGCCGCGTGTTGCCGGGGCGGTGATGCTGGCATCCAGCTCGAGGAAACCATCGGCGTTCGGTTCGGCTGGCAGTGGTACCGAGGCCAGTGGCTTGCCTTCGCAGTTGGCCAGGATCTCCATTTCGCCATGGGCAGTGCGTGCCGGCGCGAACTTGCGCGACGGTTCGTCATGGGCCAGCTGGAAGTTGTACGGAATGCGGCCTGCACGCACCTTGATGCGGCTGATATCCGACAGGTCGACATCACTCCACAACCAGCACGGGTTGAAGATGTTGACGTTGAACACTTCGCGCTCGCCTTCGGCTGGGCCGTCATCTTCCAGGCGCAGCAACAGCTTGCCGCCATTCGGGCACAGGCCCAGCTGGGTGTCTTCGCGGACCAGCAACGAAGCAGCGTCAAGCTTGAAGGTGTTGGCGCTGGCCAGTGGCTTGCCATCAAAGAACGCGGCGGTCTGTACCTGCAGCGGCACCTTCAACTGCAGTGGTTGCGCGTACAGCGGCGAGCTGGCGGTGACCGGGCTGCCATCCAGCGTGTAATGCACCGGGTAGCCCAGTGGATTGTTCAGGCTCACCTGCACCGCGCCAGTGCGGTGCTCACCCTTGTCGATCATGTCGACCTGGAACGGCGTCTTCGCATAGGCGATGTTCATCGCCTGGTAGCGCTGCAGCTGCTGCGGCAGGCGCTGCAGGAAATTGCCGAAGTTGCGCTTGTCCTGCGGGCTCCAGCCGGTCTCGGCGACCGCGGCCAGGCGCGGGAACAGGTTGTGCTCCAGGTTCTGGTTGTTGCGGGTGTGCTCGTTGAACATGTTGGCCTGCAGGCCAAGGATGTGCGAACGCTTGTCCGCCGCCAGTTCGGCCGGTACTGGCTCGAACTCGTAGGTTTTCTGCAGGGTGATGGTGGCCGGGCGGCCCGGCGGCTCGTTCGGCGACTCCGTCTGCAGGTAGTCCATGTACATGTGGGTGACCGGCGACATCACCACGTCGTGGCCTTCGCTGGCGGCCTTGAGCCCGCCTTCGGTGCCACGCCAGGACATCACCGTGGCTTCCGGCGGCAGGCCGCCTTCGAGGATTTCATCCCAGCCGATCAGGCGGCGGTCGTGCTGCTCCAGGAACTTCTCCAGGCGCTTGATGATATGGCTCTGCATTTCCATTTCATCCTTGGCGCCGAGTTCGCGCATGCGCTCCTGCACGCGCTTGGAGGCGATCCATTGGTCCTTGACCGCTTCGTCGCCGCCGACATGCACGTACTTGGACGGGAACATCTGGATCACTTCTTCCAGCACGTTCTCCAGGAACTGGAAGGTGGCTTCCTCGGTGTTGAACAGGTTCGGGAACACGCCCCACTGATTGTCGATGACCAGTTTCTGTTCGGTGGTGCCCAGCTCCGGGTAGGCGACGATGGCGGCGGTGGCATGGCCGGGCACGTCGATTTCCGGGATCACCTGGATGTGGCGTTCGGCGGCGTAGGCGATGATTTCGCGGATCTGCTCCTGCGTGTAGTAGCCGCAGTACTGGCGCGCTTCGCCGGTGGCGGCATTGATGCCGGCATCACCCAGCGGCACGCGGCAGCTGCCGACTTCGGTCAGTTTCGGATAGCGCTTGATCTCCATGCGCCAGCCCTGGTCATCGGTCAGGTGCCAGTGGAAGGTATTGAGCTTGTGCTGCGCCATCGCGTCGAGCAGCTTCTTGATCTCGTCCATGCTCTGGAAGTGACGTGCCGAGTCGAGCATGAAGCCACGCCATGGGAAGCGCGGGGTGTCATTGATGGTTGCGGCGGCGACATGGCCTGGCGTATTGCCGGTCAGCAGCTGCGCGGCGGTGACCGCGCCGTAGAACAGGCCGACATCATCACCTGCGCTGATGTCGATGCCGGTATTGGAAACCTTGAGTGCATAGCCTTCGGCGGTATTGGTCGCCGAAGGATCGAGGCGGAAGCGGATCTGCGCCTTGCTGGCGTTGTCGGCCACGGTGAGGGTCGGGCCGCCGTTCTGCTTGAGCAGGGTCACGAACTGCGCGGCGGCGCGGCGAGCGGCCTCGTCGTTGCCGCCGACGCGGGCGGAACTCTGCAGCACGAAGTCCTTGCCGCCGTCAGCCTGATAGCTGGCGGGCAGGGGGACAAGCGAAGGGGCGGAGGTGGTGTCGGCGGCCTGTACCTGCAGGGCGGACATGCCCAGCAATACGCAGCTGCTGAGCCACGGCGCGCGGCTGCGCTTGTGGAAGGA
>Ga0308157_10003435_pt1 | contig 23066 bp, 18 predicted proteins | sample PhyBR1_FD_201035 | JGI IMG/M metagenome (GOLD analysis project Ga0308157, IMG submission 201035) | Phyllosphere microbial communities from UC Gill Tract Community Farm, Albany, California, United States - DLSLB.R1 | ecosystem: Host-associated > Plants > Phyllosphere > Unclassified | place: USA...
GATCGACTGTGGCACCAGCCGACTTCACCTCGATGACAATATGCTCATCGCCTCTTGTCGCCAAAATGTCGGGCTGGTAGCTCCCCAATGAAAAAGGGAATGCGGAACTTGGTGGGTCCAGTACGACAACATATCCTTGTTCCTCATAACGCTTGGCAATCAACTTCTCGCCGCGGTTTCTGCTCATCATGTTCATTTCAGTTCCTCCGCGAGTTCTGATGAATCGGAAATCGCTACGTACACGCATGCTTCACCACCGATGATAGCCCGAGCGAGAATATCCGGTAATCCCCTGATGGAATTTGGCTCGCTCAGTAGCCTCATATGTGCTGACAAATCGAGGATCATCGAGTCATCCGCATAAATCAATGCACGCAGGGCGTCTTGCACCGGCTTGACAAAATTATTAATGTCGCCCGGCTTGGGATCATCCGAGAGATATACCATCGTAAATTTCAGCGGATAGTTCACCAACGGCTTGACTGGCCAAACCTTCATCGCCCGGCCATAGACGTAGTCACGCCAGGCCTGTTTGTTCTTCGCGTCTTTCGCCTGGTGTGAAACGGGGCTCCGTGGCAAAAGAAAATCTACGATCAATGGCATAGCTACCCCCATCACAGACGATCCTGACCACGGCCATCTTTACTGCCCCAACACCACCGGGCTGCCGCCCTGGGCGCTGACCATCTCCGACAGCGAGTAGAACAGCTCGGAACCGTCGCGGGTGTTGAGCCACTTGCCGTCCTTCTGCTTGTAGTGGTAGCCGCCCGAGCGGGAGGCCACCCACAGCTCCTGCATCGCGGCCTGGCTGTTGACGATGATCTTGGAACCATTGTCGATAAACTCGATTTCCAGCACGTTGCCGCTGCGGCTGCACTCGACGTCGGTCATGTCCTCGTCGTTCAGACGGTCCAGCGCGGCCTCGATGGCGTTAAGGGTGGCCTCGGCCTGCGCCAGGAATTCTGATTCGCCCATGCTACACTCCAGTATCTATAGTCAATCCGTGATTTTATCGTGAAGTCCACTTTCCGTTTATTTATCGGCACCGTTTGCGGCACAACCGCCCTGTGCCTGACCGTCTTGTTGAGCGGCTGCGGCCAACCCGGCCCGCTGTACCTGCCCAAGGCTCCACCGGCCAAGCCTGCCAAGAGCACCGAAGCTGCCCCGGTTCCATCCACTCCAGCACCTCAACAATAATCCTTATGTCGCAATTTTCCTATGTAAATGGCGTGCTGCACGCCGAGGGCGCCTCGCTGGCCGCCATCGCCGCACAGTTCGGCACCCCGACCTATGTGTACTCCAAGGCGCAGCTGCTGGCCAACTTCGCCTCCTACGCCGACGCCTGCGCCGGCCGCGACGCGCTGGTCTGCTACGCCATGAAGGCCAACTCCAACCTGGCCATCCTCGACCTGCTGGCGCGCCAGGGCGCCGGCTTCGACATCGTCTCCGGCGGCGAACTGCTGCGCGTGCTGGCGGCGGGCGGCGATCCGCGCAAGGTGATCTTCTCCGGCGTCGGCAAGAGCGTCGACGAAATGCGCCTGGCGCTGTCGCACGACATCCTGTGCTTCAACGTCGAATCGATCCCCGAGCTGCACCGCCTCAACGAAGTGGCCGGTTCCATGGGCAAGACCGCGCGCGTATCGCTGCGCGTCAACCCCAACGTCGATCCCAAGACCCATCCCTACATCGCCACCGGCCTGAAGGCCAGCAAGTTCGGCGTGGCCTTCGACGACGCGCTCGACACCTACCGCGCGGCCGCCAAGCTGCCGCACCTGGAAGTGGCCGGCATCGACTGCCACATCGGCTCGCAGCTGCTGGACGACGCGCCGCTGCTGGAGGCGCTGGACCGCCTGATCGAGCTGATCGACAAGCTGGGCGACGAGGGCATCGTGCTGCACCACCTGGACATCGGCGGCGGCATCGGCATCAACTACGGCGAAGCGGGCGAAGCGCCGCCGGTGCCGGTGGGCGACTACCTGGCCCGCCTGTTCGCGCGCGTGGACGCGTGGCGCGCGGAGCGCCATGCGGGCAAGCCGATCAAGGTGATCTTCGAGCCGGGCCGCTCGATCGTCGGCGACACCGGCGTGCTGCTGACCAAGGTGGAGTTCATCAAGCACGGCGAGGAAAAGAATTTCTGCGTGGTCGACGCGGCGATGAACGACATGGCGCGTCCGGCGCTGTACCAGGCGTGGATGGATATGCAGCCTGTGGTGCAGGGCAAGACTGGCGCGCTGGCGTATGACGTGGTGGGTCCGATCTGCGAATCGGGCGACTGGCTGGCGCGCGACCGCGAGCTGGCGGTGGAGGCCGGCGACCTGCTGGTGATGCACGGCGCCGGCGCCTACGGCATGACGATGGCGTCCAACTACAACACGCGCGGTCGCGCGGCGGAGATCATCGTCGATGGCGAGGTGTGCCATGTGGTGCGCAAGCGCGAGAACCCGGCCGACCTGTTTGCGCTGGAATCGCTGATCAAGTAAGCTGTAGTAGTTCCGATCTGATCTGACAGTAAGGCCTTGCCAAAGGGTGGGGTTACCCGGTTTGATAGAGGTGCGAATCTTTATTAAACCAGCGCGTAAGCGCCAAGGAGTAACCCCATGAGCAGTGTTCCTCAAAGCGTCATCAAACACAAGGTCGGCTTGCTAAATTTAGCAACCGAACTGGGTAATGTGTCCCGTGCCTGCAAGGTGATGGGTTTTTCGCGTGACACGTTTTACCGCTATCAATCTGCCGTCGAGGCCGGCGGTGTCGACGCCCTGATTGACGCCAATCGCAAGAAACCCAATCTGAAGAACCGCGTGGAGGAAGCCACGGAGAGCGCCGTTGTGGCCTTCTGTCTGGAGCAGCCGGCCTTCGGCCAAGTCCGCGCCTCCAACGAGCTGCGCAAGCGTGGCATCTTCATTTCTCCATCCGGCGTTCGGTCGGTATGGCTGCGGCGCGATCTGGAATCGTTCAAGAAGCGCCTGGCGGCGCTGGAGCGCCACGTTGCAGAAACGGGCGACGTTCTGACCGAAGCCCAAGTCATCGCGCTTGAACGTAAGCAGGACGACGACGTCGCCCATGGCGAAATCGAAACGGCCCACCCTGGCTACCTTGGTAGCCAGGACACTTTCTACGTCGGCACGATCAAAGGCGTGGGTCGTATCTACCAGCAGACCTATGTCGACACCTACTCGAAGTGGGCCGCTGCAAAGCTCTACAATACCAAGACTCCCATCACCGCCGCCGATCTTTTGAACGACCGCGTGCTGCCGTTCATGGACGAGCAAGGCATGGGGGTGATTCGCGTGTTGACGGATCGCGGCACAGAGTTCTGTGGCAAAGCTGAGTCGCATGATTATCAGCTCTATTTGGCACTGAACGACATCGAGCATACGAAGACCAAGGTGCGACATCCGCAGACCAACGGTATTTGCGAGCGCTTCCACAAAACGATTCTGCAGGAGTTCTACCAGGTCGCCTTCAGGCGCAAGATCTACCGCAGCATCGAAGAGCTGCAAGCTGACATCGATGATTGGATCGCCTATTACAACAACGAGCGCACCCATCAAGGCAAGATGTGTTGCGGGCGCACGCCGATGCAAACTCTAGTTGACGGAAAGGAGGCGTGGCGCGATAAAATCACCACACTGAACAGCTGAATTTGACCTGACAGTCGCAGGCTTCAAACCGGGTAACTGTCAGATCAAGTCGCGATCACTACAAGTAAGCCGATCAACCCGCAAGCAAAAGCCGCCCGCGTCAACGCCGGCGGCTTTTTTCATGCAGGCACGTCCTCAGCAAAAATGTCCTGGATATTCTTCGCATCGAATAAACGATCAAACCATCGGTCCAGATCGTCAACCTCTCCGTTTTCAATGCGCTTTTTTAGCCGCTTTGACACACTGCCAAAACGGCGTGCTAGCAGCCGTTGCAGCTGCTCCCTTTGCCCGACGAGCTGAGTTTCGTAACGTAGAGCATCAATGAAGGTATCAAACTGTGGAACACCCATCGCCGCCTCCTTCACGATCAAACTTTGCAAGTAGAGTTTACGCCTTCCAGCCACTTGCGACAAACGGCGCGCAATCCAGCGGTTGAGACTCCGCTTGAGGCCAGTCACTGCAGCGCTCGCCGACAACCGATTCCAGCGTTCAGCTTCCTGCACGAGACCTTTTACGGTATCGAGGCGTTCCAACCGAAAAACCGTGGCCAGGAAATTGGTATCGCGCTCAAGAAGACGGTGGTCCAGGCGGTGTTGATCGATTAACAGATATCGTTGACTCGGCTGAAGATTTGCCAAATCGGGATGCCCGGGTAAAACAAGTTCGGCCAACTCACAGCAGGCTGTCCACCGCTTCATGCCGTTGTACAAGACGACAGGAAATACCGGCGGCAATCTGCCCGGCTGAGGGAGCTCGTGGCGTTTGACCAGTTCCTGGTACAGCAATCCAATGTAGACCTGCATGCGCAACGCCATCCAGTGATCGGAGCGGGATTGGAATTCGAGCAGCAGGTAGATGTAGATCCATTCGCCGGCCAAGCGTACGCGCCAGACCATGTCGCTGTGGCGATGGATGCCGCCGTCGCTGACGTAGCTGCCGTTGACGCGCTCGAGGCTGGCCAGGTCGAGTTGATGCACCCAGTCGCCGGGGACGAAACCCAGCAACAGGTCGCGCACCATTTCCGGGTACGCGAACAGTTGCTTGTATGCGGTGTCGTCCTCGCTGGCCATCGGCCCAGTGTAGCGAGGCGGGGCGCGCCGCTGTTGGGCGCGCTCAAAGGGGCGTTAGCGCGCCGCCGCTGCCGACAGCGCCTTGCCGCGCGCCCAATACACACGCATCAGCAGCAGCGCGCCCAGGATCAGACCGAAGATGATCGGCTGCGTGAAGTTGTGCTTGCCCGCCTTCATCCACCAGAAGTGCAGGATGGCCAGCGGAGCGATCACGTAGATCAGCCGGTGCAGCCACTGCCAGCGCTTGCCACCCAGCCGCTTGATCATGCCGTTGGTGCTGGTCGCGGCCAGCGGTATCAGCAGCACGAAGGCGATAAAGCCCACCGTGATGAACGGCCGCTTCAGCACGTCCTTCCACATCTCCTGCACGTCGAAGAAATGGTCGAACCACAGGAAGGTCATGAAGTGCAGCAAGCCGTAGAAGAACATGTACAGCCCCATCATGCGGCGCAGCTTGATCAGCCAGTTCCATTTGCTCAGCTTGCGCAGCGGCGTCACCGCCAGCGTGAAGCACAGGAAGTACAAGGTCCAGTCGCCGGTGCCGCGCGTGATGAATTCCAGCGGCTCGACCAGTTGCCCGGTCAAGGTCAGGTACACCATGCGCGCCAGGGGCACCAGCGCCAGCACGAACAGCGCAGCCTTGATCAGCCCGGTCTGCCGGGCGGTGGGATTGAACGCCATACGCTTAGAAGAACTTCTTCAGGTCCATGCCGGCATACAGCGGCGCGACGTCGGCATAGCCGTTGAACATCAGCGTCTTGCGCTTGCGGGCCAGGAAGCCGTCCTCGCCGATGCGGCGCTCGGACGCCTGCGACCAGCGCGGGTGGTCCACGTCCGGATTGACGTTCGAATAGAAACCGTACTCGCTCGGCGCCGACAGGTTCCACGACGTGCGCGGCTGCTCCTTGACGAAGCGGATCTTCACGATCGACTTGGCCGACTTGAAGCCGTACTTCCACGGCAGCGCCATGCGCACCGGCGCGCCGTTCTGGTTGGCCAGCGTTTCGCCGTACATGCCCAGCGTCAGCAAGGCCAGCGGATGGTTGGCTTCGTCGATGCGCAAGCCTTCGGTGTACGGCCATTGCAGCACGCGGCTGCCCACGCCCGGCATCTGCTTCTTGTCGGCCAGCGAGATGAATTCCACGTACTTGGCGTTGCTGGTCGGCTCGACCTTCTTGATGATCTCGGAGAACGAATAGCCGATCCACGGAATGACCATCGACCAACCCTCCACGCAGCGCAGGCGGTAGACGCGCTCTTCCAGCGGCGCCAGCTTGAGCAGGGCGTCGATGTCCAGCGTCATCGGCTTGTTGACCTCGCCTTCGATGGACACCGTCCACGGCCGCGTCTTCAGCGTGCCGGCGTACATGGCCGGTTCGCTCTTGTCGGTGCCGAATTCGTAGAAGTTGTTGTAGCTGGTCGCATCCTTGTAGGGCGTGTGCTTGTCGAGCGCCGAATAGGACGGATTGAGCTTGGCGGCCAGCTTGGGATTGACGCCTTGCGCGAAGGCTTCGCGGTTGGCCATCTCCAGCAGCGCGGCGCCGCCGAGGGCGCCGGTGGCGATCTGCTTCATGAAGTTGCGGCGCGATTCGTACACTTCGCGCGGCGTGATTTCTGATGAAAACGGCAACTCGATGCCGTTGGGGCTACGCTTGATCAGCATGCTGACTCCAAAGATTTGTGCAAGGTTGAGACTTGGTCGCGGCTATAGCCTGAACCTTACACTAATCTTGGGCGGCAAAAGTTCACATTGCGTTTACAACTTGCCGTAGGAATGCAAACCGGACAGGAACATGTTCACGCCCAGGAAGGCGAAAGTGGTCACCAGCAGGCCCACCAGCGCCCACCAGGCCGCCGGACGGCCGCGCAGGCCGGTCATCAGGCGCATGTGCAGCCAGGCCGCGTAGTTCAGCCAGACGATCAGCGCCCAGGTTTCCTTCGGATCCCACGACCAGTAGCCGCCCCACGCCTCGGCCGCCCACAGCGCGCCCAGGATGGTGGCGATGGTGAAGAAGGCGAAGCCGGCCGAGATGGCCTTGTACATGACGTCGTCCAGCACCTCTTCCGACGGCAGGCGATCCACCAGGCGGCCCGAGGTTTTTAACAGATAGGCAGCCGCCACCATAGCGGCCAGCGCGAAGTTGCCGTAGCCGATGAAGTTGGCCGGCACGTGGATCTTCATCCACCAGCTTTGCAGCGCCGGCAGCAGCGGCTGGATGTCGGCGGCGTCGCGCGAGGTGGTGTACCAGAACAGGAAGCCGATCGCGGCGGTGATCACCAGCGTGACGAAGGCGCCCAGCTGGCGGGTGGCGTAGCGCTGTTCGAAGTACAGGTAGAACATCGCGGTGATCAGCGAAAACAATATAAACACTTCATACAGATTCGACACCGGGATGTGGCCGACGTCGGTGCCGATCAGGTAGGACTCGTACCAGCGCACCATCATGCCGGTCAGGCCCAGCACCACGGCGGCCCAGCACAGCTTGGAGCCGATGCTGAAGGCCGATTCGGAACGTGCGGCCGAGCCGATCACGTAGAACAGCGTCGACAGGCAGAACATCACGCTCATCCACAGGATCGCGGACTGGCTCGACAGCATCATGCGCAGCCAGAATTTCTTGGTTCCGTTGTCCAGCTCGCCGGCGTACATGGCGATCGCGCCCAGCGCCAGCAGGGCCACCAGCGGCATCAGCCAGCGCGCCGGCTTCCAGTGCCAGCCCAGCGCGGCGAACGCCGGCGCGGCGGCCAGCAGGATGCCTTTTTCGTAAATGTCCATGTAGTGGCCGTAGCGGCTCAGGCCGTACAGCGAGCCCGCCAGCAGCGCCAGCGCGAACACCCAGTCGAACGCGGTCAGGCGCTTGAAGTAGCCGGGCGCCTGGGTATAGGTTTGGGTCGATTGCGTCAGTTCCATCATTTCTCTCCGTAGCCGTTCCAGCTTACGCCGATTGCGGCAGCTTTTCTTTCAAAGTTTCAAACTCGCGTTCGAAGTCCAGCGTTTTGCGCTGGGTGCTCATGGCCATCAGCGCCTCGGCGCCGGCGCCGTCGTCCTTGATCCACACCCACAGGCGGCGTTCGCGGATGTAAAACATCGAGAATACACCCAGCACCAGGAATACGCAGCCCAGGTAGACCACCTTCTTGCCCGGCGAGCGCGTGACCTGGAACACCGAGGCCTGGACCTGGGTGAAGTCGTCCAGCTGCAGGTAGACCGGGGCGCCGTAGAAGTAGGCGTCCGACAAGGCGTTGGTGGACAGCTGCAGGAAGCGGGCGTGGGCCTCGTCGGCGCTGACCGGCTCCAGGCCGTCCTTGGCGCGCGCGGCCTGCCACAGGTCCCACAGGCTGCCGTTGAGGATCTTCATGAAGACGTCGGCGGCCTTTTCCTGCTCGGCGGCCGGGATCTTCTCCAGGAAGCGCGAGATGGCGACGAAGCCGGCCGCCTTGTCGTTGCCGGCGAAGATGGCCAGGCTCTTCTCGGCCGAGGCTTGCAACTGCCCGCGCAGCGCGTCGCCGTTGGGCGACTGCGGCGTGGCGCGCTCGGCGTAGCGTTTGGCGGCGGCGGCGCGCAGGGCCGGGTCGTTGAGGGCGGCGCGCAGGCGCATCCATTCGGTCACGCTGTGGGCGTCGTCGGCCGGGATGCGCAGGAAGCTGAACGGGTCGGACGGGTTGACGCGCATGCCGGCCAGGAACACCGTGGCGCCGTCCACCGTCACCGGCTGCATATAGTTCTGGTATTCGCGCGCCTGGCCGGTCTTGTCGCGCAGCTTGTAGGTCACGCTGGGGCCGACGTTCTTCAGGTCCTTGTTGTTGGCGTTGCGGCCGGCCGAGCCGGTGTGCTTGTCGAGGCTGTTGGCGAACTGCTCTTCCAGGCTCTTGCCCTTGGTGACCGCGCGCGCGTCCTGCGAGGCGGCCAGGTTCTCGACGTTGAACGGACGGAAGCCCGACCATTCGACCGTGTAGGCGTCGCCCATGGCGGTGCTGCCGCCGACTTCGCCGGCGATGTCGAACTTGGCGGTGCTGCTGCCGACCATCGGGTAGCCGCTCAGCTTGAGCTTGCTGCCGCCGTCGTCAAAGCTCGACTGGTAGATCGCCAGGCCCTTGTACAGCAAGGGCTTGTTGACCTCGATGACGGCCTTGACCACCTCGCCGCTGGCGTGGTCGCGCACCTCGACCTCGCTGGCGAACAGCTTGGGCATGCCGGTGGTGTAAAAATCAATGTTGAATTTTTTCAGCTTGATGGTGAACGGCAGGTCCTGGATCAGCACGCCGTCGGGGCGGGTGATGATGGCGCTGTCGCTGGTCGAGCCTTCCGGGATCATGGTGTTGCCGCGGAAGGTGGGGTTGCCCAGGCCCAGGCGGCTCTTGGCCGGCACCGCCGAGATCAAGCCGCTGCCGTTGAACGGCACTTTGCCGAGGAACCATTCCTGCAGGCGGATCGGCACGTCGGAGTCGAGCAGGCCGCCGATGCAGATGACCACGATGGCGGTGTGCGCGAAGATGTAGCCGAACTTGTTGGCCGCGCCGCGCTTGGCCGCCACCAGCGTGCCGTTGTCCTTGTCCACCAGCTTGACCTTGTAGCCGGAATCGGCCAGGCGGGCTGCGGTCTGCTGCGCCAGCGCGGCGCGCGCCAGCGGTGCGCGCCACTGCATCTTGTGGTGGAAATTCAGCAACGAATTCTCGCGCACGTTCTCGCGCCAGCTGCGCATGTCCTTGAGCATCTTGGGCGCGTTGCGCAGGATGCACAGCGTGGTCGACGTCACCAGCGTGGCCATCAGCAGCAAAAACCACCAGGCCGAGTACACGGTGTACAGGCCCAGCTTGCCGAACACCTCGAACCAGAACGGGCCGAACTGGTTGATGTAGTTGTTGGTGGCCTCGCCCTGCTTCATGACGGTGCCGACGATGGCGGCGATGGCGATCATCGCCAGCAGCGCGATGGCGAAGCGCATGGAGGATATCAATTCGACCAGTTCGCCTACGAAGGGGCGGCGGGTCTTCAGTTCGATGCCGGTGGTGCTGGGGCTGCTGCTCATGCTGGAACGATCTCAAAAAAATATGCTGGGGGCAGCATAACAACAAAAAGGGCAGCCCGCTTACGCTGCCGCCCTCTATGCACTATCAGTTGCACCGCAACCCGAGGGCGCGGCCAGCTGTTCTTATTTCAAGCCGGCGACGTAATCCGCCACGGCTTTCATTTCTTCTTCCGACATGCGCTTGGCGATGGTGGTCATCTGCGCGCTGTTCTTGCGGCCGTCGGCCTTGAACAGGCCCAGCTGGGCTACCGTGTAATCCTGGTGCTGGCCGGCGATGCGTGGATATTGCACCGGAATGCCGGCACCGGCGGCGCCGTGGCAGCTGGCGCAGGCTGGAACGTTTTTCTCGGCGATGCCGCCGCGATAAATCTTCTTGCCCAGTTCAACCGTGTCCTTGCTCTTTGCCGCGCCAGGCTTTTGCGCCTGGGTGGCCAGCCAGGCCGAGATATTGTGCTTTTCCTCGTCGGTCAGCATCTTGGCGAAGGTGGTCATGACCGGTTGATTCCGCTCCGGGCCGGAAAAGTTCACCAGCTGCTTGTACAGGTAGCCTTCGTGCTGGCCGGCCAGCTTCGGGTTGACGGTGATGGTGGAGTTGCCGCCCGCGCCGTGGCAGGAGACGCAGGCCGGCAGGCCGCGCGCGGTGTCGCCGTTTTCAAACAGGGTGCCGCCTTTGGCCGCATCGACTTTGGGCGCTGCCGCTTCGGCGTGGGCCGGTTTTTTTTCTTCGGCGGCGGATGCGGTGCCGGCAACCGCCAGCAGGGCTACCAACAGGGATTTTACAAACGGTGAAAACGCACGATTCATTCAAGCACCCTCAAAAAAGTTTGTCGAACGTATGCCGCAGGCTTGGAGCTATCGGCTATGGCAACACTTCGTAACCACTCATTGTACAATAGCTTTCCAGCATATTTGCTCCCTTTTGTTGCATTTCCCCCATCTCATGTCCAAACTCTGGCAAGCCCGCTTCTTTACGACCGTCAACCAATTGCGCGATCTGCCCGACACCACCGTGCCGGAAATCGCCTTTGCAGGTCGCTCCAACGCCGGCAAATCGACCGCCATCAACATCCTGTGCAACCAGAAGGGCCTGGCGTTCGCGTCCAAGACGCCTGGCCGCACGCAGCACATCAACTACTTCTCCATCGGCGGCGCGCACGTGGCGCAGCACCGCAAGGATCCGACCATCGTCGACGAGATCGAATGCCTGCTGGTGGACTTGCCGGGCTACGGCTACGCCGAGGTGTCCGGCTCGGCCAAGCTGCACTGGCAGCGCCTGCTGGGCGACTACGTCCAGCGCCGCGAGCAACTGGCGGCCTTGATCTTGATCATGGATTCGCGCCGCCCGTTCACCGAGCTGGACATCCAGATGCTGGAATGGTTCGCCCCGACGGGCAAGCCGATCCATTGCATTCTGACCAAGGTTGACAAACTGAACCGCAATGAATCCGTCAACGTGCTGCGCCAGGCCAAGGCCAAGCTCGACAGTTACGTCGACGAAGACGGCGAAGGTTTCCCTTTCACCGTGCAACTGTTCTCCGCGCTCAAGCGCATCGGCATCGAAGAAGCCAACGACAAGATCCTGGAACTGGCCGGCGTCAGCGATGACGAAGCCGCGGCCCAAGTCGATCTGATCGAGATGGAAGACGACGTCGAGCCAGACGAGCAATAACCTCACAGCATAGGAAAGTTTTAGCGATGCACAATCCACAGGTTTCCGCCCAATTCCCCGCCATCCGCATGCGCCGCATGCGCCGCGATCCGTTCTCGCGCGCCCTGATGCGCGAAAACAACGTCACCGCCGCGGACTTGATCTACCCGGTGTTTATCCTGGAAGGCACGCAGCAGCGCGAGCCGGTTTTGTCGATGCCGGGCGTGGAGCGGGTGTCGGTGGATGTGCTGCTGAAGGTGGCGCAGGAATGCGTGGAACTGGGCATTCCGGTGCTGGCGCTGTTCCCGGTGATCGACGCCGCCAAGAAGACGCCGGACGGCATCGAGGCGACCAACCCGGACGGCCTGGTTCCACGCGCCGTGCGCGCCTTGAAGCAAGCCTTCCCCGAGCTGGGCATCCTGACCGACGTCGCGCTGGACCCGTACACCAGCCACGGCCAGGACGGCCTGATCGATGAAAACGGTTATGTGATCAACGATCTCACCACCGACATGCTGGTGCGCCAGGCCCTGTGCCAGGCGGACGCGGGCGTGGACGTGGTGGCGCCGTCGGACATGATGGACGGGCGCATCGGCGCGGTGCGGGCGGCGCTGGAAGCCAAGGGGCACATCCACACGCGCATCATGGCGTACTCGGCCAAGTATGCGTCGGCGTTCTACGGCCCGTTCCGCGACGCGGTCGGCTCGGCCAAGAACCTGGGCAAGAGCGACAAGAACACCTACCAGATGGACCCGGCCAACAGCGACGAAGCCCTGCGCGAAGTCGGACTGGACCTGGCCGAAGGCGCGGACATGGTGATGGTCAAGCCGGGCATGCCGTACCTGGATATTGTGCGCAGGGTCAAGGATGAATTCAAGGTACCGACTTTTGCGTACCAGGTCAGTGGCGAATACGCGATGATCAAAGCCGCCGCGCAAAACGGCTGGTTGGACCACGACAAAGTGATGATGGAATCGATGCTGGCCTTCAAGCGCGCCGGCGCCGACGCCGTGCTGACCTACTTCGCACTGGACGTCGCCCGCCTTCTCAAAGCCTAAAAGCAATTTGGGGTCAAGTCTGACATTCGGACACGAGCTCTGCAGTAGGCACGCGCCTACTGCAGAGCTCGTGTCCGAATGTCAGACTTGACCCCAATTTTATTTAGTCGCTGCGGAGGGCGGCGATAGGATCGAGGGCGGCGGCTTGGCGGGCGGGGAAGACGCCGAAGGCCAGACCCACGCCGACACATAGCAGGACCGCCACGATCAAACTCAACGGTGACCACGCGACCGACCAGCCGGCCAAGGCGGCGATGCTGTAGGCGGCGATCGCGCCCAGCATGACGCCCAGCAGGGCGCCGCTGACGGCGATGACCAATGCTTCGGCCAGGAATTGTTCGATCACGTCCCGCCGCCGTGCGCCCAGCGCGCGCTTCAGGCCCACTTCGCGCCGCCGCTCCAGCACGTTGGCAAGCATGATGTTCATGATGCCGATGCCACCCACCAGCAACGATACCGCCGCGATCGAGCTCATGACGATGGTGAAGATCCGCTGCGTCTGCTGGTTCTGGCGATACAGGCCCATCGGTACGATCAGGTTGGTGTCGTCGGCGCCGCCGTGGCGCTGCGTGATCAATGCCTGCAGCACGCGCGCCGCGCTGTCGGGCGCGACGCCGCCGCCCAGGCGCACGCTGATGCCGTCCACTTCGTCTTCGATGCGCTTGAAGCTGAAGCGCGCGCGCCCCGTCTCCCATGCCACGAACAGGCGCTCGTCATCCAGCCCCAGCTTGACGCCCTCGAAGTCGGACTTGCTTTGCGCGCGGTCGGCCAGCACGCCGACCACTTCCAGCCATACGTGGTTGAGCTTGACCCGCTGGCCGATCGCCGCGCCGTCGCCGAACAGGGTGCGCGCCAGCCGCGCGCCCACCACGCATACCGGCGCCAGCGTGGCGCCGTCCTGTGCCGCCAGCCAGCGGCCCGTCGCCACCCGCAGGCCGCCATGCGCCGCGTACGATGGCGAGACGGCGTAGGCGCGGCCCGCCACCACCTTGTCGCCCAACACCAGCTGGTCGACCTTGATTTCCTTTTTCAGCGCTACCGACTGCGCGCCCGGCACCACCGACAGCGCCGCGTCGGCGTCGGCGGCGGACAGGCCCAGCGAACGCGTGCGGATTTCCTTCAGCTGCTCGGGCTCGATAGCCTTGCTTTCGATGAGCACGTTGTCCAGGCCCAGCTCGGCCACCAGCCGCAGCGCCTCGCGCTTGCTGCCCTCGCCCACCGCCAGCATGGCGACGATGGCGGCCACGCCGAAGATCATGCCCAGCAGCGTGAGCCCGGTGCGCAGCTTGCGCCGCAGCAGTTCGGTCACGGCCTCCCGTATCAAGGACATATTCATGATTTCACCGCCGTCGACGGCGGCAGCAGCACGATGCGCGCGCCGGCCGTCAGTCCGCTTTTGAGTTCGCTACGCACCGGGCCGCGCTGGCCCAGCTCGATCTTGTGCCGCACCGGCTTGCCCTGCTCGTCCGTGTAGACGGCGTAGCCCGCGCCCTCCTGCACCAGCGCCAGGTTGGGCACGGTCAGCGCGGCAGGCCGCGTCACCAGTTGCACGGTGCCGCGCAGCGCCTGCCCCGGCTTCAGGCCCAGCTTGAGCGCGGCGTCGTTGGGGATGGCGGCGTCGAAGTCGCTGTACTTGACGGGCGACTCGGTGGAAGTGGTGCTGGCGCTGCTGCCGACGCGGGTGACGGTCAAGGTCAGCGCGGTGCCGGTGCCGGCCAGCCGCGCCTGCACCGGCAGCCCGACTTTCAGGCCGAAGGCCTGGCCTTCGGCCACGGTGAAGTGCGCCACCAGCTGGCGCAGGTCCGGCAGCGTGCCGAATTCCTGCCCTGCCGACTGGCTGGCGCCGATCTCCGGCTTGGCGCCGTCCCAGCGCGGCACCAGCAGGAACACACCGTCGTGCGGCGCCACCAGCTCCAGCACGTCCAGGCTGTCGCGGTTGCGCTTGGCCATCTGCGCCACGCTGTCGCGCTGCGAGTGCAGCACCGCGTCCTGTGCGGCCGTGCGCGCCTTGGCCTGGCCGCCCTTCCAGTCCAGGTAGCCGCGCTTGGCGCTGAGGAAGCCGATGTCGGCCAGCGTGTCGAGCATGGTGTTGCGGGAGAAGATGGGCAGGTCGACGTTGGCGTAGCGCTGGCTCAGGCCGAGGTCGCCCTCGACCTTGGCGCGCTCGCCGGCCAGCGTGCTGCGCTCGACCGAGGCGTTGCCGCTGTTGGCGGCTTCGGCGATGGTCTTGCGCAGCAGTTCCAGCTCGGCCTGCGACAGTTCCATGCGCGCCTGCGGCGCGTCGAAGCGCGCCACCACGTCGCCCTTGCGGACCGAGCTGCCGTCGGCCACCATGTCGACCAGCACGCGGCTGCTCCAGCCGCTGCCGGGCACGGCCAGCGCGGTGCTGGCGGCGGCCTTGATTTCGCCGTCCGCCGTCAGCGTTTCGGCCCACGGCCGCGCGGCCAGGGTTTCGACGGCGCCCGGTGCGATCGCGGCGTCGCCGCCACAGCCGGCCAGCGCCAGCAGCATCAATGCCATGCAGGGTTTGTTCATTGTTTGTGGTCCTTGCCGTGCGCGTCGGCCACCAGCACCGCTTGCACGGCGGCGCCCGGCTTGAGGCCGGCGGGCGCGCCGTCAAACCGCAGTTCGAGGTCGCGCACGATGGTCGATTGCGCGGTGGATTTGCCGTGGAAGGCGCGGCCCAGCGCCACCACGTGCGCGCTGAGCGCCTGGTTGGTGCCCGGCACGGTCACGCGGGCCTGCTGGCCGATGCGCACGTTCGACGCCTGCGCCTCCGGGATGGTGGCGTTGACGTACAGCTGGTCCGGGTCGGCCAGCGTGGCGACCGACAGCCCCATCCACACTTGGCTGCCGACGGTGACTTTCTCGCCCGAGAAGGTGGTGCGGTACATCACCAGTCCCTTGCGCGGCGCCAGCACGGTCATCGCCGCCTGGCCCTTGCTCAGCGCGGCCACTTGCTGCTGCAGGTCCGCCACTTCCGCCTGCAGGCCGGTGAGCTCGGCCCGGCGCGCGCGGATCTGCACGGCGCGCTGCTCGACCGTCAGCTTGGCCAGCGCGATCTTTTCGGTGCGCTCGATGACCAGCTTGTCGTAGTCGACACGGCGTATCAATTCCTTCGGCTGGCTGGCTTTGCGTTCGGCTTTTTCGGCGTTGCTTTGCGCCTCGGCCACGGCCAGCTCGCTGGCGCGGTCGGCCTCGGCCTGGTCGAGCTGCAGCTTTTCCAGCGCGCGCTGTTTTTCCCGCAGCTGCCCTTGATACTGCATCAGCTGGGTGGTCACCTCGCCCGATTCGAATTGCGCGATCGGCTGGCCGGCGTTGACCAGCGAGCCCTCGGGGGCGATGCTGGCGAGCTTGTATTGCCATACGTACGGAATGGACGGCGGCGACACCGGCAGGGCCTGGCGCGAGGCGATCTCGCCTTCGATGGCGGGCGGCTCGGCGGCGCGGGCCGGCTTGTGCGCGGCGTTCGCGGCGGCCCCGGCGGCGCGCGGTTCGGCGAACACGCTCATGCCCGCCACCAGCGGCAGGCCGTGCCCTTCCGGCAGGGCGATCTTGACGCGGAAGTAGCGTCCGTTGCCCCAGCTGGCGCGCGCTTCCGGCGCGCTGGTGATGGATTTGATCTTGCCGGTCAGCGCGGCGCCAGGCAGCGCGTCGAAGCGCAGGCTGAGCTGCTGGCCTTCGGACAGGTAGGGCCGATCGGCCTCCAGCGCCCAGGCGGTGACCGCCATCCGGCCGTCGCCCTGCACCACGCCGGCGGCGTTGCCGGGCCAGGCCGACGAGCCTTCCTCGAAGCGTTCGCCCTTCCACGGGCTGTAGCCGTGCACCACCACGCCGTCGCGCGCGGCGCGCACTTCGGACTGCTTGAGCTGGACGGTCTGGAAGGCCAGGTTGATCTGCATTTTCTTCACTTCCAGCTCGCCGTCCTCGCGCCGGCGCGCCACCGATTGGCGGTAGTTGTCGCGCGCTTCGAGCTTGACCGCCTGGTCGCGGGTGGCACGGTCCAGCTCGGCCTGGTTGCGGTCGTAGTTCAGGGCGGTGATCTGCAGCTTGGGCAGCGCGGCGTCCACCTTGGCCTTGGCCAGCGCGGCCTCGGCGCTGATCAGTGATTTTTCGGTGTCGATGGCGCCCGCTTCGAGGGTGGCGGTGTCGCGTTCGACGCGGGCGATGGTGCGGTCCAGTTCAGTCTTCAGGCGGTCGATGTTGGCGGCGCCGCCGGTTTCGATGCGCAGCACCAGGTCGCCGGCCTTGACCTGCGTGCCCTCGGCCACAAAGTTGCGCAGCACCAGCGGCGATGAGTTCGACGGCGGCACCACGATGGTCTGCGTGTCGAGTGCCTCGACTTCGCCGGTCAGCAGCACCGGGCGCGCGGCGGGGGCCGGGGCCGGTGTGGCACTGGCGTTGCCAGGCGCGGCGCCGGCGGTCGAGGCGGAGGTGCCGCCGGAGGACACGGCGGCGGCGATGCCGGCGGCCAGCAACGGCACGGCACACAGCACGGCGATGGTGGAACGCTTCATGCGAGGCTTAATGCGCAGCTTCATGCGGCCACCTCGTCGATACGGCCGTCGCGCAGGTGGATGGTGCGCTGGGCGCCGGCGGCGATGGCCGGGTCGTGCGTGACCAGCACCAGCGTCTGCCCGCCCGCGTGCAGTTCCTTCAGCAGCGCCAGCACGTCGGCGGCGCTTTTGGAATCGAGGTTGCCGGTGGGTTCGTCGGCGAGCAGCAGCGCCGGTTGGTTCAGCAGCGCGCGGGCGATCGCGGCGCGCTGCAGCTGGCCGCCGGACAGCTGCCCCGGCAAGTGGCCGGTGCGTTCGCCCAGGCCGATACGCTCCAGAAGCGCGACCGCGCGGCCGGCCGCTTCGGGATCGGCGGTGCGGGCGTAGCGCTGCGGCAGCAGCACGTTTTCCAGCACGGTCAGGCGCGGCAGCAAATGGAAGGACTGGAACACGAAGCCGATGCGGCGGTTGCGCACCTCGGAGGCGGCGTCGTCGTCAAGCGCGCTGATCTCGTCGTCGGCCAGGCGGTAGCGGCCGCTGTCGGGACGGTCCAGCGCGCCGAGCACGTTAAGCAAGGTGGATTTGCCGGAGCCGGACGGCCCCATGATGGCGACGAACTCGCCGGGCGCGATGCGCAGGTCGATGCCGTCAAGTGCACGGATGTCGTTGCCGCCCTGGCGGTAGGTCTTGCGGATCTCGCGGAGCTCTATCATCGGGGAAGTATCTCCGCCGATGATAGATTTGTCAATTCAATAATTTGTCTTTTAGTGTAACAATTTTTACCACGCTTATTCCACCGTGACCTCCATGCGGTTGTCGCGCGAGACGCGGTCGATCATCTTGTTGTACGGGTCGACGCCGACGTCGAACGGCTGCTCCTTGACCGTCACCGTCACCACCGGATCGCTGCCCTGCAGCACGCGCTTGTCGGTGAACAGCACGCGCTCGTCGCGCTCCTTGGCGCCCTTCGCGCGCGCGAACACGGCGATCTCCACCGGCTCGTCGTACACGCGGGGCGTCTCCTTGCCCTTGCCGTCGGCCTCCATCTTGGCCAGGTGCAGCTTCATGGTCACGTCCCACTGGCCGTCGGCGCGCTTGTGGGCCTTGGCCTCGGTCACGCGGTTGTCGTAGAAGACGATCTTCTCGAACAGGTCGGTGATCAGCGCCTGCTTGTCCTGCGGCGCCTCGGCGCGGATGTAGGACAGCAGTTCGCGGCTGGTGGTGTACGGCGGCTGCTGGTAGGCCTTGTCGGTCAGGAAGCGCTTCAGCGCGCGGTTGAGCGCGGCCTCGCCGATCTCGTCGCGCAGGCGGTAGAACACCAGGCTGCCCTTGCGGTAGTGGATGTACTGCTGGTTCTCCACGCGCAGCAGCGGCTGCTCCTCGACCAGCTCGCCGCCCCGGTCGCTCAGGTAGCGGTCCAGCTCGAAGCGCAGGAAGCGGCGCAGCTTGTCGCGGCCGTAGGCCTTCTCCATCACCATCATCGCCGAGTACTGCGCCAGCGATTCGATCAGCATGGTCGAGCCCTGCATGTTGGCGCTGACCGCCTGGTGGCCCCACCACTGGTGCGCCATCTCGTGCGCGGTGACGTAGTAGACGTAGTCGATGTCGTCCTTGCTGCGCAGGTCGGCGATGAAGCCGATCGATTCCGAATACGGAATGGTGTTGGCGAACGATTGCGCGAAGCTCTGGTAGTTCGGGAACTCCAGCACCCGCACCTGCTTGTGCTGGTAGGGCGTGAAGTTGGCCTCGAAGTAGTCAAGCGACTTCTGCGCCGACGTGATCATGCGGTCGACGTTGTAGGCGTGCTTGCTGTCGTAGTAGATCTCGATCGGCAGGCCGTGCCACTCGCCCTTGCGCACCTCCCAGCGGGCCGACAGGTAGGCGAAGAACGGCACCATCGGCCGGTCCATCTTGTAGTGGAAGTAGCGGCGGCCGTTCTGCTCCCACTGCTTCTGCAGGTAGCCGGGCGCGATGGCGATCTGGTCGGCGCTGGTGGAGACGGTGGTTTCGAAGTTGATCCAGTCCGCCTCGTCGCTGAAGATGGCGTTGCCGCGCGCCTTCTCGTCCTCCAGCTTGGGCATGCGCACCGGCTCGCCCAGGCCGCGCTTGCGGCGCTCGTTGCGGTCGGTCAGCTCGCCCTGGTGGTTGTAGCCGAAGTGCGGGAAGAAGGTGAAGTTGTCGAAGAAGGTGCCGTTCAGGTTGACCCGGTCCGGCGCGCCGCTGTTGGTGAAGCCTTCGTTGCGCACGTCGACGTGGAAGGACAGGTCCAGCTTGGCGCCGGGCGCCAGCGGCTGCGCCAGCTTGACGATGCTGAAGCCGGCCACCTTGTCGTCCAGCTCCATCGTGTGCGGCGGCAGGTTGTCGAAGCGGGTTTCAAGGTCGGGGTTGACCTGGATGCGCAGCACGTCGAGCGGCACGCCGGTCTTGTTCTCCATCTGGTAGCGGCCGTGGATCGCCACCCGGCGCTCGGCCGGGTAGATGTCGACGTCGGCGCTGATGTCGGTCACGCGCGGCTGCGGCAGGTCGATGTAGCGGCGGTACAGCTTCTCGTAGCGGGCCTGCTTGTCCATCACCACGTCGGACGCCTCGTACTTGTTGAGCACGTTGGTGTTGTAGAAGATCCAGGCGCCGCTGCCGACGAAGCCGGCCAGCAGCGTGGCCAGCGCGAAGCCGGACGGGCCCTTCAGGCGCGCGGCCGCCAGCTGCGCACGCTGGCGCCACGGACGCGCCAGTCCGCGCACCCAGAACGCCTGCGCCAACACCAGCAACGCCAAGGTGAACAAGCCCCAGTAGATGCCGAACCACGACCAGCCCTTGAGGAAGTGGCCGTAGCCGTTCATGTCCGAGTAGCGCAGGCCGGGCAGCGAGGCGAAGTTGTAAAGGTTGTGGTCGAAGTGCATGACGCTCAGCACGATCTGCGACACCATCAGCACGATCACCAGCAGGTAGCCGAAGAACTTGTTATTGGTCAGCACCTGCAGCACCAGGGCCATCAGGCCCATCAGCACGAAGAACGCCGATTCCAGCAGCAGGCCTTTCAGGTACAGGCCCACTTCAATGGGCGTGCCGCCCTTGACCAGCTGGAAGCACACTGCCGCCACCATGCCGGCCAGCAGGAAGCCGAAGATGACGCCGATCAGCGCGATGCTCTTGGCCAGCAGCGGCGCCCAGTCCGGCACCGGCATGGCGTCGCTGACGTCGGCGATTTTGGCTTGGCGTTCCTTGAAGATCAGTTCGCCGGCGTAGAAGGTCAGCACGATGATCAGCATGAAGTTGAAGGTGCTGGCCAGCGTGCGCAGCATCAGCCCGGTGACGGGATAGACGGTGGTGCCGAAGTTGGCCCCGGCCTGGCTGGCGGCGCCGACGAAGTTGAGCACGCCGAACAGCAGCATCACCAGGAAGGGCACGCTCTTGAACACGCCCACGGCGTCGAAGCGCAGGATGTGCCAGCATTGGCGCCAGCCGGTCGATGGATTGAAGTGCGCCACCGTGCGCGGCAGCGCCAGATTGGACGGCGCCGCCACCACCGGGGCTGCGACCTTGGCCTTGCCGAACAGGCGGCGGCCGGTGCCGGCACGCTGCGGCTTGAACAGCGCCAGCGTGGCGCCGAAGAACACCAGCGCCACGGCCAGCCACAGCGCGCGGTTGGCCAGCAGGAAGCCGCTGAACGGCGGCAGCACGGCGTTCGAATCGGCGGTCGAGAAGTAGCGGGTGGCGCGGCCGAAGGCACGCACGCCGAACGGGTCAAGCAGCACGGCGGTCCATTCGTTGTTGATGTCGCGGGTGAACACGCCGGCCACGATCCACAACACGAAGAAGCCGAGCACGCCGACGTAGACCAGCATCATCGAGCGCGTGGTGGAGGCCAGCAGCATCAGCAAGGCGCCGACGAAGACCAGGTTGGGAATGACGAAGAAGCCGAAGCCCCACAGGTAGGCGAACAGCGGCTGCGGGCCGATGCGGGCGGTGTCGACCCACGGCATGACCGATCCCAGCAGCATGCCGGCGGCGATCAGCACAAAGATGCACACGCAGGCGGCCAGGCCGGCCAGGAAGCGCCCGGCCAGGTACTGGTACTTGCGCATCGGCGTGGCGAACAGCATGTCGGAGATGCCGACCTCGCTGTCGCGCAGCACGGCGCCGGCGATGAAGACGGTGACGATGAAGGTCGCCACCACGGTGAACGAGCCCAGCATCTGCGCCACGACCACCGGCGCGTTGCGGTGCACATTGCCGATCGCGCCGCCGACCTGGATGGCGTCGCTGGTGGCGGCGCCGAAGGCCATCAGGCCGAGGATCAGGCCGGTGACCCACAGCAGCGGCTGGCGCAATTGGTAGCGCAGGTCGAATTTAAAGAATTCCATCAACATGGCGCGCCCCTCAGACGGTGGCGGCCGCGTTGGCGGCGGCGTTGCGCACGTGCAGGAAGTAGACGTCCTCCAGGTCCGGCTCGACCTGGATGAAGCCGTCGTCCGGCTGGCTGTCGGCAAACACGTTGATCTGCGGCTTGCCGCCGACCAGGCGGGTGTGCAGCACGTTCATGCGCTGCTGGTATTCGGGCAGCGCCTCGGCGCTGACGCTGCGGCGCCAGACCTTGCTGCGCAGCGTGTCGATGGTGGCCTGCGGCTCGCCCTGCAGCCGCACCTCGCCCTTGACGATCAGCGCCATGCGCGGGCACAGGTCGGTGACGTCGGCCACGATGTGGGTCGACAGGATCACCACCACCTGCTCGCCGATCTTGGCCAGCAGGTTGAGGAAGCGGTTGCGCTCGTCGGGGTCGAGGCCGGCGGTGGGTTCGTCGACGATCACCAACCGTGGCGAGCCGAGCAGCGCCTGGGCGATGCCGAAGCGCTGGCGCATGCCGCCCGAAAAGGTGCCCAGGCCGCGCTTGCGCGCTTCCCACAGGTTGGTCTGCTGCAGCAGCGCCTCGACCGCCTCCTTGCGCTCGCCGCGCGCGGTCAGGCCCTTGAGCACGGCGAAGTGGTTCAGCAGCACCTCGGCCGAAACCTTGGGGTAGACGCCGAAGTCCTGCGGCAGGTAGCCGAGCTGGCGGCGCAGCGCCTCGGGCTGGGCCAGCACGTCGAGGCCGTCGAAATGGATGCTGCCGCTATCGGGATCCTGCAGCGTGGCGATGGTGCGCATCAGCGACGATTTGCCGGCGCCGTTGGGGCCGAGCAGCCCGAACATGCCGTTCGGGATGTCCAGGGTGACGTCGTTGATGGCCTTGACGCCGTTGGCGTAGGTCTTGCTCAGCTGTTTGATCGATAGCATGGAACGCACTCTCCTGATAGGGGGACGGACGGTGTCCGCGACAAGATTACTTTAAAATAAAGTTGTCAAGCTATCAGGAGTTTTGCGACCGGCGGCGGAATCCGGGGAATGGAACGTAGTTTTTTGGCAAATCAGCGGCCGGCGCCGCGTGTGTACTCGGGGAACATTTCCTTCAACAGGAAGGCGATCAATTCCTTCTCGTCCTCCTTGCGCGCGCTCAGCGTGACCACCTTGCCCAGGCGGCGCGAATCCCATTCGAAGTCGCCCGGCTTTTCCTTGCGGATGATCTTGACCATTTCCTTGGCCACGGCGGTCTCGATATCCTGCTCGGCGCCCTGCTCGACGTGGATCTGCTGCAGCCAGCGGCGCTTGAAGTTGGTGTTCCAGCCCCGGAACTTGACGTCCGCGCTGTGGTAGCTCTTGTCGACCGAGAAGATGCCGCCGGTGTCGTCCTTGTCTGCGCCGCTGTTGCGGCCCTGCGCGCCGGCGATGTTGGCCTTGGCGATGCGCAGCGAACGTTCGCTGTCGCTCTCGGTCGGCGCCGCCGGCGCCGGTTGCGGGTTGTTGGCCTCGCGCGCGGCGCGGCGCTTGGCGATCATCTCGGACATGTCCTGCTCGGGCGGCGGCGTCATGGTCGCCTGCACCGGCGGCACATAGGTTTCCAGTTTTTCACGCTGCGCCACCGGCGTCTGCTTCGAGACAGCGGTCTGCTTGCGGATCGGCTGCGGCTTGGGTTTGGGCGCATCCGGCTTGGGCGTCGGCTTGACCGATTTCTTCGGATCCAGCGGCGCGATGTAGACCATCTGGCCGCCTTTGACCGTCGGCGGCTTCATCGGCATGTGGGTCGGCGCC
>Ga0308157_10003436_pt1 | contig 23066 bp, 15 predicted proteins | sample PhyBR1_FD_201035 | JGI IMG/M metagenome (GOLD analysis project Ga0308157, IMG submission 201035) | Phyllosphere microbial communities from UC Gill Tract Community Farm, Albany, California, United States - DLSLB.R1 | ecosystem: Host-associated > Plants > Phyllosphere > Unclassified | place: USA...
TGGTGCGTGCGCAGGTGGAATCGCCGCAGCCGGTGATCACACCGGTGGCGGCAGGCGGTTGAGCGCCATCTTGCACCAGGCCCGAAAGAGTTTGCCTGCGCTGGCGCAACCTTTGCCAGGTGTGCCTGGCGGTGATGCCTTCGGCGCAGGGGCGCGGGCCACGCTTTGTACCCGGATGTCAGGCCGGGCGGGCGGCTGGCTGCTGCGCCAAGGCCCCCGCCGCGGCCATGAGGCCATGGGCGCCCCAAGGCGGCTGGCAGCCGTCAGAATCGGGGCAGATCGGGGTGGCTGATCTGCCCGCCACGCACCAGCATCTTGCCGTATTCGGCGCAGCGGTTGTGGGTGGGAATCACCTTGCCGGGATTCAGCAGACCGGCCGGATCGAACGCGGCTTTCAGCGCAAACATCTGCAGGTTCTCCTCGGTGGTGAACTGGGTGCACATGCTGTTGAGCTTTTCCACGCCCACGCCATGCTCGCCCGTCACCGTGCCGCCCATGGCCACGCTGGTTTCCAGAATGTCGGCACCAAACAGCTCGCAGCGGTGCAGCTCGTCCGGATCGTTCGCATCGAACAGAATCAGCGGGTGCAGATTGCCGTCGCCGGCGTGGAACACGTTGGCGCAACGCAGCTGGTACTTCTTCTCCATCTCCTGGATCGACAGCAGGATGTCGGCCAGGCGCTTGCGCGGAATGGTGGAGTCCATGCACATGTAGTCGGGGCTGATGCGGCCCGATGCCGGGAAGGCGTTCTTGCGGCCGCTCCAGAAGCGCATGCGCTCCTCTTCGCTGTTGCTCACGGTGATGGCGGTGGCGCCGGCATTGCGCAGCACGGCGCTCATGCGGCCGATTTCCTCTTCCACCTCTTCGGGCGTGCCGTCGGATTCGCACAGCAGAATGGCTTCGGCCGTCAGGTCGTAGCCGGCCTTGACGAAGTCTTCCACGGCGGCCGTCATGGGCTTGTCCATCATCTCCAGACCGGCCGGGATGATGCCCGCCGCAATCACGGCGGCCACGGCGTCGCCGGCTTTGCGCACATCGTCGAAGCTGGCCATGATGCAGCGCGCCAGCTGTGGCTTGGGCACCAGCTTGACGGTCACTTCCGTCACCACGGCCAGCATGCCTTCGCTGCCGATCATGGCGGCCAGCAGGTCGTAGCCGGGGGCGTCCAGCGCGTCGGAGCCGAACTCGACCGGCTCGCCTTCGATGGTGAAGCCCTTGACCTTCAGCACGTTGTGCACGGTCAGTCCGTATTTCAGGCAGTGCACGCCGCCGGAGTTCTCGGCCACATTGCCGCCGATGGTGCAGGCGATCTGGCTGCTGGGATCGGGGGCGTAGTACAGGTTGAAGGGCGCGGCCGCCTCGCTGATGGCCAGGTTGCGCACGCCGCACTGCACCAGGGCCGTACGGCTGAAAGCGTCCACCTTCAGAATCTTGTTGAACTTGGCCAGCGACAGGGTCACGCCCATGGCATGGGGCATGGCGCCGCCGGACAGTCCCGTGCCCGCACCGCGTGCCACCACGGGCACCTGCACGGCGTGGCAGGCCTTGAGCACGGCCTGGACCTGGGCATAGGTCTCGGGCAGGCAGACCACCAGCGGACGCTGGCGGTAGGCGGTCAGGCCGTCGCACTCGTAGGGAGTGGTGTCTTCGCTCTGGTAGAGCAGGGCATGCTCGGGCACATGGGCGCGCAGGGCGGCGACCACTTCGGCCTGGCGGGCGGCGCGCTCGGACGCGCTCGGGGTGTGGGTGGGGCTGGCTAAGCTCATAGCCTGCCACTGTAGAGGAAGGCGGCCCGCCCGTGCGTGAGTTTTCTTGCAGCCCCGTGTGAAATGGTGCGGAGCGGCAAGGACGACTGTTTCTGCGGGGGCGTCCGTGCCGGCAGCACGCTAGGGCGGTGCCCCGCGCCTGCCTGGCCGCAGGCCGGCTTCACCGCGTGGCGCAGCTTTTCAGATGGCCTTGCTGACCCATTCGGCAAAGGCCGCACATTCCCAGCGGTCCATGGTGCCGGTGCGCCAGCACAGGTAGTGGGCATGGGGACTGGGCACTTCCAGATCGAAGAGGCGCACCAGCGCGCCGTTGTCCAGCCAGGGGGCGCCCAGCTTGAGCCGTACCGGTGCCACGCCCATGCCGGCCGCCGCAGCGTCGCACAGCAGGCCGATGTCGTTGAACTGAGAGCCTTCGGAGGGTTCGGGCCAGGCCAGGCCGGCGGCGTCCAGCCAGGTGCGCCAGGGCTCCAGCGGGCTGCGCAGCAGGGGCACGTTTTCCAGGTCGGCCGGGGTGTCGAAGGGGCCGTAATCGCGCACGAAGGCGGGCGAGGCCAGCGGGGTCAGCACATCGCGGGCGATTTCCATGTGCTCCACGTCAGCGTAGTGGCCGGGACCGTAGCGCACCATCAGATCGGCGTCTTCGGCCACCACGTCCAGCAGCGGGATGGCCACCTGCAAGGTCAGGTCGATCTCGGGGTAGGCCGCGGTGAACTGGCTCAGCCGGGGAATCAGGATGCAGCGTGCAAACGTGGGCGTGACAGCCAGCTTGAGCCGCCGCCGCCCCGTGGGCATGCTGGCGCCGGGAAAGCGCTGCAGCGCGCCCAGGCCTTCGCGCACCTGGGCCAGGTAGGCGCTGCCGTCGGTGGTCAGGGAAAAGTCGGCCCGCCCGAACAGGCGGGTGCCCAGGGTCTGCTCCAGCTGCTTGACGCGGTGGCTGACGGCACTGGGCGTGACGCACAGCTCCTCGGCCGTCTGGGTCACGCTGCGCAGGCGCGCCAGGGCCTCGAAGGTCAGCAGGCATTGGATGGGCGGAATCCGCCGCGCCGCACTGCTGTTGAAGAAGGCCTGCGGCGGCGTGGTCACCGGCAGCTGCGGCGGTTTCGAGGCGGGCGAGACCATGGGCCGGGTGTCAGCGGAAAACGACGGTCTTGGTGCCGTTGAGGATCACGCGGTGTTCGCTGTGCCACTTCACGGCACGGGCCAGCACCTGGCTTTCGGTGTCGCGGCCGCGGGCGGTCAGGTCTTCCACGGTGTCGGTATGGTCGGCACGGGCCACGTCCTGCTCGATGATGGGGCCTTCATCCAGGTGCGCCGTCACGTAGTGAGCGGTGGCTCCGATCAGCTTCACGCCCCGGTCATGGGCCTGGTAGTAGGGCTTGGCTCCCTTGAAGCTGGGCAGGAAGCTGTGGTGGATGTTGATAGCACGGCCAGACAACTTTTGACACAAATTATCCGACAGGACTTGCATGTATCGTGCCAGCACCACCAGTTCTGCGCCTTCCGCCTCGATAATTTCCATCTGGCGTGCTTCGGCCTGGGCTTTGGTGGCCGCGGTCACGGGGATGTAGTGGAAGGGAATGTTGTAACTGGCTGCAAGTTGGTAGAACTCGCGGTGGTTGCTGATGATGGCGCGGATGTCCACGGGCAGCAGGCCGGACTTCCAGCGGAACAGCAGGTCGTTCAGGCAGTGGCCTTCCTTGCTGACCATGATCACGGTTTTCATGGCTTCAGAGCGGGCGTGCAGGCTCCATTGCATCTGGAAGGGCTCGGCCATTTCGGCGGTGGCGGTCTTCAGCGTCTGCATGTCCTGGCTGTCGCATGCGAATTGCACGCGCATGAAAAACAGCCCGGTGGCGTTGTCGTTGTACTGGGCAGCCTCTTCGATGTTGGCGCCCTGTTCCAGCAGAAAGCCGGAGACAGCATGCACCAGGCCGCGGCGGTCAGGGCACGAGAGAGTAAGAATATAGGCTTGGGTCATAGCCCTGCAATTGTCGCAGCAAGCTGGGGCAAGCCAGGGATTGAGGTAATACATGCAGCAAGAGGGCTCTGTCCCGCAATTGGCCCCGTGGCGGGCCATGGCTTTTTATGTGGCATTCGGCCTGCTCTGGTTTGGGGCTGCCGAGGTGCTGGCTCCGCATTGGGTGGACGACCCGGTGGCTTTGCCGGGGCTGCTGCGCTGGAAGACCTATATCTTTGTCTTCATCACCGGTTTGCTGGCCGCCTGGCAGGTGCGGCGCATGATGCGCGCCGAAGCCGCTCGCGTGGCCACCATGCAGGAGTTTTTCCACATCGTGCGCCATGCGCCGGTCGGCATTGCCCGCGTGGAGCCTGGAACCGGCCATGTGCAGTGGGCCAACGGCCGGCTGTGCCGCATGCTGGGCCTGACACTGCAGGAGCTGGCACTGCGGGACTTCCGTGCGCTGGCGCCGTCCCGCGATGAAGGTGAAGCGCAGGAACAGATGCGCCGCCTGCTGAACGGCGAGATCGACCACTACCAGAACCAGCGCACGGTGCGCAACGCCGAAAACGGCCGCAGTGCCACGGTGCTGTGCACGGTGGCCGTGGTGCGCAACAACCACGGTACGCCCATGCTGGTGCATGTGCTGCAGGACCTGAGCGAGATCGAGGCCGCCCGCCAGGCCATGGACTACAGCACCCAGCAGCTGCGGCTGGCGCTGGACGGCAGCGGCAGCGGCATGTGGGACTGGGACATGGAACGCCGCCGCTACACCTTCTCCGACGGGGTCGCGGCCATGCTGCGCTACACCGGCAAGGACCTGGCGCATGACGTGCGCTTCAAGGAACTGCTGCACCCGGAGGACCGCGAACAGGTGCACCGTGCCGTGGCCCAGGCGCTGCAGACCGGCGCCCTGTTCGAAGTGACGGCGCGGGTGCGCTGCTTCGATGGCGAATACCGCTGGTTCCAGGCGCGCGGCACGCGCCACCTGGATGCCCAGGGCCGGGTGCTGCGGTTCTCCGGCATCTTCACCGACCAGACCGAACACCGCCGGGAGCAGGATCGGCTGCGCTTGGCCGCCACCGTGGTGGACAACACCATGGAAGGCGTGGTGGTGACGGACTCGCAAAGCCTCATCCTGTCGGTGAACCCCGCGTTCACCCGCCTGCTGGGCTATACGGAGCAAGAGCTGCTGGGACGGACGCCGCGCGCATTCAAGTCCGGGCGCCACGGCCAGGCGTTCTACCAGGGCATGTGGCAGGCGCTCAACCAGACGGGCCACTGGCGGGGCGAGATCTGGAACCGCCGCAAGAACGGCGACATCTTCCCGGAGCGCATGTCGCTGAGCGCCGTGTACGATGCCCAGGGCGCCGTCACCCACTATGTCTGCATGTTCACCGACATCTCCGAGGAGAAGGCACAGCAGCAGCGGCTGGAGTTCCTGGCCCACAAGGACCCGCTGACCGGCCTGTCCAACCGCTCCTGGTTCGGCCAGGAACTGGAGCGTGCAGTGCAGCAGGCCCGCCAGGGCAGCGAGCAGATGGCGGTGCTGCTGCTGAACCTGGATCGTTTCAAGGATGTGAACGACAGCTACGGCCATCTGGTGGGGGACGAAGTGCTCAAGCACATTGCCCGCCAGGTGCAGGGCGCACTGCGCCCCGGCGACATGATCGGCCGCATGGCGGGCGATGAAATCATCGTGCTGGCCCGCGAGCTGCATGGCCATGGCGACGCGGAAGAAATTGCCGAGCGCCTGATCCGGGCCGCCGCTCAGCCCTGGCATTCCCCGGACGGCTTTGCGGTGGTGGTCAGCGTCAGCGCCGGCATCTGCATGTTTCCCGAACATGCCGACACCACGGCCTCCCTGCTGCAGGGGGCGCATGCCGCCGTGTACGGCGCCAAGGAAGGGCGGGGCGAAAGCAGTGCCTGGTGCTTCTACGACGAAGGCATGACCGCTTCCGCGCGCGAGCGTATTGCGCTGGAAGCCAAGCTGCGCCTTGCCATGGGCCTGGGGCAGATGCAGCTGTACTACCAGCCGCAGGTGGACATTGTCAGCGGCCGCATCGTGGGCGCCGAAGCCCTGCTGCGCTGGAACGATCCGCAGGAAGGCTTCATCTCCCCGGCGCGCTTCATTCCGGTGGCGGAAAGCTCGGGCCTGATCGGTCCGCTGGGCGAGTGGGTGATCCACGAAGCCTGCCGCCAGGCGCAGGCCTGGCGCATGCAGGGCCTGCCGGAGGTGTCGGTGGCGGTGAACGTGTCGCCGCACCAGTTCCTGCTGACCGATGTGGCCGGCTGCACCGCCCGGGCCCTGCAAAGCTCGGGCTACAGCGCCCAGGCGCTGGAGCTGGAGATCACCGAAAGCGCGCTGGCCGAGCGGCCGGACGAAGCCCTGGCCGTGCTGCGCAAGCTGCGCGAGCTGGGCGTGCGCCTGGCGATCGATGACTTCGGCACCGGTTACTCGTCGCTGGCCCACCTCAAGCGCTTTCCCATCGATGTGCTCAAGATCGACCAGGGTTTCATCCGCGACATCCCGCACAACGGCGACGACATGGCCATCAGCCGGGCCATCATCGCCATGGGCCGCAGCCTGGACCTGCAGGTGCTGGCCGAAGGGGTGGAAACCGTGCAGCAGCTGGACTTTTTGCGCAGCAACGGCTGCGATGCCTTCCAGGGCTATCTGTGCAGCAAACCCTTGCCTGCGGCCGAGTTTGCGGCGCTGCTGGCGGGCAGCGGGGGCACGGCGCGGATGGCCGGCTATGCCGTCCAGCCGGTGGCGCTGACGACCGATGATCCCGGCACCGACAGCCTGTAAATACCAGAAAAAAAGGCGCGCGTATGTGACGGCCGACATGCGCGCGCATTCCACGGGACATGCCGGGGCACTGGCCCGCGGCAGGTCAAACAGCGGCACAATAGCGTCTTCATTTCAAGCCTTGCCCCCTGCTGCCTTCAGCAGGCCGGATGCAGGGCTTTTTCTCGTTCATTCCCCCTTGTTTGCCCCGCGTGCTCCGCTGTGAGCAGGCTGCGCCGCTGCGTTGCAAAAATGGTACGTGGCGACCGGAAACGGCCCCTGCGCCCTGTATGGATTCGCAGATGTAGGAGCCCAAAACTTGGGGCATGATGGACAGAATTTGACGGTTATTTTGGATTGGCAATGGCTGCGGCCCCCCGGCTTGCAGATCCCCTAAAGAGTGTGGAAAACAATGAAGCGCGAAGACATGAACGTGGCTGCACAAAACGGTTTGACGGAACAACCCATCAGCCTGGACGTGCTGAAGGAAAAGTACCTCAAGGCCGGTGAATCCGGCATGGAAGACCTGTTCCGCCGTGTGGCCCGTTCGCTGGCCTCGGTCGAGAACGAAGACCAGCGCGCCGCGCAGGAAGCCCGTTTCCTGCAGAACCTGCGTGCCGGCGGCATCGGCGCCGGCCGCATCATGAGTGCCGCGGGCACCAACATCCAGGCCACGCTGATCAACTGCTTCGTGCAGCCCGTGGGCGATTGCATCCAGGGTGTGGACGACGAAGGCTTCCCCGGCATCTACGAAGCGCTGCGCGAAGCGGCCGAAACCATGCGCCGCGGCGGTGGTGTGGGCTATGACTTCTCGCGCATCCGCCCCCGTGGTGCCGAGGTGAAGGGCACGGCCTCCATGGCTTCCGGCCCCTGCAGCTACATCAATGTGTTCGACCAGTCCTGCTCCACCGTGGAGTCGGCCGGTGCCCGCCGTGGAGCCCAGATGGGCGTGCTGCGCATCGACCACCCCGATGTGCAGGAATTCATCACGGCCAAGCGCACCCCGGGCCGCTGGAACAACTTCAACGTGTCCGTGGGCGTGACCGGCGGCTTCATGCAGGCCGTCGAACAGGACGCCGACTGGGAACTGGTGCATGGCGCCAAGCCCGGTGCCGGCCTGATCGCCAAGGGCGCCCACCAGCGTGCCGACGGCCAGTGGGTCTACAAGACCGTCAAGGCCCGCGCCATGTGGGACAGCATCATGAAGTCGGCCTACGACTTCGCCGAACCCGGCATCCTGTTCATCGACAACATCAATACCGACAACAACCTGTCGTATTGCGAAACCATCAATGCCACCAATCCCTGTGGCGAGCAGCCCCTGCCGTCCTACGGCTGCTGCGATCTGGGCCCCATCATCCTGACGCGCTTCGTCAAGAACCCCTTCGGCATCCACGGCACGGCCGAGTTCGACTTCGCCGCCTTTGAAGAAGTGGTGGCGACGGAAGTGCGCATGCTGGACAACGTGCTGGATGCCACCTTCTGGCCGCTGCCCCAGCAGCGCGACGAAGCCATGGCCAAGCGCCGCATCGGCGTGGGCTTCACCGGCATGGGCAACACCCTGTGCATGCTGAAGCTGCGCTATGACAGCCCCGAAGGCCGCGACATGGGCGCCCGCATCACCGAAGTGATGCGCAACGCCGCCTACGCCGCTTCGGTGGAGCTGGCCAAGGAAAAGGGCGCGTTCCCCAAGTTCGACGCCAAGGGCTATCTGAAGGCCGGCACGTTCGCCAGCCGCCTGCCCAAGGCCCTGCAGGATGCCATCAAGAAGCACGGCATCCGCAACAGCCACCTGCTGTCCATCGCGCCCACGGGCACGGTGTCGCTGGCCTTTGCCGACAATGCCTCCAACGGTATCGAGCCGCCGTTCTCCTGGACCTACACCCGCCGCAAGCGCGAGGCCGACGGCTCCTCCAGCGAGTACACGGTGGAAGACCACGCCTGGCGCCTGTACAAGGCCATGGGCGGTGACGTGAACCAGCTGCCCGAGTACTTCGTCTCGGCCCTGGAGATGAGCGCGGCCGACCACATCGCCATGATGCAGGTGGTGCAGCCCTTCATCGACACCTCGATCTCCAAGACCGTGAACATCCCCGAAGACTACCCCTTCGAGGACTTCAAAAACCTGTACCTGGGCGCCTGGAAGGCCGGCCTCAAGGGCTGTGCCACCTACCGTCCCAACTCCATCCTGGGTGCGGTGCTGGAAACCACCAAGCCCAAGGAAGAAGCCAAGCCGGCTGCCGCTCCCGCCAAGGAAGAAGTGCAGGTCGTGATCGACCCCATGCGCACGGTGATCGAAAGCCGTCCCAAGGGCTCGCTGTCGGCCGTGACCGACAAGATCGAGTACTGGACCCAGGAAGGCCAGAAGCGCCTGTACCTGATCGTCTCTTTCCTGCCCGTGGAACGCCCCGAAGGCGGTACCGTGGACCGTGCCATCGAGTTCTTCATGCCCGTGGGCCAGAACGGCGAATCGCAGCAGTGGATCACCTCCAGCATGCGCCTGCTGTCGCTGGCTGCACGCGGCGGTTTCCTGGAGCGTGCGCTGGAAGACATGCGCAAGGTGGTCTGGGACCGCGGCCCGGTGCGTCTGGGCACGTTCGAGCGCCCCGACGGTGCCCGCGTGCCCATGTGGCACGACTCGGAAGTGGCGGCCATCGCCTACGCCATCCAGCAGATCCTGGCCGAGCGCGCCCGCTCGCCCGAGCAGCTGCAACTGGCGCTGACCGATGCGCAGGAAGCCGTGACCCCCAGCGTGCACGAGCAGCACAGTGACAAGGCCGGCGCCCAGCTGATGGCCGGCAAGAAGTGCCCCGAATGCGGTGCCCACGCCATGATCCGCAAGGATGGCTGCGAGTACTGCACCTCCTGCGGTCACCTGGGCAGCTGCGGCTAAGCCCAGGCCCGCGGTGAAGCCCCTGCATGCAGTGGGCTTGTCGACACGAACGGCGGCTTGCATCAATGCAGCCGCCGTTTTTTTGTGCACCATGGCGGACAGCGGCGGATTGCAACCGCCCCGAAGGATGAAACCATGACCAGCCGTGTGGCCCTGCCCGGCCTGCGCTCCCCCGGTGCGGGCTTTGACCAGCCGTTCGAGATGCTGGGCGCCTGCCATGAGCGGGTGCAGCGCACCCTGGATCTGCTGCAGCGCCTGCAGACCTACCTGGCCGAACAGGGCGTGGACGACAGCGCCCGCCAGGCCGCGCGCGACGTACTGCGCTATTTCGATGTGGCCGCGCCCCTGCACCATGAGGACGAGGAGCTGCACATCTTCCCGCCCTTGCTGCAGCCTGGTACCGACGCCGGCACCCAGGCCGTGGTGCGCCAGCTGCAGCGCGACCATGTGGCCATGGCCGCCTGCTGGGCCCAGGCCCGCGTGCCGCTGCAGGCCCTGGCCGGTGGGGGGCAACAGGCTTTTTCGGCGGCGGACCAGGCGCTGCTGCAGCGCTTTGCGGGTCTGTATGCCGACCACATCCGGCACGAGGAAGGGCAGGTCTACCCCGCGGCCCGGCAGCTGGTGGACGCGGCGGGCCAGCAGGCCATGGGCCGTGAAATGGCGGCGCGGCGCGGGGGCTGAGCCCCGCCATGCAGGGTCCGCCCTGATGCACATGCGACAGGGCAGGGACCGCGTACTTTGGTTTTGAGAGCGGTTTGTAACCAGGGTGCAGGCGCTAGAGAGCAATCCGGCGGAAAATTTGCTGCAGCGCACAAGCCGGTGATACTGGGCGCTTTGTTGCTTTCGCCACCCCGCGCGCTGCATGCCTGGGCATGCACGCCCTGCGCCGGGGCTGCTTTTCGCCCCGCCTACCTTCCATGCCCCGACTGAATTTTGCGACCCGCGCGGCGCTGACCCTGGCCCTGGCCTGGGCCGCCGCACTGCTGTGTACGGCGCTGCACACCCCGTTGCCCTGGATGATCGGGCCGCTGCTGGCCACGGCCCTGTGCTCCATGACCGGCGCCCCCACGGTCAGCTGGAACGTGCTGCGCAACCTGGGCCAGTGGACCATGGGCACGGCGCTGGGTCTGTACTTCACGCCCCAGGTGGCGCGCATGGTGGGCAGCCTGTGGTGGGCCATCGGCCTGGGCATTGTCTGGGCGCTGCTGCTGGGCTGGGCGTTTAGCGCCTGGCTGTACCGGCACAATGCCGCCCGCATGCCCCAGGTGCCGGCGCCGCAGCTGCGCGCCACGGCCTACTTTGCCGGGGCCATTGGCGCGGCGTCCGAGATGACCTTGCTGGCCGAACGCGAACATGCCCGCACCGACCTGGTGGCCGCCAGCCACAGTCTGCGGCTGGTGATCGTCACGGTCAGCATTCCGTTTGCCTTGCAGTGGCTGGGGGCGCAGCCACTGCCCGACCTGATGCCGGCCGCCATCCGCACCGTGCAACCCCTGGGACTGGCGCTGCTGGCGGGATTGACGCTGTGCGGGGTGGCGCTGATGCAGCGCACCGGCCGGCCCAACCCCTGGTTCCTGGGGGCGCTGGGCGTATCCGTGGGGCTGACGGTGGCCGATGTGCAGCTGTCGGCGCTGCCGGTCAGCTGGGTGAATGCGGCGCAGCTGGTGATCGGGGTCAGCCTGGGCGTGCGCTTTCGGCGGGAATTCCTGCGTGCGGCACCGCAGTGGCTGGGTTCGGTGGCCGTGGGCACGGTGGGCCTGATGGTGGTGTGTGCCGGTTTTGCCTGGCTGCTGCACTGGGCCACAGGCCTGCCCTGGGTCACGCTGGTGCTGGGGACTTCCCCTGGCGGCATTGCCGAGATGGCCATCACCGCCAAGGTGCTGCAGCTGGGGGTGCCGGTGGTCACCGCCTTCCAGGTGTGCCGCCTGATTGCCGTGCTGCTGCTGGTGGCGCCGATGTACCGGCGCCTGTATCCGTCGCATTGAGGCGTTGTCAGCTGGGACAGCGGCTGGGCAATGCCGCAGGCGCGGTGAACGGATCGTGCTGGTGCAAGCCGGCATCGCAGTCGTAGGGGCGAAGGCTGCGCAGCACATCGGTGTTCCTGGAGAACGCCGTGCTGCACGGTGGGACATGGCGTCGCCCGCGGCGCAAAAAAGCCGCAGCAGCCCGAAGGCTGTGCGGCGGGAAGCCCATGCGGACATGGGCGGTACCGGATGGATCCGATGTGCTAATCAGTACCGTGCATCGGCAGGTTTCTTGCCGTTGGGCCAGTCCTTGAGCTTGGGTGCAAAGTCCGGGCGCGGCTGGTGGCTGAAGTACTCGGCCACGTCCACGGCGTCCTGGTCGGAGAGGCCGCCCTGGCCCAGCGGGAAGTTACCGTGGAAGGCGATAGGCATGTTGCGCTTCACAAAGGCGGCGGCGGTATAGGTGCGGGCCAGACCGGCGCCGATGTTGAAGGACTCATCGCCCCACAGCGGCGGATAGACCCACTGGCCCTTGGCGTTCTTGATGCCTTCGCCGTCAGCGCCATGGCACAGCGCGCACTGCTGGGTGTAGATCTGCTTGCCGTTTTCCGCATTCGGAATGATCTGCTGGCTGATCTTGCCCACGCCCCGGCCTTCGACCTTGTCTTCGGGCTTGGTTTCGTTGCGCATCCAGTCGAACAGCGCGACCATGGCCTTCATCTCGTCCGAATCCAGCGGCAGCGGCTTGCCGTTCATGGAACGCAGGAAACAGCCGTTGATGCGGTCTTCCAGCGTGATCACCCGGCCGGCGCGCGGCGCGTAGCTGGGGAAGAAGGCCGAGATGCCGATGTAGGGCGAGCCGTCGGCCACGGTGCCTGCGTTCAGGTGGCAGCTGGCGCAGTTCAGCGCATTGCCCACGTTCTTGGGCAGCAGGTCCCGCGTTTCGATGTTCAGGCGCGCGCCATAGACCAGCTGGTCGGCGTTCTTCTCGTCCAGCATGCGGGCCAGGCGCGGGGTTTCGAAGGGGCGGCTGTTCTCGCCCTTGGCGTCCAGCGTCTTGCGCAGCGATTGCACATCCCGGGCCTGGACCTCGGGCGCATCCTTGCGGCCCCAGTTGCGGCGGGTGAAGTTCAGGATGTCGGCAATCTCCTGGTTGCCCAGCTGGGCGAAGGCCGGCATGGTCAGCGGGCGGCTGTGGGCCTGGGTCACGGGGGTGGTCCAGCCGGTCAGCATGATGTGGATCAGCGTGCTGGCGTTGTCTGACTGCAGCGAGCGGTTGCCGGCCAGCGGCGGGAAGATGCCGTCCACGCCCGCGCCGTCCGAGCGGTGGCAGTCCGCGCAGAACTGCAGATAGCCCAGGCCGCCGCGTGTGCGGTACAGGTCGGCCGGCACGTTGTAGTGCGCGGCGGCCGTGGTGGCCAGCGCCTCGGTGCTGCCCACGCTGCGTGCGGGAATGGCGATCACCGGCGCCGGGCCCTGGGTCACCTGCATGGGCAGGTCGTTCTTGCCGGCCGGCAGGGCCTTGAGGTAGGTGCCGATGGCCAGCAGATCGCCGTCGCTCATGTACTGGGTGCTGTGCTGCACCACGTCCACCATGTTGCCGGAGACCGAGCCATGGCGGTTGCGCCCGGTCTTCAGCAGCTCGGCCGTTTCCTGGGGCGTCCACAGGTCGCGCAGGCTCAGTGCGCGCCAGCCTTCCACGGTTTCACCGGCCAGGAACAGCGGGCCGTTCGGGCCTTCGCTGGTCATGGTCTTTTCCTGGAAGGCGATGCCGCGCGGGGTGTGGCAGGCGCCGCAGTGGCCCAGGCCCTGCACCAGGTAGGCGCCGCGGTTCCATTCGGCGCTCTGGCCGGCCTGGGGCTGGAAGGGGGTGTCGTCCAGGAACAGCCAGTTCCACAGTGACAGGCCCCAGCGCTGGTTGAAGGGGAAGCCCATCTCCGATGGCTGGTTGGCCGCCTGCACCGGCGTCACGCCCTGCATCAGGTAGGCATACAGGGCCTGCATGTCGTCCTCCGTCATCTTGGCGTAGGAGGGGTAGGGCATGGCCGGGTAGAGGTTGCGGCCGTCGGCCGCCACGCCCTTGCGCATGGCGCGGTCGAACTGCGCAAAGCTGTAGCCGCCCATGCCGGTGGCCTTGTCGGGCGTGATGTTGGTGGAATAGAGCTTGCCGAAAGGCGTCTCCAGCGCCAGGCCGCCGGCCATGGGGGCGGTCTTGCTGCCGGTGTGGCAGGCCACGCAGTCGCCCAGGCGGGCCACATAGCGGCCACGCTCCACCAGGGTGCGCTGCTCGGCCGTCAGGTCGGCGGCGTAATCGGCGGGCAGGTCGTCAATGACCTGGGGTGCAGGGGCCGGGGCGTGCTCCTGCACGGCGGCGGTGGCCAGGTGCCAGCACACGCCCAGCACGGCGGCCAGGGGGACAAGGCCATATTTGTAGATGATTTTCATGCCATTTTCTCCACACGGGATAAGGTGGTGAGGTGATATTGCCTTCACTGCATGTCATAAAAATAAAATCATGCGCTGCTGCGTTGATGTGCATCAGCCAAATAATGCATTTTCCACGTGCCATGAAAATCAGCCACCCAGGGCATCAACACCTCGCCGTGCTAGTGGCAGGGTGTGCTGTGGGTGGCTGCGGAGGGCGCGCTGGAGGCGCCGGATTCAGTGCGGATGCAACAGGGTTGTGCTTGGCGTGCTATGAAGAGTGAAGGTGTATTGCACCCGATTATCGGCAGTCGGCGCGAGAATAAATCGATTGGTGCAGCGATATTCTCAGAAAAATTGCATGCTTAATGGTTGGTTAATTATTCTGGTTTAATAAAATAAATAATGCCTGCTTGAATATCCCAATGATTATTGGGAACGGGTGTACCGACCGGCATCTCGGTAAATACGGGCGCCATGAAAAAAGCCACAGCCCCGGGATCGGGACTGTGGCCATGTGCTGTGGTTGGGCGGTGGCCCAGGCTCAGAAGCTGTAGGCCAGGTTCATGCCGGTGCTCCAGTTGCGGCCGGGGGCGCCTTCGTAGTAGCGGCTGTTGCCGTCGTTGACGATGACCGAGCCCACGTACTGGCGGTCAAACAGGTTGTCCACGCGGGCAAAGGCACGCAGGGTCCAGGGGCCCATGACCTTGCGGTAGCCCACGCTGGCGGCGGCCACGGTGTAGCTGGGGGCGGCTTCGCTGTTGGCGTCGTTCACGAACACCTTGCCCATGTGCTCGGCGGACACGCCCACCGTCCACTCGGGGGTGATGCGGTAATCCAGCCCCAGCCACAGGTGCTGCTTGGCCAGGCCGGGCAGGAAATTGCCGGCCGCGGCAGTGCCCGATGCCTGGCGGAACGTGGCGTCCAGGTAAGTGTAGGCGGCCTGCAGCTGCAGCTGTGGCGTCAGGCGCAGGTCGCCCTGCAGTTCCACGCCCTGGCGGCGGGTATCGCCGGCATTGCGGTAGGTGGTGCGGCCGTTGGTCGAAGCGGCGGTCACGATTTCGTCGCTGGTGCGGGACTGGAACAGCGCGGCGCTCCAGCTGCCCTTCAGCGCGCCGTTAAGGCGCTGGCGGTAGCCCACTTCGTACTGGGTGCTGACGCTGGGCTGCAGGCCCAGGTTCAGGCCGCCGATGCTGTCGGGGCGGTAGGACAGCTCGGCAAAGGTCGGGGTCTCGAAGCCGCGGCCGACGCTGGCGTACAGCGTCTGGTCCGGCGTCAGCTGGTGCGACAGCGACACCACCGGCAGGGCCTTGCGGTGGGTCACATCGCCCGAATCGTCCGGGTTGCCGGCCACGACGTAGCGGTCATCCGACTCGAACTTCACGCGGCTGTAGCGCAGGCCGGTGTCCAGGGTCCAGCGGGGGGCCAGCTTCCAGGTGGCTTGCACATAGGGGTCGATGTTGGTGACGGTGTTCTTCTCGTCGCGGCGCAGCGCACCCTTCACGCCCAGCTGCGTGGGGGCGGCGGCGCTTCCGGTGAAGCTGTTGTAGCCCTGGCGGTCTTCCTGCACATAGTCCATGGCCAGGCCGGCCGTCACCGTGACGGGAACTGGAACCTCGCTGAACTTGCCGGTCCAGCGCGCATCCACGCCGGCGTAGTCGCGCGACATGTCGATCACGCCTCCGGCATGGCCGGCCGCCGCTTGCGTGCTGCTGGGGATGGACTGGTACTGCGCCATGGAGCGGTGGCCGGCATAGGCGGTCAGCGCGAAGCTGTTGATGGCGTCCAGGCGGCGTTCGTAGGTGGCTCCCACCTGGGTCTGCTTCAGCGATTTGCGGGTGTTGTACAGCTCGGCCACGGCCTGGCCGTTGTCGGCGCGGTAGGAGGCGCGGCGTGGATCGGCTTGGTACTGCTTCCAGGTCAGGCCCTGGGGATCCTGTGCATCCGACTCCATGGTGTTGGCGACGATGGTCAGCTGTGCATCGTCACCGATGGCGGTGCTCAGCTTGGCATTGGCGATGTTGCGGTCGGCGGCGCTGTGGTCGCGGTAGCCATCGGTGAGAAAGCGGCTGGCGCTGAGCACATAGCTCAGGCCCTGGGCCGTCTGGCCGCTGGCCTTGGCCGACAGGCGCTTCTGGCCGTTGCTGCCCACGGCGAAGCCGCCTTCCACGCTGGGGGCGCCGGTCGGGGTTTCGGTGTACATGCTGACCACGCCGCCGGCCGAGTTGCCATACAGCGCCGAGTACGGGCCGCGCAGCACTTCCACGCGCTCCAGGCTGGCAATGTCGATGTGCGAGAGCGAACCCTGGCCGTCTGGCATGGTGGCGGGAATGCCGTCCACATACAGGCGCACGCCGCGCAGGCCGAAGGTGGAGCGCGCACCGTAGCCGCGCACGGACAGCTGCAGATCCTGGGCGTAGTTCTGGCGGTTCTTGATCTGCAGGCCGGGCACACTGGCCAGGCTTTCGGACAGGTTGACCTGCAGCTGGCGGTCGCGCAGGGCTTCGCCGTCGAGCACGGTGGCGGAGGTGGGCAGGGCCTGCAGGCTGGGGCTGCCGGCCGCAGAGCGCACTTCGGTGGTGGCCATGACCGCGTCTGCGGTCGGGGTCTGTGCGGAGGCAGCGGCACAGCACAGGGCGCAGGCTGCCGCAATCAGGGAGGGGGACGTGGTGAGATGCATGGGGGAGTCAGGGTGGGCACCGCGCCATGCCTGCGAACCCCAGGCGGGCCGCTTGCCGCTCCCGTCATGGTAGTAACCCTGGGTCTTGTGTGCAGGCGTTGCCCACGATAAACGCGTTGCGGACAGGGTCGGTGCCTTCGCAGCAGGCCGGGTGCCAGGCACAAAAAAGGCCGCTGTGCGGCCTTGGGGGGAGGTGTAATCAGGGGTTAGTGCACCAGCACCGGGTTCTGGGCCAGGCCGGAATACAGCTCCAGCGTGTCCTCGACTTCTTCCTGGGTGGGCGATTCACGCTGCCACTCCAGGATGACTTTCTGAAACATCTCGGCCCAGGAGCCGTCCAGGTAGACCTCCTTGCCCGAGCGTTTGTCCACGATTTCGAAGCCGTGGCGGGGCATGGGAGGTGCCGGGGTCTTGCCGTCGGCGAGGGTGATGGCGGAGGGTGTCTCCAGCTCGGGCTGCATGTGCAGGACCACAAAGGAATCCGAGTCGTAAAGCATTTGCATAAATAGCACCTCCTGTTGCCTGTTGCAGGCTCTAGATGGCCGCCGTGGCGGCGGTTTCAAGGGGGAGTCCCTTGGTCCGGTCGTCACAGTCCCAGTATTCCATGGAAATGCCCTGGCGCGCAGGATGCTTGCACAACACCCTTGTGGGCGGTATTCAAGGGCTGCTGTGGGATTGCAGCCGCAGGTCGGCGTAGTCGCCGTTGCTTTCGCTCAACCGGATGCGCACCGGCAGATAGCCCAGTGCCGGGGCCAACCAGAGCTCGGCTTTCTGGTCGCGGCCGTTGCGCGGCAGGCGTTCAAGGCGCAGCGTGTCCAGCGCGCCGCCCGGCAGCTCCAGTGGCTCGGCGCCGTGCATCTGGAAGGTCCAGGGCTCCACGGCCTTGGTACTGGCCGTGGGCAGGGTGATTTCAGCGCCGGCGGGGTAGCGCTGTGGTGCGGCGGCCAGCAGGCCGGCCAGCTGCAGGAACACGCTGAGCCGGTCCTGCGTGCCGGGGGCGATGCGGGCCAGCGGGGCCTCGGGCTCGAAACGTGCCAGGCCGGCGACCCAGTCCATGCTGGCTGCACGCAGCTTTTTGCGCGCCCGGTCTTCGAAGCGGTCGGGTTGCAGGCCGCTGGCGGTGATCTGCCCGCGGCTGGCCTGGGAGCGTGTGCCCAGCAGGAAGGCACTGATCTCCTGGCTGGCCTGGTAGGACGGGCCTTGGGGCTGCCACCGCAGCCTGGCGCTGGCGCTGTAGCTGAAGCCCTTGACCTGGCCCTGTACCTGGAACACCAGCTGTTGGGCCGGTGGCGCCTGGTAGGCCAGATCGGTCTGCCGTGGCTGGCCGGGGGCGGCGCGCAGGCTGATGCCCTGGGGCGGGGCATTGGCATTGCCCGGCGGGGAGCTTGCGCTGTCCTCGTCGTCCGCCGGCGCGGGCGTGGTGGACGGTGCGGCTTCGGCAGGCACCGGCGCGGCTCCGGCGGCGGCATTGTTCCCCGCAGGCTCCGGCATGGCGTCCGGCGTCGGTTCGGGCGCTGCCACAGGCTCCGGTACGGGTTCCGGCGCAGGCGGTGGAGCGGGCTGGGGGGCTGGCGCCGGAGGGCGTGGCTTGGGTGCCGGGGCGGGCTTGGGGGGCGGCGGAGGAGGTGGAGGCGGGGGCGGTGCAATGCTGCGGGTGTCGAGCACCGGCGCAGCGTCGGGGGTGGGGGCTTTGGCGGTGGTCTGTCCCCAGGGCAGATCGTTTAGCAGCCACCAGTGGGCGGCGCCCACCACCACGGTCAGCAGCAGAATCACCAGGATGCGGCGACGCATGCTCGGACCTTTCAACCGGCCGCCGTGGGCGTGGGCTGCACGGGCGACACCATGGCGCGGTGGCCGAGGTCGTGCGACAGCTGCTGCGCCATGGACTGCAGCGGGGTGTGCACGCTGCCGCCCCAGGCGGTGTCGAAACCGGCCGTCGCTCCCAGGCTGAGAATGCCCAGTGCCAGGTGGCCGCTGGCGTTGAACACCGGGGCGCAGAACGCCGCAGTGCCCGGCAGCAGGGTGTCGATCACGCGGGCGCAGCCCTGCTGGCGTATGCCAGCCAGCAACTGCTGCAGTGCGGCATCGGTGCGGGGGAGGTCGCTGCGTGCGCTGCTGCCGGCCTGCAGCAGTTCAGCGGCCAGCAGCGGCGCGGTGAGTGCCGGCGGCATCCAGGCGGCAAAGCAGCGGCCGGTGGCAGAGCTGAGCAAGGGCATCACATCGCCCAGGCGCAGATGGGCCACCACAGCCTGGGGGCTGGGCTCCCAGTGCACCAGTGTGGGGCCGCGGTTGCCCCAGACGGCCAGGGCCAGCGTGTGCGGAATCTGCGCCTGCAGTGCCGGCAGGCGTTCGCGGGCCAGGCGCACCGGGTCCTGGCGCTGCAGCGTAGCCAGGCCCAGGTGCAGGGCGGCCGGGCCCAGGTCGTAGCGGCCGCGTGCGTCCTGCACCACCAGGTCCAGGCGCAAAAAGCTCACCAGGTAGCGGTGGGCCTTGGCGGCACTCATGCCAGCGGTGCCTGCCAGGTCCTTGAGCATCAGCGCGCGCCCTGCGCCGGCCAGTGCCTGCAGCAGGGTGAAGCCTACTTCCACCGATTGGATGCCCGCGCGTTCCTTGTCCATTGCACTAGAATTTTGTTTAGTTAAATCCATTTCACTGAACGTAATTCTGGCAGACCGCAGCGGTCTGCGGCATGGAGGCACAGGCCAATGAAACTCGCCACCTACAAAGATGGTTCCCGTGACGGCCAACTGGTCGTCGTCTCGCGCGATCTGCGGCTGGCCCATTATGCGACTGGCATCGCCAGCCGGATGCAGCAGGTGCTCGATGACTGGGCTTTTCTGGCCCCGCAGCTGCAGGACCTCTACCACCAGCTCAACCACGGCAAGGCCCCGCATGCCTTCCCGTTCGACCCGCAGCAGTGCATGGCGCCGCTGCCGCGCGCCTACCAGTGGGCAGATGGCTCGGCCTACATCAACCATGTGGAGCTGGTGCGCAAGGCGCGCAATGCGGAGGTGCCGGCCAACTTCTACACCGACCCGCTGATGTACCAGGGCGGCAGCGATGATTTCATCGGGCCGTGTGACGACATCGTGGTGCCCAGCGAGGCCATGGGCATCGACTTCGAAGCCGAAATCGCCGTGGTCACCACCGATGTGCCCATGGGCAGCACGCCGGTCCAGGCGCTGGACGGTATCCGCCTGGTGATGCTGGCCAACGATGTGAGCCTGCGCAACCTCATTCCCAACGAGCTGGCCAAGGGCTTCGGCTTCTTCCAGGCCAAGCCGGCCACGGCCTTCAGCCCGGTGGCGGTGACGCTGGACGAGCTGGGCGACAGCTGGAAGAACGGTCGCCTGCACCTGACGCTGCAATCCACCTGGAACGGCCGCAAGGTGGGCATGTGCGATGCCGGTGAGGACATGACCTTCCACTTCGGCCAGCTGATTGCCCACATCTGCAAGACGCGCAATGTGCGGGCCGGCTCCATCATTGGCAGCGGCACGGTCAGCAACCCCGGGGTGGAAACCGGCAAGGGCAAGGCCAAGCGCATGGAATGGCCCAAGGGCTACAGCTGCATTGCCGAGAAGCGCTGCATCGAAACCATCCAGGACGGGGCGCCGCAGACCGAATTCATGAAGTTTGGCGACACCATCCGCATCGAGATGAAGGGCAAGGACGGGGCCAGCCTGTTTGGTGCCATCGACCAGAACGTGGTGCCGCCCGGTGCCGATCGGGGTGATGGTGCCGATGACGAATAAGCCAGAAAGGAACCAACAGCGCATGCAGCACGGCAACCCGATGCGGTCTCCCTGGAAGCGCCGCTTGGCGGCCGCGCTGCTGGCATGGGGCGCAGGCTGGGGGCTGGCACAGGCTGCAGCGCCTCCGTCCGGCAAACCGGCCCCTGCGGCGCAGGGCTGCCCGCCCACGCTGGTGGCGCCCAGCCAGCAGGAGCTGGTGCTGTTGCAGCGCCATGCGCGCGACCGCGGCATGCTCTGGAAGCTGGAGCATGGCGGCCGCACCAGCTGGCTGTACGGCACCATCCACGTCAACAAGCTCGAATGGATGATGCCCGGACCCCGCACCATCCGGGCGCTGATGGGCGTGGACCGCCTGGCGCTGGAACTGAATCTGCTGGACCCGGCCGTGCTCCAGGCCTTGACCGAAGGCCTGCGCGCCCGCAAGGGGGCACCGCCGCTGCCGCCGGCGCTGCAGCAACGCCTGGACCGCCAGCTGCAGGCCGCCTGCATGCCCGAGGCCCTGGCCCCGCTGCGGCCCGAGGCCCAGCTGGTGACGCTGCTGACCATGGTGGGGCGCCATCAGGGGCTGGATCCGCAGCTGGGGGTGGACCTGGTGCTGGCCGGTGCGGCCCATGCCCAGGGCAAGCCGGTGATCGGGCTGGAAACCCCGGAAACCCAGCTGCGTGAGCTGGTGTCCGACGACCCGGCCGAGGTGCAGCGCAGCGTGGACAGTGGCTTGCGCCAGCTGGAGCGCGCGGACGCGCCACAGCAACTGGCGCGCCTGGTACAGGCCTGGGCCGATGGCGATGTGCGCCAGCTCGAACGCTATCCGCAGTGGTGCAACTGCCTGAACACGGCGGAGGAGCGCGCCGATTACGCCCGCCTGATCGACGGCCGCAACCCGGGCATGGCCCGCGCCGTTGCCGAGCAGCTGCGTGCCGGCCACACCCTGTTTGTGGCCGTGGGCGCCATGCACCTGGTCGGTCCCCAAGGCCTGCCTGCGCTGCTGGCGGCGCAGGGCTTTGACGTGCAGCCGGTGGCATGGGGCAGCAGGACGCCGGGCGGCGCTGCGGGCACTTCTGGCGTAAAAAAGGCGCCCGCGCAATAGCGGCAAGCGCGGGCGACGGACCCGCGCGGATTGCGGCAGCATGGAGGCCAGAGCGGCTTCCGCCGCCCACAGGAGGCAGAGCATGGATCGCAGACAGTGGCTGGCCGGCACCGCAGCGGTGGCGGCCGGCGGACTTTGGGGGACACGGGCGCTGGCGCAGACCGCTGCCCCCGGCCTCGCTGGCTGGCCGCGCCAGAGCATCCGGTGGCTGGTGCCCTATCCGCCGGGCGGTGGCACCGATGTGCTGGCCCGCACCGTGGCCGAGGCCATGCGCCCAGCACTGGGCCAGCCCATCGTGATCGAGAACAAGCCCGGCGCCTCCACCAATATCGCGGCCCACCAGGTGGCCACGGCGCGGGCGGACGGCTACACCCTGATGTCCGCCGACAATGCCGTGCTGGCCTTCAACGAACACCTGTTTCGCAAGCTGCCGTTTGAGCCGGCCCGGGACTTCAGCTACATCGGCGGCATCAGCCGCTTTCCGCTGGTGTTGGTGGTGAACCCGGCCTTTCCGGTGCAGACGGTGGCCCAGTTGCTGGAGCGGGCCCAGGCCCAGCCGGGCGGCATCCATTACGCCTCACCGGGCAATGGGTCTCCCCACCACCTGGCCATGGAGCTGTTCAAGCAGCGCACCGGGGCACAGCTGACCCATGTGCCCTACAAGGGCGCGGCACCGGCCGTGGCCGATGTGATGGGCGGGCAGGTGCCATGCATGTTTCTGGACCTGGCCGCCGGCCTGCCGCTGATGCAGACCGGCAAGGTGCGGCCGCTGGCCAGCGGCTCGGCCCAGCGCCTGGCCGCGCTGCCCCAGGTGCCCACGCTGGCCGAAGCGGGAGTAAGCGGTGCCGAGGTCTATGCCTTTCAGGGCGTGCTGGGCCCGGCCGGCATTCCCACGGCGGTGGTCGAGCGGCTCAATGCCGAGCTGAACCGCGCCCTGGCCAGCCCCGCCGTGGCGCTGCGCCTCAAGGAACTGGGCATGGATGCGCTGGCCGGCAGCCCCACCCAGTTCTACACCCAGGCGCGCGAAGAGGCGCGGCGCTGGGGCGAGATCATCCAGCGGGCGGGTGTGCAGCTGGATTGAGGGGTAAGGCCTGCCGCCATGGGCACTGGAGTGTGCAGCCGTGCGCTGGGCCATGGTTGAAAAATTCTTTGCAGCCACGGGCCAGAGATGGGCGGTGGCGCCAGGGAGGGCATGCTCCGATCTGGCAGGGCTGCAAAGCGTTTTTCAATAGGTACACCGCCGCAGGGCGCAGGCGCTGCGTACGGGAGCCCGCAGCACCCTGGACGCGCGAGCTAGACGGTCTCCGCCACTTTCCTGCCCGGAATGAAGACTTCCACCCGGTTGCGGCCGGCGCGCTTGGCGGCGTAGAGCATGTCATCGGCCTGCTTGAAGACCGTGGGCATGTCGGTGCTGCCATCGGGCCAGCTGGAGACGCCCTGCGAGATGGTGATGTGGCCCACGTTGGGCAGCTCGGTGCTCTCCACCAGCAGGCGCAGGCGTTCGGCCACCTGGGCGGCAATGTGGCGGGGCGCACCGGGCAGCAGGATCACGAACTCTTCACCGCCCACGCGGCAGGGCAGATCGTCGATGCGGGAGACATCGCGCATCTGCAGGGCCAGGTGCTTGAGCACGGTGTCGCCCACGTCGTGGCCGAAGCTGTCGTTCACCCGCTTGAAGTGGTCAATGTCGATGGCCAGCACCGCAAACGGCGTGCGGTTGGCGGCAAAGCTGGCCAGGGCGGTATCCAG
>Ga0308157_10003437_pt1 | contig 23060 bp, 25 predicted proteins | sample PhyBR1_FD_201035 | JGI IMG/M metagenome (GOLD analysis project Ga0308157, IMG submission 201035) | Phyllosphere microbial communities from UC Gill Tract Community Farm, Albany, California, United States - DLSLB.R1 | ecosystem: Host-associated > Plants > Phyllosphere > Unclassified | place: USA...
TATAATGTTTTTTGTTGAACTAAAAATGAAATAAATAATACAGTATTATGGCTTTTGATATTGATATGATTAGAAAAGTGTACGATACCATGCCGGCTCGTGTTGATAAAGCACGTGAATTGGTTGGGCGTCCGCTAACACTTTCAGAAAAAATTTTATATGCACATTTATGGGAAGGAACGCCTTCTACTAAATTTACACGTTCTAAAGATTATGTAGATTTTGCACCAGACCGCGTGGCTTGTCAAGATGCAACTGCACAAATGGCATTGCTACAGTTTATGCATGCCGGTAAAGAAAAAGTAGCTGTACCAACAACGGTACATTGTGATCACTTGATTCTTGCAAAAGTAGGTGCCGAAAAAGATTTGGCGGTTGCAAACACACAATCTAAAGAAGTTTTCGATTTCCTTTCTTCTGTTTCCAACAGATACGGCATTGGATTTTGGAAACCCGGTTCGGGAATTATCCATCAAATTGTATTAGAAAACTATGCTTTCCCTGGCGGATTAATGATTGGTACCGATTCACACACTGTAAACGCAGGTGGTTTGGGTATGCTGGCAATTGGTGTTGGTGGTGCCGATGCTGTTGATGTAATGTCGGGAATGTCTTGGGAATTAAAGTTTCCAAAATTAATCGGAGTTAAATTAACAGGAAAATTAAACGGATGGACTGCTCCAAAAGATGTTATTCTTCGTGTAGCCGATATTTTAACCGTTAAAGGTGGAACCGGTGCTATTGTTGAATATTTTGGCGAAGGTGCAACATCAATGTCTTGTACGGGTAAAGGAACAATCTGTAACATGGGAGCCGAAATTGGTGCAACAACATCTACTTTTGGGTACGATGATTCCATGAGAAGATATTTAACGGCTACAGGTCGTGCAGATGTTGTTGAAGCAGCCGATAAAGTTGCCAATTATTTAACTGCCGATGCGGAAGTTTATGCAAATCCAGAACAATATTTTGATGAATTGATCGAAATTAACTTGACGGAATTAGAACCATACATCAATGGTCCTTTTACGCCAGATAGAGGAACACCGGTTTCGAAAATGAAAGAAGAAGCTGCTAAAAACGACTGGCCAATTAAAGTAGAATGGGGATTAATCGGATCTTGTACGAACTCGTCTTACGAAGATATGTCAAGAGCGGTTTCTATCGTTAATCAGGCGGTTGAACTAGGCATCAAGCCTAAAGCAGAATTCGGAATCAATCCGGGATCAGAACAAATTCGTTACACCATTGAACGTGACGGAATTATTGCTGCTTTCGAAAAAATGGGAACCAAAGTATTTACTAATGCTTGCGGGCCTTGTATTGGTCAGTGGGATCGTGAAGGTGCTGATAAAGGTGAGAAAAACACGATTGTTCATTCGTTCAACCGAAATTTCTCTAAACGTGCCGATGGTAATCCAAATACACATGCCTTTGTAACTTCACCGGAAATGGTGGCTGCACTGGCAATTTCAGGTCGATTGGATTTCAACCCAATTACTGATAAGTTATTGAATGATAATGGCGAAGAAGTAATGTTCAAACCTCCGTTTGGAGATGAATTGCCAACAAAAGGTTTTGAAGTGGAAGATCCTGGTTTTCAAGCTCCAGCTGCAAACGGATCAAGTGTGCAGGTAATTGTATCACCAGATTCTTCTCGTTTACAGTTGTTAGAACCTTTCCAACCTTGGGATGGTCAAAATATTACCGGTGCAAAATTGTTAATTAAAGCATTTGGAAAATGTACAACCGACCATATTTCTATGGCGGGACCATGGTTGCGTTTCCGCGGACATTTAGATAATATTTCGAACAATATGCTTATTGGTGCCGAAAATGCTTTTAACAATAAAACAAACAGCGTTAAAAACCAGCTAACCGGCGAATATCAAGAAGTACCTGCGGTTCAACGTCAGTATAAAGCAGCAGGTATTCCTTCTATTGTAGTTGGTGATCAAAATTATGGCGAAGGATCTTCTCGTGAGCACGCTGCAATGGAACCTCGTCATTTAGGCGTAAAAGCAGTTCTAGTAAAATCGTTTGCACGTATCCACGAAACAAACCTTAAAAAACAGGGAATGTTGGGGTTAACCTTTGCTAATGAAGAAGATTACGATAAAATTCAGGAAGATGATACCATTAACTTTTTAGATTTAACCGAATTTGCTCCAGGCAAACAGCTAACATTGGAATTTGTTCATAAAGATGGGTCTAAAGATATTGTTATGGCAAACCATACCTATAATGATAGTCAGATTGAATGGTTTAAAGCAGGTTCTGCCTTAAATTTAATCGCTGCAGGAAAATAAATTATACTTACTTATAAACAAAATCCGACCAAATTTGATCGGATTTTTTTATTACTTAACTATAAATTTCTTTGTCGTTGCTTTCTTTTCACTTTTTAGTTTAAGAATGTAAGTTCCGCTTTTTAAATGATTAATAGTAAAAACTTCATCGTTAAATTGTGGGTTTGATACTTTCTTGATTAATTTTCCTTCTAAATTATAAATCGTAATTAAATCGATCTTTTCTTTTGTTGAAATGAATATTGTATTATCAGGTGCCGGATTAGGATATACATTAAACTCAACCAATTCATCGTTGTTCGTGCTTAATAATCCCCACTTATCTTGTGCTGGTGTACCACCCCAAATTACAGTCGCAAGATATGGATTATCAATGAACGGATTTCTATTCCCTTGTGCATACGTTCCGTTGCCACCTAAATAATTATTTCTTTGAATTTCAACTTGTGATACAGGATCTTCTACATTCCATTGTAAAAATAGATCAATCATACCATCTGGGGTTCCTGTTGTAGAACCAACGCCTACATTTCCAGGTAAACATCTTGTACCATACCTTACATACATATACATCATCATTCTGGCTACATCACCTTTCCAATTATCACCTGGATACCAATTAGATCCTACATTACCAGAATTTCCACTTCCAGCGGCAAATTTTTTGCTTCCACGGTTGTTATTCCATTGCACATCGCTTGCTCTTAGATGATGAGCATCTGCTCCCGGACCTTGTTCTTGTAAGTTTGGTGTTCCTAAAGATTTTGCATAGGTATGTTCTCTATTCCATTCTCCACTATTTCCCCCATTACTATTTTTAGATCTCGTTATAGCATGTTGACCACTAGTAGTGTTAGGCCAACCGTATATTAATGCCACATTGTTGCTGTTTGATGGATCTTCATCTACAATTTTCAAAGCATTCCACAACTCAGCATAAGTTAATTGGTTGGTATGCGTATTGGTTATTAAAGTTGCTAATTGATTCTTTAAAGGCACACCAGTTAAGGTAAAATCAATACTACTATAATATGCAGGAATTGTTTGCCCAAATAATTGCGTAAAAGCAATAAAAGATAAAATTAAAAAGATATTTTTTTTCATAATAAAATTATTTTATGCGTTCCATTAAACACATGTAAAAACCATCGAAACCAGATTGTGATGCCAATACTTTTTCGTCTGTTACAAACTTAAAGTTTTTACCAAAATCAGTGTTTAAGAAATGGTTAATTTGTTTTTCGTTTTCTGATGGAAGAATAGAACAAGTTGCATATACCAATTTACCGCCAACTTTAACCATTTTAGAATAGTTTTCTAAAACTTCTTGTTGCGTTTTCTTAATGTTATCGATAAATTCCGGTTGCAGTTTCCACTTACTGTCAGGATTACGTTTTAAAACACCCAAGCCCGAGCAAGGTGCGTCAATCAACACACGGTCTGCTTTATCGTGTAACTTTTTAATTACTTTGGTAGAATCAATGATTCGGTATTCTATATTAAAAGCGCCATTTCGTTTAGCACGAATTTTTAATTGACGTTGTTTACTTTCGTATAAATCCAACGCAATAATTTGCCCTTTGTTTTCCATTTTAGCGGCAATGTGCAACGTTTTTCCACCTGCACCTGCACAAGCATCAACAACGCGCATGCCCGGTTTAACATCTAATAAAGGCACTACTTTTTGCGATGAAGCATCTTGTACTTCAAAAAATCCTTCTTTAAAAATAGGAGTCATAAAAACGTTAGCGCGCTCTTTTAATATTAAGGCATCGGGATAGGTATCGCTTAATTCGGTATCAATATCCAAATCCATCAATTGTGCACGTAGTTGCTGTTTGGTAGTTTTTAAAGAATTCACTCTTAAAACAACTTTTGCCTGCTGGTTTTGTGCAGCCAATTCTTTTGTCCAAACTTCTTCGCCCAATTCTTGAACACCTAATTCATCCATCCAATCCGGAATAGATTCACGGTATTTTCTAATTTTAGAAAGTTCGTCGAATTTTCCTTTAATTCTACGAACCGGTGTGTTTTCAAAATATTTCCAATCGGGTAGGGTAATACCGCGTAAAACTGCCCAAACTGCAAAAGTTCTCCAAATATCCTCACGAGTAAAAGGATCTTTTGTTTCGGCAATTTCAGTGTAAAGCCTTTTCCAACGAACAATTTCGTATATAGTTTCCGCAACAAACTTACGGTCTTTCGCACCCCAGCGAGGATCTCTTTTTAAAGCTTTTGCAACCTCTTTATCGGCATATTCACCATCGTTAAATATACTTAAAAGAGAATCTATAACTGCAAAAACCAAATTTCTGTGTAAACGCATTTTTTTATTTAAATAAGCCTACAAAGTTACAATTTATATGTTGGTTGTGAAATACTTTTTTTACGCTAGCTTTATGTACCTTTGCATAAACGTTTGATAATTATGGTTAAAACCGTTATTTTTGATATGGACGGGGTGATTGTTGATACAGAACCTGTACATAAATACGCTTATTTTAAGCATTTTGAAGAATTAGGAATTGATGTTTCGGAAGAATTGTATGCTACTTTTACAGGGAATTCGACAAGAAATGTGTTTCAAAAAATAAAAGATCAGTTTGGATTGGATCATGAAGTAGAAGATTTAATACAGAGAAAACGTTCTCTTTTTAATGATGCTTTTGATACAAAACCCGATTTGGAACTGATAGCCGGAGTTGAAAATTTAATTAAAGATCTGCACGCGAGTGATGTAGAATTAATTTTGGCATCATCTGCATCTAAAAGTACGATAAGCAGAGTTTTTAATCGATTTAATTTGAACGATTATTTTACGCATAAGGTTAGCGGAGAAGATTTTGTAAAATCAAAACCCGATCCAACGATTTTTATTCACGCTGCTTCATTATCAAAAAATAAGGTAGAAGAGTGTATTGTTATTGAAGACAGTACAAACGGAGTGAAAGCTGCTTGTGCTGCCGGAATTTATTGTTTAGGATACAACAGCGAAAATTCTAAACTGCAAAATTTAGAAGGTGCCAGCGTTTTAGTTGACGACTTTTTTAAGGTTAACGCCGCATTTATAAAGAATTTGAAATAAAAATTCTAAAGTTAATAGTAGAAATAAATATAATTTTAGCCTTTGGTTTTATTATTTTCAGTAAAACAAACTTATTATATTTATATTATAACATTGAACAATGTTTAATTTATATTGAAAATTATTTATTTCAAAGAGTTAGTTTTATAGTTTTAAATCAAGTCAGCTAAATAAAAACAATAAAATCAGCAAATAATTTAGAGAAAAATTTTTGGGATATTAATAAAAAATAACGTATATCATAATTAATAAGATAATAAAATGATCATTATTTTTCACAGATATATAACCAATTTAAATTAGAAACTCCATTTATAGTTATAATTTTAAAACAATAGTTGTATCCAATTTAGTTCAAAACTTTAATTGTTTTTTACAGACTAATAAATGATATAAGATCATTATAATATAACTTAAATAATTTGAATTACAACAAAATATTAGTATTGTTATATTTGTAATTTAATTTTAAGATATAATCAATAAGTAAAAGTAATCACAACTTCCCTTTCAACATCATCATTCGGTCGTTTTGTATAAAATCTTTTTTTAGTTCGATTGATTTGAAATATTCCGAAACCATTTCTTGCATTTCAATTCCTAAATATTGATTAATTTCAAAAAAAAGCATACCATTTTGATTCAAACTTTTATGTGCTAATTGCGTAATTTTTCGGTAAAAAATCAACGGATCATTATCATCTACAAACAAAGCCAAATGCGGTTCGTGTTGCAAAACATTCTCGTTTATTTCAGCTTTTTCTAAATTTCGAACATACGGCGGATTGGATATGATGATATCATAAACATCTACACGTTCTGTCTGTAAAATATCCTGCTGAATAAAAGTAACATCAGCCCGTAAATTCATCGCATTTTCTTTCGCAATCTGTAATGCTTCAACCGAAACATCAATCGCAGAAACAATTGCCAGCGGAAATTCTTTTTTAATGGTTATAGGAATACAACCCGTTCCTGTTCCTATATCCAACACACGCCAGTTTTTTTGTGGCTGTTTTTTCATTTCGGTGAAAACCCAATCTACCAATTCTTCGGTTTCTGGTCGCGGAATCAATGTTGCGGGCGAAACCTTAAAATCATATCCAAAAAAATTCGCCTGTTGCGTAATATATTGTATAGGTTCGTTATCTTGTAAACGATTGAAAACGCTGTCTATTTTTTGCTGATTTTCAACCAAAACCGACTCATTTCCGTTGAGAACAACATCTGCTTTATTGTAATTCAACACAAATTCCATTGTCCTATAAAACAAATTTAAACGCTCTGTTTCATCATAAAAAGCAGGAAGTTGGTTTAGAAATCGTTTTTTATAATCGTTTACCGTCATCTTTTTTTAATTTTGTAAAAAATTCGCCATGCACACACACGAACAATTTATGTACCGCGCTTTGTTTATTGCACAGAAAGGTTTGCCCGCAGCCATGCCAAATCCGTCGGTTGGTGCGGTAATTGTTCACAAAGATACAATTATTGGCGAAGGTTCAACGAGTGCTTTTGGCGGATCGCATGCCGAAGTTAACGCAATAAATTCGGTTGAAAACAAAGAGTTTTTAAAAGAAAGTACCATTTATGTTACGCTGGAACCTTGTAGCCATTACGGAAAAACGCCGCCTTGTGCAGATTTAATTGTGAAAATGCAGATACCGAATGTAGTGATTGGTTGTGTGGATCCTTATGCCGAAGTTGCTGGAAAAGGAATCGAAAAACTGAAAAATGCCGGTGTAAATGTGATTGTTGGTGTTTTAGAGAAGGAATGTATCGACAGTAACAAACGATTTTTTACGTTTATACAGAAAAAAAGACCTTATATTATTTTAAAATGGGCAGAATCGGCAGATGGATTTATTGCTCCGACTGAAAAAAACGAACAAAAACCTGTTTGGATTTCGAACAATTATTCCCGACAATTGACGCACAAATGGCGCAGTGAAGAAATGGGTATTTTGGTTGGAACAAAAACCGTTTTAGACGATAATCCTTCACTAACAACTCGAGATTTTGTTGGAAAGAATCCGGTTAGAATTTATTTGGATGCGAATCATAAAATTGACGCATCGTTTGCAATTACAAATCATGAAAGTAAAACCATTTGTTTGTGTGCGGAATTTCCTTTGAATCCAATTGATAAAATTATTTATAAAAAGATTGATTTTAAAGATTTACCTTCCGAAGTAAGTAGAATTTGTGTGGAAGAGAATATTCAATCGATAATTATCGAAGGCGGATCACAAACTTTACAGCAGTTTGTTGATGCGGAATTGTGGGACGAAGCCCGAGTTTTTAAAAGCGATGTAATTTTAAAAGAAGGTATAAAAGCTGTTGAATTAAGAAATGCTGTTCAGATTTCCATACAAAAAATTCAGAACAACATTTTAACGTATTACAAAAACCAAAATAATGACTGATACATACAAAACAATTGAAAAACCAAGCGATGAAGTGTTGTTTAAAGAAAAAAACAGCAAGTTTTTCGGCTACGCTTTTCCGGTTCAGTCAGAAAATGAGGTTAAAGAAATTTTAGATCAAGTCAAAAAGCAACATTACACAGGCAGACATTGGTGTTACGCTTATCAAATTGGTACAAAAACAAAGATTTATCGTGCCAATGATGATGGCGAACCCAACAACAGCGCAGGAATGCCTATTTACGGACAAATACAATCGTTCGATGTAACAAACGTTTTAATAATAGTAGTTCGATATTTTGGCGGTATAAAGTTAGGCGTTGGCGGTTTGGTTACGGCTTACAGAACTGCTGCGCAAATGGCTTTGGAAACGGTTGAAATTGTAGAAAAAACAATAAACACGCACTATCTTATTCGGTTTGATTATAAAAACATGAATAAAGTAATGCGCGTTATTAAAGAAAAAAACCTGAATGTTGTAAATCAGGTTTTAGAATTGGATTGTTTGATTGAAATATCGTGCAGACTGACTCAAAAAGAGGAAATCTTTAATGCCTTCAATCATATTTTTGAGGTTTCTATTTCAGAAAAAGAAGATTAATCTTCTAATTTAGTTCTCGACAAGCTCGAACTGACGAAACTTCATATATCATACTTTAATGCTAATCATATTTAAAATTCAGTAGTTGTTCTTCAACCAGCATTCTAAATCCGTCAGAATCTATTTTGGTTCCATCGTTTATAAAATCCATCATGTGCAAAGCAAAATAAGGCGCTTTCACTTTTGGAAGCTTATAGTTTTCATACAGAAAATCCGCAGAATAAACTTTTAAAAATCGTTCCATAACCTGTATTTCACGTTCTACTGAAAGTGCTTTTTTGTTCGTTTTTGCCTTTCCGGAAAGTTTGTTTACAAAACCATCTAACTTAATATTTCCTGTAGCCGTAGTTTTATCGTTATAGGTAATCTGATTGTCTTTTTTAACGGCACGCTCTGCTTTCGTCAGGTTTGGCGCAGTTCCCAAGCCTAATTTACTGTTCATGTTGGTATATTCAATTTCCAATTCATCAAGAACAGTAGAATCGGTCAATAAAACATTCAAACTTTTTCTGTCGATCACTTTTTGCGAAACCTTTATAGTTTCCACGATTGTTCCATTTACATAAAACGATAATTTGTCGTTTACATTTAAAGGAATTGTTTTATATACATTTTGCCCCAATTCCATTACTGGATCGTTATTATGTTTTATTGCAATTTGCACTTCTTGTGTTGGGTTATACACACGTGCTTTTAAAACAACAGGTGTTTGCGCCATTAAAAATCCCGAACAAAACAAAAACATCATTAAAATAAACTTTTTCATAGTTGTAATTTTTTTGTAGAATTTACGATTTTTTGTTTATTCCTAAAAAACATTTTTTGCTTTTAACAATATTTATCCGTTGATTAATTTTTCAAGATAATCAGGCACCGAAATCGGGCGTTTTGTTTTCATATCAACAAACACCAAAACCGTTTGCGCGGTTGTTAATAACTCGCCCTTTTGGTTGACAATTTCGTAGGTAAATTCAATCTTTACGCCACCTAGAAAAGCAAGTTTGGTTATCACGGTTAATTCATCGTCGTAATACGCAGGTTTCTTGTAATTCATGTTTAAAGAAACTACCGGTAACATTACACCGCTATCTTCAAGCTCTTTGTACGAAACCCCTTTATTTCTAAGCCATTCCACGCGTCCCATCTCAAAATACTGAGCGTAATTTCCATGGTAAACCACACCCATCTGGTCGGTTTCTGCGTACCTTACACGTATGTTAATTTTATGTTCCTGCATAAAAAATTAGTATCAAAAATTTTATAATTCGAATAAATAATTACTTACAATATTATTTCTAAAAATCAAATAGTAAAATCATTTTTTTTGATGATTTTTATTCACATATTTGTAAATGTAAATGTGTTTTATATAACTCTTTAAAACACTGTTATTAAACAATATTATCTCTAAAAAAATGCCCGATTATACACAAGAAACCGCAATATCTGTTTGGAATCGTTGTCTTCAATTCATAAAAGACAATATTGGCGATCAGGCGTTCAAAACTTGGTTTGAACCTATTGAGGCTATTGAGTTAACAGAAAATGCTTTATATATACAAGTACCTAGTAAATTCTTCTACGAATGGCTAGAAGAGCATTATGTAAAGGTATTAAAATCTGCTTTGCAAAAGGAACTTGGTTCTAAAGCAAAGTTACTGTATAAAATTAAAATGGAAAATACTTCGGGGGCAAAACAACCGTTTACCGAACAATTACCAAGTACCCAGAGAGAGCCTGTTAAAACCCAGGAATTAGATGTTCCTGTGCAAACAAAAAATCCCGAATTAAAAAATCCGTTTGTAATTCCCGGAATCAGAAATGTTAAGATAGAATCGCAGTTAAATTCTAACTACAGTTTTGATAATTTCCTGGAAGGCGAATCGAACCGTTTGGCTCGTAGTGCTGGTATGGCAGTTGCTAACAAACCGGGCGGAACCGCTTTTAACCCGTTATTAATTTACGGTGGTGTTGGTTTAGGAAAAACGCACTTGGCTCACGCTATTGGTGTGGAAATTAAAGAGAAACATCCTGAAAAAACCGTATTATATATTTCGGCGGAAGTTTTTACGCAACAATACGTTGATTCTGTTAGAAAACAAACCCGTAACGATTTTATTTATTTCTATCAATTGATCGATGTATTGATTGTTGATGATATCCAGTTTTTATCAGGAAAATCGGGCACGCAAGATGTATTCTTCCATATTTTCAACTATCTGCACCAAAACGGAAAACAGGTTATTTTAACTTCTGATAAAGCTCCGGTTGATATGCAGGATATCGAACAACGTTTGTTATCTCGTTTTAAATGGGGACTTTCGGCAGAAATAATGCACCCTGATTTTGAAACCAGAGTAAACATTGTAAAAAACATTTTGTACCGCGATGGTGTTGAAATGTCTAACGATGTTATTGAATACGTTGCAAAACACGTAAAAACAAATGTTCGCGAATTAGAAGGCGCAATTATTTCGTTAATCGCACAATCGTCTTTCAATAAAAAAGAAATCACGGTTGATTTGGCTAAAAACGTTATTGAAAAATTCGTTAAAAACATTCGTAAAGATATTTCTATAGATTACATTCAAAAAATAGTTTCCGATTATTTTGAGTTGGATATTGAAACGCTTTGTTCAAAATCGCGCAAGCGAAACATTGTGCAAGCAAGACAAATGGCTATGTTTTTTGCAAAAAAATATACAAAATCGTCGTTAGCAAATATTGGTTCGCAAATTGGCGATCGCGATCATGCTACGGTTTTACACGCTTGCAAAACGGTTGATAATTTATTGGAAACCGATAAAGAATTTAAGGCACATTTCGAAGATATCAACAAAAAACTATCAATGTAATGGCAAAAATATTAATGGTTTGTTTGGGTAATATTTGCAGATCGCCGTTGGCAGAAGGCATTTTAAAATCTAAAATAAATTCAGATATTGTTTTTGTAGATTCTGCCGGAACCGGTGCTTGGCACGCTGGCGAATTACCCGATAAAAGATCTATCGCCGTTGCAAAAAAATACGGTATTGATTTAACAACCCAACGCGCAAGACAGTTTTCGTTAGACGATTTTTCTGCTTTTGACTATATTTATGTTATGGATAAAAGCAATTACGAAAACGTTTGCAGATTAGCACCAAATGCTGAAGCCAAGAAAAAAGTACAGTTAATTTTAAAAGCAAGTTATCCCGATAAACATCTAGAAGTTCCCGATCCATATTACGGTGGTGACAATGGTTTTGACGATGTTTACAATATGTTGAACGAAGCTTGCGAGAAGATAAAAATAAAATTAGAAAACGCTTAAAGTCAATGTAAAAGCATTGGCTTTTTTATTTAAATTAGATTTTGCAATTAATTGTTTAAGTATATATTTATGAAAAATTTTTACTTGATATCATTCTTCATATTTTCAATTTCTTCTTTCGGTCAACAATTCTTATGGTCAACCTTAAATGACACATCGTCAAAATATATTCCTATAGAAAATGTTTCCGAAGAAGTCATTAAATTTTATGATCATTATGACTTTTATCATGATGGCTCAGGTTATAACAAAGAAAACTTCTTTAAAATGTTTGAGCATTTAGGTACTGATTCAAGTAGTTGGCAAGAGTTTAAAGAATCAGTAAAAAACATTGAACAATTAACAGTATTTGCCTTGAGAGATAATACTGGACAAGGTTCTGTAGTAATTGTTATATTCATTACAAAACAAAATATTAATATCGTGGCTTTCTCCAATTCTTACAAGGAAGATAGTTTACTCACTTATGATAAAAAGAAATTTGAGAGTTGGATAGAAACTCTCAAATACTAATTTCATTTACAGATATGACAACATTAGGTACCTTATATTTAATTCCGGTAATGTTAGGAGACGATACTCCTGCTACAGATGTTTTACCCGCAAGTGTAATGCGCGCGGTTTCGCTAATTGATAATTATGTGGTGGAAAACAGCAAGGTTGCCCGCAAGTTTATTAAAGCTATTGATCCAACTAAAGTTCAGGCTACTTTAAATTTGTTTGAACTGAACAAACATACCGATGCTAAAGAACTAAAAACGTTTATTCAACCTTTGTTAGAAGGTAAAAACATGGGATTAATGAGTGATGCCGGTTGCCCTGGTGTTGCAGATCCAGGCGCAGTAATTGTAGCAATGGCGCACGAAAAAGGCATTAAAGTTGTTCCACTTACAGGTCCGTCATCCATTTTACTTTCGTTGATGGGATCTGGTATGAACGGACAATCGTTTACTTTTAACGGCTACCTTCCTATTGACAAATCAGATAAAAAAACGATGCTGAAAGATTTAGAAAAATGGTCTTTTGAACGCAATCAATCTCAGATTTTTATTGAAACGCCTTATAGAAACAATCAGCTGATAGAAGAAATGGTTCAGGTTTTACAGCCAAATACGTTATTATGCGTTGCTTGTGATTTAACCTTACCAACCGAAATTATGCTTACAAAACCCGTAAGTTTCTGGAAAAAACATAAAATAGATTTACATAAACGTCCTTGTATTTTTATTATTCATAAAAAATAATAACAACATAATTCAAAAGAAGAATCGAACACAAATTAATAATATATATAGTTTTTTTCAAACACTAACTTACCATCCTCATAATTCAATGATTTTACAGGAAAGTCATCAGAGTTATACTCATATTCATATTTTCTCTTTATACTTGAGCTTGTACCGACTTGAGTTAACGTGTTATTAATAAATAAATCTTTCGCGATTCTTTTGTAGTCTGGAGAATACAAGTTTATTTGTGGATTGTTCTTACTATCAAATGTTCTAGTGGTCGGAAAAGCACTTTCGTATCCAACAAGAATACCGTTTTCATAAATTAAATATTCAGTTTTTGGAGTTTGATGTTCACCATCATTATCAACACGTGTTAATACTGTATAATTTAGTTGATTATTTGTTTTATAAAAATACTCCACTAACTCTACAAGTTTCTCATTATAATACCTAGAACTGCTGTTTATATGCCCCTTTAAATCATGCGTGAACACAGTAGTGCTTTTTGAAGTATTCTGAGTTTGTACATAAATATTTACTATAGAATCTAGTCTATTATTATTGTAATAATAATCAGTTGTACTTTCATGTTCGCTTCCGGAAATCCAAATTGATTTATCTATAATTTTAGAAATAAATCCATTAGAATTATATTCATAATCAATTTCTCTTTCTGTCATGTAATAATCTTCAAAGCTAAATATTTCCTTTTTAAGTTTATATACTTTAGACTCCTCTTCAATGGGGTTTAAATCTTCTTCCTCTACAACAGTTGTATCGTCAGAACTAGAACAAGAGAACATAAAAAATGCTAACAATAATAAGTAGACTTTATTCATAATTTTGTTATTATTAAAATTATTATAAATATAAGTAAAAAATTATCTTTTTATTCCATATAAAAATCCTAATCTCATTCGGATCAACATCTTCTTAACAAAATTCCAGAAAAATGTGTGCTGTAAAAATATCGTACCAATAATAATCAACAAAACCTTGTAAACAGGTAAAATTAAAATTAACGACAATGGCCAGTAAATCAACGGATGCATACTTTCTTTTGTGATACCGATCAATTCTAAAACCGGACGCGTAATATACGCCGATGTACTGCCAGTAATAGCAAACACAATTAAAATTACGATAAACTGAAAATTAGATGTAATTCCCCACTTTTGTTTTAACGAAGCCATATTTCATTTTTTGTCGATGCAAATTTACAAATAATTTAATCTAATCGTAAATTATTAACTTGCTGAAAATACAATAAATAGTGATAAAGCATGTAATTAACTTCGTATCCGTAATGGGTTTGCGAATTATAATCTATACTGTATTCAATAATGTTGTTCATTCTACCTGCCCGCGCATTCCATTCCTGAACCCATCTTCGGTTTTTATTCTCTAAAAGAGTAATTGAATAATGATCTTTTGGTTTTCTATTTGTGCTAAACCAACGTTCAAAACCATTATCCATAATAATAACTTCATATTCCAAATCGGGGTTTGATAGCGTTACTTTTCCGTTTTCAATTTTAGTAGTTCCTTTATCAACAGCATCGGTTTTAGGCTGTGCAACACAACTCATAAAACTCAATCCCAAAATTCCTAAAAATAGATTCACTGCTTTCATTTTTTTATTCTTTAAGATAAATGTACATTTGTTATCTAACAAAAATCATACAAAAATGGTTACTACAGATCAAATAAAGGGTCTTATGGATCGCCTTGGTGCGTTAAGGAGGTATCTTTGACATCGATCAGAAATTAATTGAAATACAAAACGAAGAAGAAAAAACATTTGCTCCAGATTTTTGGAACAATGCCAAAGAAGCCGAAATTTTGGTTCGAAACATTCGTTCTAAAAAGAAATGGGTAGAAGGCTACCAAAGTGCGCAAAGCAATGCCGAAGAACTGCAGGTTTTAATGGAGTTTTTTGCTGAAGGAGACGCATCGGAAGAAGAAGTTCAAAACCAATATGACGCAACAGTAGAAATTGTTGAAGATTTAGAGTTTAGAAACATGCTTTCGGACGAAGGGGACAGTTTAAGCGCCGTTGTACAAATTACAGCTGGTGCCGGCGGAACAGAAAGTTGCGATTGGGCAGCCATGTTAATGCGTATGTATTTAATGTGGGGCGAAAAAAACGGCTACAAAATTAAAGAATTGAACTTTCAGGCGGGAGATGTTGCCGGAATTAAAACGGTTACTTTAGAGTTTGAAGGCGAATTTTCGTTCGGGTATTTAAAAGGCGAAAACGGTGTACATCGTTTGGTTCGAATTTCTCCGTTTGACAGCAATGCAAAACGTCATACCTCATTTGCGTCAGTATATGTGTATCCGTTAGCAGATGATACGATTGAGATTGAAATCAATCCGTCTGATATTTCTTGGGAAACCATGCGATCATCGGGTGCAGGTGGGCAAAACGTAAATAAAGTGGAAACAGCCGTGCGTTTACGCCACCACCCTACCGGAATTATCATTGAAAATTCTGAAACACGTTCACAGCTCGATAATAAAACCAAAGCCATGCAGTTGCTTAAATCGCAGTTGTACGAAATTGAGTTAAAGAAACGTCAGGCTAAACGCGATGAAATTGAAGCCAACAAAATGAAAATTGAATGGGGATCTCAAATAAGAAATTATGTAATGCATCCATACAAATTAGTAAAAGATGTTCGCACACAATTTGAAACCAGCGATGTTGACAGTGTAATGAACGGCGGTATTGATCCGTTTCTTAAGGCTTACTTAATGATGATGGGTCAGAAAGAAGAAAATTAAATTAATAAAAAAACTCCTAAATTTCTTTAGGAGTTTTTTGTTATGTCAACCTTCTTGAATCTTTAGTATTAGTATAAATCGTTCTTTATTTACGACAACTTTTTTAAGTTATATTTGTAAAAAACATAATTAATATGAATAAATTAATAATTATTGGAAATGGATTTGATCTAGCACATGGTTACAAAACACAGTATTCCGATTTTATGCAATGGATATGGTCACAAGCAATATACTCTAATAACATTAATAATGAATTAATTGAAATACACCCAGACGTTAAAAAGTTTATTGATACTATTACAAAACCTTCAGATATATCTAATTGGAGTAGTTTTAATGAGATTATTAAAAATTTTCATTTCCCTACAACATTATATGGAAGTTTACCTATGTATGAAAAACAAAATAAATTTTTATTTCATAATAATTTTTTTCATTCACTCTGTGTGGAATATCCAATAGGTTTATGGACTGATATTGAATCACACTACTACAAAACCCTTTTAAATTTAGTAGACGGAAAAGATAAGTATGTCAAATCGATAGATGAACTAAACGAAAATTTAGCTGTAATCATTAAATATTTTGAAATCTACCTAAATGATAATATTAATTATGATAACATTAATTATAGCACAACTAATGAATTGCCATTTCATCTAGTTTTAGCATATAATCCAAAGTACATTTCAAGAAACCTAAATGATTTTGATACTATAAAATATTTAAATGAATTTCCAATAAGTGAACATAAATATCTTATTGAATTTGACAACATATTATTAAATACAATTGATAATAAATTTAATGATGTAAAAGATAAACCTAAAACACTCATATTAGATTTCAATTATACAAAGACTATAGAAAAATATATATCAAAACTCACAGATATATATTATATATATGGTGAAGTTGATCACATAAAAATTCATGGAGAACTAAATAACGAATCCAATCCAATGAACTTAGGTTTTGGCGACGAAATGGATGATAAATATAAAATCCTCGAACAATTAAATAATAATAAGCATTTAAATTATATTAAGTCTTTTTCATATTCTAATAACTCAAACTATAGAAATTTACTTAATTGGATTAATACAAATAAATATCAGGTTCATTTGATGGGCCATTCATGTGGATTATCAGATAGAATTATGCTGAACACAATATTTGAACATACGAATTGCAAATCAATTAAACTTCATTATTACGAATGGATAGATAACAATGAAAATACAAAGGATGACTTTACTGACAAAGTGCAAAATATATCACGCCATTTTAACAAAAAGAGCTTGATGCGTGATAAAATAGTAGACAAATCATTATCTAACTCATTAAAAATATTTAACTAGCTAAAAACAATGTTTCACAACCTCAAAATTATAATTACAAAATTAACCCCATAAAAAAACTCCTAAATTTCTTTAGGAGTTTCTTTATTTTTATTGAGCCTCTGGAGGGACTCGAACCCACGACCTGCTGATTACAAATCAGCTGCTCTAGCCAGCTGAGCTACAGAGGCAAAATAATATTGTAAATTCAGTAAAAAATCAAATTGAAAATTTTGAGCCTCTAGAGGGACTCGAACCCACGACCTGCTGATTACAAATCAGCTGCTCTAGCCAGCTGAGCTACAGAGGCAAAATAATATTTTCAATTTGATTAAGAACTTGAGCCTCTGGAGGGACTCGAACCCACGACCTGCTGATTACAAATCAGCTGCTCTAGCCAGCTGAGCTACAGAGGCGACTCATTTACGGTTGCAAATATACTGCTGTTTTTTAATTCTGCAAGGGCTTCCGTAAATTTTTTGTCAGTTTTTTTTACTATAAATTGTTGATTTTTTCAACCAACTGATTTGCAGTTCCTTCTAAATCTGTATAGATTGCTTTGAAGTGTGCTTTTTTATTTTCTGCCTTTTTATCGTTTACACGCTCGATTAAAGAGTCAAATTTCCCAATTGCTTCATCTATAATTGCTTGCGACTCATCTGTTGGTTTTCCTGATGTTGATAGCTCCCAAATGTAAACTGCTTCAATAATATCACCCAATACAAAATTGATATCTTTCTTTAAAGTTCTAACGTTTGCCATAATAATTATAATTTATTAATAAATACTTCTAATAAGGTTGCATTGCCTTGTAATGCAAAATTGTTTAATTCTGCCGGCACCAAAATGGTATCGCCTTGTTTTATTTCAAAACGCTCGTCATTGTTTACTAACGCCGCATTTCCTTCTGTGCAAATATACACCAAAAAACAGTCATTGTTTTTAGTTATTTCATAAGAAGACGTTAAAGAAACAATGTTGGTTGTAAAGAACGGACAATCTACCAGTTTTACCGAGTCATCATTGATTTTTATATATTCTATTTTTGGATCTTTCTTGTTGTAATCTATCGCATCTAACGCTAAATCTACATGAAGTTCACGTTCGTTTCCGTTATCGTCTACTCTATCCCAATCGTATACGCGATAGGTAATATCTGACGTCTGTTGGATTTCTGCCAATAAAATTCCGCCACCAATTGCATGAATGGTTCCGGTTTCAATAAAAAACACATCTCCTTTTTTTACATAATATTCCTGTAAAACGCTTGGCAGTGTTTTATTCTTTAAATGATCTAAATATTCTTCGGGAGAACTGTCTTCTTTAAACCCTAAAATAATTCGGGCATTATCATCCGCCTGCATAACGTACCACATTTCTGTTTTTCCGAAAGAATTGTGTCGTTTTTTTGCCAATTCGTCGTTAGGATGGAGTTGAATAGACAAATCTGTTTTTGCATCTAAAAACTTAAATAATAAAGGAAACTGCTTACCGTATTTCTGATAAACTTTTGTTCCTAATATTTCGTTTGGATACAAATCAATCAATTCTGCTAACGATTTTGCCTTATAAATACCGTTTGTTACAATATTTATATCGGTATCAATCATAGAAATTTCCCAACTTTCGCCAATATTATCGTGAGAAAGTTCTTTTCCCAACGACTGCAATTTGCTACCACCCCAAATTCGTTCTTTTAAAATAGGCTGAAATTGAATAGGATAGCTTTTAAAAGCGGTTGTGTTTGACTGATTTTTTATATGTTGTTTAATTGAATTCAATTTTGAATACGTTCGCTTAAATTAAGTTGGCAATTTACAAATTTTATTAAAATATTTTTCTAAAATTATCATAAACCACAATACTTAACGAAATTTCGAGGGGTTTCGTACAAGGTTATTTCCAAATCTAATTTTAGTGGAAGGCGTTTGCGCAATTTATGCCAGATAACGTATGCAATATGTTCTGCCGTTGGATTTAAGTCTTGAAATTCGGGCACATCTAAATTCAGATTTTTATGATCGAAAGGTACTTCTACTTCTTCGTAAATAATATCGCTTAAATCTTTGATATCAATCACATAACCTGTTTCCGGATTTACCGTTCCGGTAACATCTACAATTAATTCGTAGTTGTGTCCGTGAAAATTAGGGTTGTTGCATTTACCGAAAATCTTCTGGTTCTTTTCATCAGACCAATCTTTGCGGTATAAACGGTGCGCCGCGTTAAAATGCGCTTTTCTACAAACAGTAACTCTCATAAATTAAATTTTCTGTGCTTCGATGTGGTGATAAAACTTATCAAAAATAATTTTAAACCATTCAGTGTAAACTTCCGGATGCTGCTGCATATCTTGCTTAACGGCTTCAATACTCATCCATTTCCAATCTTCTACTTCTTCTTTATTGATCAAAGGATCATCGTTAAAATAACCAATCATTACATGATCAAATTCATGTTCTGTTAAACCATTATCAAACGGAGCCTTGTAAATAAACGAAAACAATTCTTTTAATTCAACCGAAAAACCCATTTCTTCAAACAAGCGTCGCTTACCTGCATTGATATTGGTTTCGCCGTTACGCTGATGGCTGCAACAAGTATTTGTCCACAATAAAGGCGAATGGTATTTACCCGCTGCACGCTGCTGCAACATGATTTCGTTTTTATCGTTTAAAATAAAAACAGAAAAAGCCCGGTGTAACAAAGCTTCTTCATGCGCCTGCAATTTGGGCATTAAACCAATTGGCTCGTCTTTTTCGTTAACTAAAATTACTTGTTCTTCGTTTATCATAAATTGTATTAAAGTAAATATCAAATTTACCACAATTAATACAAATAAAAAACACCCTTCTTCCAAAGGGTGTTTTTGTTGAATTTTTCTGTTATTTTACAATTATTCTGTTTGTTGTTATTTCACCGTTATAGGTTGATACTATTAAATAAACGCCTGCGGTTGCGAATTTTGTTTCAAACACATGACTGTTTACGTTATTCACTTCCTGTTTGTTGATCAATCTACCATCAACCGTGAAAACGTGAATGTTTAAATTCGTTTGTTTTCCAAAATTGTATGCTACATTAACTGTTTCGTTGATGTTTGCGGGGTTTGGATATGCGTTAACTTTTGAATTTGAAACAATTTCAGGTCTTGAATTTTCTTTTGCTTTCGTTGTGTATCCTACCGAAAAAGTATCGTATCCGTTTCCATCGGCATCAAACATAACGTTTTCAAAAACCAATTCGTTCCCTTCTACTTTTCCTTGAACTCTTAAAACGTTGTCATCTGCAAATGATGTTGCGGTTTGATTAATTAAAAGTTCGTACGTACCAGTTGATTTTAACGATCCTAAATTAAAACGTAACGTAGTTAAATTTGATGCTGTATTGGTTTGAACCAACCACGATGAATCTAAAATTTCATAATCATTTGTTTTTACAAATGATGTATTTTCATTGTTTGTTCCAATAAACAAATATTCGTTATTGTTAAAACCGTTTGTACTAATTTCGACACGCTTATCAACAGAATTAACTGTTTCGGTTTTGTTCAAACCAAAATAATCGCTTTTACCAACGCCTGTAATGTTTGTATTATACTGTGCGTTTAAGTTGCTGTTCCAAATTGATTTTCCGTTTGCATCAACGTAATTTGCAGAATTTATTAACGAAATTCCGTATTTTACTGATAAATAGGTTTGAATTTGCTGATGATCTAACTCTGTAAATTTCTCATTCACGTAAATTACTTCGTACACATCAGTTAAATCATTTTGTTGATCAATAACGGTAAAGTAATTTTTATCTCCGGTTGCGCCAGGATATTCAAAGCCATATTTTACAATAGCTCCGGTTTTTCTTTTTTGATCAACTGTAGCGGCATCGTGGTAATTAATATTATGCGTAGTTACTGCATGTTGCGCACATGTAAATGTAAAATTCAACAAATCTTTTTCAACAGCATCTTCCGATTTAAAAACCATGTAAAAGTTTGAACTACCTTCACCGATATTTGTTGTTAATGATTGATTTGTACCATGACTTAACGAGGCATTTTTATTAAATACCTGTTTTGTACTTTGCGTTTTATTAGGTTTTGCCCAGAAGGTTGCTTTATTTTCAAAGGTTTGAGCAAAAGTTGTTAAAGATGTAAATAAAACTGCTGCTAAAAGTATTTTTCTTTTCATAATGATTTGTATTTTAATCGAATATACAAATTAAAATGAAATATAAATAAAAAAAACTCATAGAAAATATGAGTTTATCTTAAAATTATTTTTTTAATGATTTCTTTGCCTAAATCTTCATTTATCATAGAAATGATTTTGTCTAAACCGTAGCTTAATTCCTCTCGTAAAACATTAGACGATAACGAAACAAACAACGTGTCTTTCCGCAATTCTACCTGTTGTGTGTAAGCTGCAATTCCCGGACCTAAAAGCTTTATCCAGGCTTCCCGAACATTTAGTTTATCAATTCCTTTTTCTAAATTATAGCCCGAGATCATTTTCCCCAAAACATCTTGAATCGACGATTCTTCGTGCAAACGTTTGTAAGGATTAAATTTTTTATTATTCATTTACTACAATCGGCGTAAACCTTTTATATGTGTATTTTATATCGTTATCGTTAATAATCACCAATTCATCTTTGGTTAATTTATCAACTTTTTCTGTCCATTTAGAGTAATCTGTAGAATATTTAAGATACGTTGCGTTAGCAGAATCTAACACTGTAAATTGCTCTTTGATACCGTTTGATGCATTTTTTCCATCGAACTGCGGAACAACCTTAGTTCGTGTTCCCTTTAAATCTTTCAATTCAAAAAAATCGACATTGTTGTTAGATTGAAATTCTTTAGTATCTCCATCGGAAGTTTTTACTTCGTTTATTTCCCAATAACCGTTTAAATTCTTCAATTCATCGGCAGAAATTGATTTTGAACAAGAAATCACTAAAAAACTAAAAACAACTAAGCTTAAAATATTTTTCATTATTTAAAGAATGAATCTACGAATTCGTATTTATTAAAAACCTGTAAATCTTCGATCCCTTCTCCTACTCCAATATATTTCACAGGAATTTGAAACTGATCTGAAATACCGATTACCACACCGCCTTTTGCCGTACCGTCTAACTTTGTTACAGCTAACGATGAAACTTCGGTTGCTGCGGTAAATTGTTTAGCCTGTTCAAATGCGTTTTGACCAGTAGATCCGTCTAAAACCAACATAACATCGTGCGGTGCATCACCAATAACCTTCTGCATTACGCGTTTAACTTTGGTTAATTCGTTCATTAAGTTCACCTTGTTATGCAAACGTCCGGCAGTATCAATAATAACTACGTCGGCATTTTGTGCAACTGCAGATTCTAATGTATCAAAAGCAACCGAAGCCGGATCTGATCCCATTTGCTGTTTCACGATTGGCACCTGAACGCGATCTGCCCAAATTTGTAACTGATCTATAGCTGCTGCACGAAACGTATCTGCCGCACCTAAAACCACGCTATGACCCGCTTTTTTAAACTGATATGCCAATTTACCAATAGTTGTTGTTTTACCAACACCATTTACACCGACAACCATGATTACGTAAGGTTTTTTGTCTTTAGGAACATCGAATTCTGTAGCTTCGCCCGATTTTGTTTCAGAAAGTAATCCTGAAATTTCTTCGCGCAAAATCTTGTTCAGCTCGTCGGTTCCTAAATATTTATCTTCGGCTACACGTTTTTCAATGCGGTTGATAATCTTCAAAGTGGTATTTACACCTACGTCTGAGGTGATTAAGATATCTTCCAGATTATCTAAAACATCGTCATCTACTTTTGATTTACCGGCAACTGCTTTTGACAGTTTATCAAAAAAAGATTCTTTTGACTTTTCAAGCCCTTTATCAAGTGTTTCTTTCTTTTCTGATGAAAATAAACGCTTAAAAAAACTCATATCTACAATTTTTAAGT
>Ga0308157_10003438_pt1 | contig 23060 bp, 30 predicted proteins | sample PhyBR1_FD_201035 | JGI IMG/M metagenome (GOLD analysis project Ga0308157, IMG submission 201035) | Phyllosphere microbial communities from UC Gill Tract Community Farm, Albany, California, United States - DLSLB.R1 | ecosystem: Host-associated > Plants > Phyllosphere > Unclassified | place: USA...
ATGCTCGTCACCACCGAGGCGCGGCCGAACGGGACATCCCATATCAAGGACATGGGCGAGACACAGCAACGACTAAACGCCGCGCACCTCCAGCACGACGCGCTGGCGAAATTGGCCCATCAATCAGGCGCTCAGGATGGCGAGGACCAAGCCAAGGCGGTCGCCGCCGTCAAGGCGCAGAACGACAGCATTAAAGGCGGCACCGGCGGCAAGGGAAGTTTTCCTCAGTTGGCCGCACCGCACCTGGTGCTGGCCAGCCCAGCGGGCATCGAGACCACGACTCAAGGTAGCACCCATCTCGCGAGCGAGCAGCATACAGCCCTCACCACAGGACAGGACCTGGCCATCGCCAACGGCGGCAGCTTATTCGCCAGCGTGCGACAAGCGTTCCGGATATTCGTGCATAAGGCTGGGATGCGGATGGTCGCGGCGGCCGGTGACATCGACCTGCGGGCGCTGTCGGACAGCGTCAACGTCCTGGCCAAGCTCAACATCACACAGACGGCGAACCGCATCACCATCAGCGCCAAAGAAGAGGTGGTGATAAACGGCGGTGGCAGCTATGCCAAATTTGGCGGCGGCGGCATCGAGATGGGCACCAGCGGGAACTTCGTGGCCCATGCGGCCAAGCACAGCTTGCCTGGTCCCAAAAATATGGAAATAGCCAATGTGCAGCCAACGCAAGACAAGCTTGATGGGGCGGGGACATTTCATTTGAACAGTCATCCGGCGGCGGGTGGGCGCATCAACGCAGGCTTACCTTACAAGCTCTACAAAGACGATGCCCTGACCGAACAAGGTGTTCTGGATGACGAAGGCAATATGACGTTCAAACACGAACTCGATAAACAGTCCAAGTATCACATCGAACTGCCGAACGGAAGCAAGTACGCCATCGCCCCGAATCCGCACGAGGAACTCCATGAAATGTGCGCAGGCATCGGCTATCACGGCTACAACAACACCGCTGGGGCAATCGGCGAGCCGCAAGCTCCGCTTGAGCGCGAGCGCGTATTGGCGAATCCGTCTGTGTGCGATGACATCGAGCCGTCCACGTAACGACAGCAAAGGTCCGGAGGAGAATTGCATGGGCGATATGAACGACAACTACAAGCTGTACGACCAAAAGCTATCCTACCGCAGCAATGCGGCTCCCTGCCAATGTCTGGCCCAACCGTGGTTCATCCAAGCCCCACATCCCGTTTATGTGCCGCGTCATGGCAACCTGCTTAAGCCGCTGATTTGCGGGGAAGAAGTCTTTAAGAGCATCTCCAATGACTTGAACGCCGCCCAGCATACCGTGGACATTATCACGTGGGGCTTCGACCCTGGTATGGTGCTCGTACGCGGCGCGACCGCCGAAGACGGCGTGCGCTATGGGGATTTGCTCAAGAACATCGCGACACGAAAGAACAATCCCATCAAGGTAAGGCTTCTGGTGTGGCACGATGACGCCGCCTCTCAAAAGAAAATGAACAACGCCCCGGGCTACTACGGTCGGCTCTTTCCCGGTATCGGTTCTGCCGATGCTGGTTTTTACAGTGAGGCCCACCAGGCATTTAACACGGAGTGGTATGAGCAGGCATGCTCGAACTCGATACCGAATCTTCACTTTCACGTTAGAGCGGTCCCTTTAGTATTCATGTCACGAGCACTAATCGGTGAAACGCTTCCTGACGGCGTAGTATTAGGAGGCAAAGGGCTGCTGGCGGGGATGTACCCGGCGCACCACCAGAAGATGGTACTTATCGACTATGAAGCCCCTGAACTGGCAGTAGGCTACGTGATGGGCCACAACTCGATTACCGACTTCTGGGATACGCGGGAACACCTGTTCCGCGACCATCGGCGCGAACGCTTCTACACAATGAATCATGCGGAGCTACAGAAGGCTGCGTGGAAGGAAGGTGAGTGTTACGACACGCCAGCTTCCGGGTACGTAATGACCGAACAGCAGCAGGCAGACAAGGAACGTTTGGTCCAGGCATACATCGACAAGCACAGTCACGTAAGCAAACCATACCAGGACGTGTCCTGCCGTGTTCAGGGACCCGTCCTCCACGACTTAAACCATAATTTTTGCCAGGCCTGGCAAGAGTCCGAACGCCCGAGCTCCTTCTTCATGGACGCTTGCAGAATCCTCCCATCAACGCCTCTCCGGCTCGCCCTGGCAGCGACGAGAGCTGTCGGTAATGTCTTCCATTCAGAAATGGACCCTGACTTCATCGGACGACGCGAAAAACTACCGTCGGCCGCGTTCAAACTGCAGAAAGGGCAGCATAGCGTCCAACTGATACGCACTCAACCTCTGCACGGCGAAAAAGGCGCGAAGGAATGCTATGCGAATCTCACGCGGCAAATGCTGCACTACATGTTTATCCAGAACCAGTACATCCAGTATGCGACTTGGGCGAAACACCTCATTGCCTGCGTCGGTCGGCTACGCTCGGCTGGATACCTCAAACCGATATACGTCTTCATGCTCACCTCAACTCCCGAAAGGGACGGCATGGATTCACCAACCTATGAAGTAGCCAGCAAAGTTGGCAACAGCGAGACCATGAAGGTGGAACACGATAAGGCATTGAGTGAGGCGCGCAAGAAAATGACCAAGCCGCCTATTACCGCAGCAGAGTTGGCCGACCATGGCATCAACGTCTTAATGGGGTCGCTTTGGACCTGCTCCAATACCGAAGAAAAATTGAGGCCGACGGACTACGAAGAAATATACATTCACACGAAGGTGGCGATAGTGGATGACGCCGCATTCACGATTGGTTCGGCCAACTTGAACCTGCGTAGCATGGCGATGGACAGCGAACTCAACGTGCTAAGCCAAGCGCATGAGGTTGCATTTCAACTACGAAGCGATTTATTCCAGCAATGCGCTGGAGATAAGGGACCGGCGCAATTTGGGGATATGAGGAAGTCTTTCAAAGACTGGTTGGATGCGGCAAAAACAAACGCTGACTATAAGGCATCCGGAATCAAATTAGACAGCCAGTTACTGCCCTTTTATGTAGACCGCAAACCTGGCGCCCCGTTGGTCTAGCCATGAGTATCTCGCGTTCACACTGCATATATATATTGGCCCTGCTAACGTCACTGATGACGGGCACATTTTTTTTCAACGACTATTTGCAGGAGAGAGCCTTGCATGCCTTGCCATATGGATTTAAGAAATTTAACTTGAGTGACCCGCTACCCGCGTGCGCGCGTTGGAAGGACAATATGCCGTCGACTCGTGACCCGAAGGCGTACCACCTTTATATCGAGGCGCGCAAAATTTGGCGCAGCAAGATTGCCTGGCAATTTACCCACGCGGAAGCCATGCACATCCTCACTGACGTGAGGAGCGCCGCCGACATGGGAGATTGGGGAGCACGTGCCCTGATGGCTCATTTTTACCTTCAAGGACTTGGCGTCCTCGACTCTAATCACGTGCTTGATGCCGACCCCGACAAGGCTGTCGAAATCACCCGCATGGCAGCGAAAGCGATGCAACCTTGGGCACTGTACGACCTCGGCGTGGCCTATGAGCATGGCTATGGAGGTGCGCCCTACGATGTCGACTTGGCTTGGGCGTATTATTTGAGGGCGGCGCAGCTTGGTAGTCCTGAGGCGCAAATGGCATTGGCTCAAGCATATAACGAAGCGGGACGATTGAGCGATGAAGAGACTATGTTGCAGTGTGCATTTGACCAAGCACACGGCGAGGCCGCTTATAAGCTAGCAATCAGAAATCGGACTCGATTGAAATATGACAGCGCTATAAATATTTACCAGCGTGGCGTTGTGTACGGAAGCAAAGATTGCGCCTCTGCGCTCGAATTACTCTTTATGAGGGGGCACTGGCTCAATTCAAATGAACGCGAGGTGGAAACCCTACGTAAATTAGGTATTGAACGTGATAGTGAGCGCGAAAATCGTTATAGCGCTATTTATGACGCATTAGAAATCAATCCCGACCTGAAACTGAGTAGGCTAGACCAAGTTCTACCATTGCCTCCAGCGAAATTACCAAGTTGGTCCGGCGTTAGCGACGCGGTGGAACCCGAGTCCAACGAACGCCCCACATACTGAAAAAGAAAGGAGTAGTACACATGTCCTTGAAAATCATCACCGTCGGTGACGACACCGACCACGGCGGAAAAGTCATCAGTGGCTCACCGACGCACGACATCGGCGGCAAGGCAATTGCACGTCTTGGCGACACTGTCTCGTGCCCGCAGTTATACCCAGGTGGTAAGCCCCACGGCGTCAACAAAATCACTACCGCTCACGAAACGCTAACCGCTGGAGGTATTCCAGTAGCTGTTCACGGCTGCAAGGCAGAATGTGGCTGCACACTTGTTGGCAAGGTCAACGCCACTGTCGACTAACCGCAAAATCCGGCACAGAAACGGAGAAATGCACTAGTCGAAACAGACCATAACGCCCCATCTCGCAACAATAAATATATCGTTTATATTATTTACACCATATATACAGTATGCGAACACCGCGCTGCGAATTCCCTGCTTTACCAAGCGCACTTCGAAATCAGAATGAAAGCAGCCATCGGCTCATCCAGGAGCTGTTTCGCTGCCTCGGCCAAGGTATCCGAGTTCGTCGGAATATTGATGCTATAGGTACTGGTAAGAGACAGGACAGTGACGTCGCGAGCCGCAATTTCGCGTGCGATGAACGAGACGTTTGCGCTCTCCGCGACAATAATTCCATCAACAATCAGGGCGAGGTGTACCTTCTGCTCACCGCGCACAAATTTCACTGCTGCTATCGTCATCTATTCGCAGCTCCCCCATCGGTGACACGAGCAAATTGAGCCAAGTCATCGGCTACTGTACCAACGACAAAATCAAGGAACTTACCCTGTTGGATTGCTTCAGCATAGCCGTGCCAGCCTGTACGAGCATTTGTGCAGACGTAGCAGCGGCAGACTCACTGGCATAGTCCGTGTCCATAATTCGCCCTGTTGCTGCCAATGTGTTCGTCGAGATGTTCGCCAAATTCTGATACACATGCTCAAGGCGATTGCTCACTGCACCCATAGCGCTTCCCAATCTGGACCAGCTGTCGATGGCATTGACGGTGTCATCGATAGCAGAACTAGCGTTCTCGGTCAAAATGGTTTCGAGTGCGGTATTGTCATATTTTAGCGAGTCAAACGTGCCAATCAGCTCGGGTTGCAAGTTGACGGTCATGACGTTGGCAGAACCTTCGCCGATTTGCATCTGCACGGGATAGAACAACTTTGCGTGATTGTTTGGGGGCTGACTAATAAACAGGTCTTCCCCGTTGTACCGGGTTCCGACTTCGTTCCACACTTCTTGAAACAGCCCAACAAACTCTTCTTGAAGCGTGGCTTTGTCCATGGGCGTGGCAGATGCGTCAGCGGCTTGGATTGCCAAGTCATGCATGCGGCCGAAAATCGAGATGATACTGTCGACGGCACTGCTCGCAACTTGCATGAGTGAGATATCGTTCTGCGTATTTCGCATTGCTACTGCCATGCCTGAGGTCTGACTCTTCAGCCTTGTCGCTATTTGCAATCCCGCTGCATCGTCCATCGCAGAGTTGATGCGATAACCTGTTGACAGCCGACTCTGTGCTATTGCTACCGCACGGCTCGAATTGTCAGCAGCTCGTGTCGCTGCTAGCGCGCTGGTGTTGGTATGTAGGCTCAGCATATGAGTAGTCAGTATCCAAGGAGAACGCGCAGCAGCGTGGCGCTTTCCGGAATTACCCATCCGAGCGCGGATGCTGTTTGACGAACGACCCATTTCATCTCGGCCTCAGTTCCCCAACCGGTAGCGACGAGCTGAGCAAAGAGACGCTCAAGAATTTGAACCTCTGAGAGTTCGCGGTATTTCGTGTCACGATTTACTTTGCATTTCGCAAGGAGCTGCGTGACCAAATCTGCGCACATGTCGTAGCGCGCTTCAGCCTCCGCATCAGTAAGGGCGCCGACAAAATTACCGGTCGTCTCATCAAGGCGCCCCGCAAGCTTAGGCTGAAGACGGGCTAGACTCGCCATGGCACTTTCACGTGGAAAATCGGCTGGAATCGACCGCAACATTCGAGCTCCCGTGTGTCGGTTAGATTGCTTTGATGGGAATGCCACCGACGACCCTGGGCAGATTCCTCGGGCCAATGTAAGTGCAATTAATGACGCTCGCATCTTCGTCGATGCGGGTGTTTACAATCGGTTTAGACATATCGCACAACAGCGAAATCAGCGTTGCATTGAAGCCTGCTTCTGCTCGGCCGATTCGAAGCGGGCTGCCGACAGCGCAGGTGAAGAATTGATTTGCAGCGTTATGGCCGGCGGTAACAAGCAAAGCGTCACGGTTAGGGCTCACTTCGGTGCCGCACTGATTAAGCGTGCCAGCGGATACGAGCGACACAGGCGGTGCCTTGGGCTGCTGAGGAGGCTGCACAACTTGGCCAGTTGCTGGCGCGGGGCCGTTAGTTTGCAACGCGCGGGCGAACTCGCCAACTTGCTGAGTCGAGCAACCGGTGGATACCGTCACAGCGGCTAATGCCGCAATCAATGTCTTTTTCATTTTTTACCCTGAATTTGGAGAGTTAGATTTGGGGAATGACTTTATATGTCGTCACGTCAATGCGAGCGCCGCCGACTTTGGGCTTCATGTCGCTGCCGATTTCCTGACCAGTGTTCCGGTCAAAATCACCTCGGGTGTACTGCGCGGCACATTTTCTGTAGTCACTATCTGAATCTCTGCAGAGAATTTTGTCGACAATAACTGCGCCATCCGAATTTGTGCGTGCGACCACTAGGTCGCCGGTTGCATTCAAAAATAGGGTTGTCATACTCTTGGAAAATCCAATGTTCTCGAGGTCTGCTACACGAACAAGTCCTTGACGGCGTCCAGCAATCACTCCGGGAACAGACCATGTCGTGATTGCAGTGTAGGCGCCGAAGTCGCGCGCAAAGATGTCCTCTGACACCTCGGGTGCCGGACCCGTCATCCATTTTTTTGCCGTGGTCATATAGACTTTTTGATAGAACGCGGAGCGAACGCGTTCTGGAATATCGCGGCGAGTACCGACGTTGCCGATAATAAGGATGCCAGGTTGAACTTCGGTCTCAGTAGCTGCTTCAACAGCGCTCTTAGTCGAACTCGACTTCGCATTTTTAACGAGCTGTTCACGCAACTGCTGGACGGCCGACGTGTCGGGGAACCCGCCTCCTGAAACCTTGAGAGCGCCGTCGGTTGGAATTGCCTGCTTCGAAGCACACGCGGAAAGGCTTAGTAGTGCCACCGCCACCAAAATTTTTCGCATAAATATCCTCTCAAAGATGCGAGCTATACAGGTCAATCTAGCTAAGCCATTTGGTCAAGACAACCTAGCTAAAACCGAGTCGCACTGCCATCAGCGCCGGCGCACATCTTTAACACCGGGACCGGCAATTGGTTTCCTCTGAGAAATTATTGTAAACTCAAACGATGGAAATGTAAATGATGTAAATTTAAGTGATGTGGTGTGACGCGCAGGGTTCGGCCAACCTTCGCACCATGATTCCATCCCCTCCCCCCAACCATGACACCGGGTCTCTTCGAGAACGATATGCCGCTCGTATTCGGGCCAGTAGAGAGGAAAAAAACCTCACCCAGGCCGCGCTGGGGAAACTCGCTGGGCTGCATCGCTCTTACGTCAGCCAAGTAGAGCGCGGCGTCATCAACGTATCCCTTGATAACCTAGAGAAATTCCAAAGAGCCCTCGAGCTGAACGTTACCCAAGATGGGCGGCCTCTCAGGACGAAACTGGGCGACCGACTACGCGCGGCGCGCGCACGAATCAATGCATCGCAAGAAGAACTAGCTGAGCTGGCCAAGGTGCCCGTGCTGTACGTCAGCAGGGTTGAGCGAGGCGTTGTAGGCACATCGCTGGACCAGATTGAAAAACTGGCGAGCGCACTAAGAATTGACGACGAGTCATTGCTTGAGTGACTAAAATTAAATGAGAGACTGACAAACAAGCTTCCCCTGTCCGAGGCATGGGGATGATGCTCTTCCGCTGGGCACCTTAGCATTCCATATACTGGAAAGTCGAAGTCAAGTCGACCATAAATAGCGCCTGGCTCGCCTTTATAAATTCAGATGCAGGGAAGAAACAGCCACCCACCAACTTCGGCTTATTCGGCCCGACGTCGTGACAATTCACGTATTTTTCATTTCAGCAAGATGCTATTCTGACCGTATTCGGGCAAGCTAAACCACCGGCGGCTTGCAAGATATGGCTTCAAAAGCAAACACTAACCACGACTAATTTTTCAACTAGAACAACTGATGAATTATCCGCCTCCAGAAAATCTTTGGGCCATGGAACCGCGCCAATTCAACGAATGGCGTTCACAAAATGACATTCCGGTTTTGATGGAATATCTTTCCAAATTACTTCCTAGATTCGGGGAGTGGTTAGAAACTCTTCCGTTCGATTCTTACGTAATTAATCGTTTTTTCCCAACTGGTAGTTTGTTTAAAGGCGACACGTCAAAAATTGCATATGAACGCCCCGGAGATATACCCGGTGAGAAAATTTATGAATGTCGAGACATCTTAGAAGAAGACCCAGTGACGTGGTGGGCATTAAGGCAAAAAACGATACAGGTTCTCGGAATTTTCGAACCTTATTTTCTTTGGGCCAAGAAAAATCTCAAGAAACAGCGGTTTTTTACTATAAACCTTATTAATCAGCAACAAATTGATACTTTTGAGTATCGTTCGTGGTCAGGACTGAATGTAGACGGCTGTATTACTCGAGCAAATCTTTTTTATGATTTTGTTGTTTTAAAACTTGGGCAATTCAAACTTCCCAGAGGCTTGACATTCTGCGGACGCAACTTAGATTTTACCGACCTTGACTTTCTTGAAATCAATGGAGATGGGCATGGGTCGGCATGGACGACAATTAATTATTCGTCATGCAGAGAATTTTCTATCGAAAATTCCGAAATGTATTTTTTAACTTTTCACCAGTGTAGATTTCAAAAATTCTCATGCAGCAACTCAAAAATTCAGGACGTTTATTTTGAAAAATCTGATATAAGCGAGTTTTATTTATCAAATTCAATGGTATATAGAATGGGATTCTCCAGTTCCAACATAACCCCATTCATAAGTGATTGCGAAATTCGTGAAGTAAATTACATCCCCCCTAAGAATTTATCGCCAAGCATAATTGCCTCCACATTTAGATTATTAAGAAGCGCATATCAAAACAGTGGACTGCGTCAAGAATCTGCACATTGTTATTATAACGAACGAATTTATGAACGTAAGGCATATTTCCACCCCATCAGCATGAACAAGAAACTTTTCCCTGGAATCGAATTTGAAGGCAGGTTATCTTTCGTGTGGAAATTATGGGGAAGAAATCTCATAAAAGAAAAAGACATTTTCCCCATTATAAAAAAGGCCTTACTGTCAAAAATTAAACTATGGCTTCTTCCAAAACTAGCATTTCGTATGATTGGTTTTAGGCTAAAATGGCTGTCATCACTATTTGAATATGTGATTTGGGGATATGGAGAACGGCCATCCAGAATATTTTCCTGTGCCGCAATGATAATATTTATTTACGCTTACGCTTTCCATGCAAGTAATTGGATGGGTGGGAAAAATTTAGACTGGGTCGACAGCTTTTATTTTTCAGTTGTTACGTTCACAACGCTCGGCTATGGCGATATCACTCCCTCTACCGAGTTTCTAAAAATTCTCTGCGCATCTGAAGCTATTTTAGGTGCGTTCACCATTGGCTTAATTGTTGCTGGCTTTTCTAATCGCAGCAGATATTGAATTTAATATTTCTTAGAATAGATAAATTTCCCTTTTATCGATACCGAACCCACAAAAAAAGCCTATCGAGATAGGCTTTTTTCAACAAAATTACTGCTAATTACGCTACCAAAAACTGGTCCTTGTCTTTGCCTTCAAGCCATTTAGGCATACGGCCGCGACCAGTCCAGGTGTCCCCTGCTTCGTTGCGGTATTTCACAGGGACAGCAGCACGCACCTTATCCGACTTCGCTTTGACTGCACCACCCAGGTCCGCCAGCGTCAGCCCGTGCTCACGCATGATAGCGGCGATTTGTTCACGTGCACCTGCGATTTCGGTCTTGCGCGCTGCTTCGGCCAGAGCCTGGAGTTCGGCGATTTTTGCGGTGTATTCCTGATATGTCGACATTGCTTTTCCTTTAGTAAAAAATGAACTGCAAAAGATTGCTTTTCATTTGTGAAATCCAAGTGCAATTTAACACGCGAAATATGTAAAAGCCAGCGCCTTAACAACTCAGGTTCGACAAGTGGGGAAGAAGTTCGGTTTGTACGTGACGTCCAGTACAATCGTCAATACGGTCGTAACGATACCAGCGATTCTAACGAAAAAAGAGCCCAATCACTCAGGCCCCTCCGTTGCGTCACGTTCGAATGAGACAGTCACCGGCTTCTGTACTATTTTCTTGATAACTGAAAGGAGTCTCACGGCTCCTCCGGCGTATCGCGCGCCACGGCCGTTACAACCTGCCCACAATTCCAGAAACAGCTTGCTTCCCCTCCTGAGCGGCTCGGGGTATCCGCAGTAAACCGGTTCACGCCGACAGCTGCTTTGGTTACGCCGTCCCCGCATAAATATTCGCATTGTTATGACCACCTCCGGATGCCGGATAGTACTGCTGCCCTCCACTACCGCTTTCACTCCCATCGGGCGACACAATCCAGTTGGGTGAACAACTGTATCCCCCAGCACGCAGTCGCGCACACTCCGCCGAGGTCAAATTTCTGATACTGCGAACAGGGGAATTCAAGATAAATACGCGTTTCATTTAATGCTCCATCACGGTCTGATTATAAAAGTGCCCGATAATTGTTGAGCACGAGAAATTTAAGTATTTTTAAGCAAATAGGTCCGGAGCGGGTAAGCTCCGGATAATTTCAATTAAAGCAACTCAATACCAATCGAGCTCAGGTACGCTGCCGGACTTTGATTCTTTTCCTTCATGCCGATGTGCCAGGTTTGCTCCAGGGCATCTGCTAACGTTAAGCGCTGGGCTGCTGTTAGTGCGAGGAGTTTTTGAGCAAAGTGTCCAAAATCCAAATCCTCTATTTCATCAATGTCATACCCGAAGTCAGCACAGACATCGCTAACCAAACTGTAGAACTGGTCTGGGGAAAATACGTCGCCTTGAAAACAGTTCATTAGCGTCGCGATGTCCCGCTCGGTGAACTTATTGCTCAACTCCATCCGTGTCTGACGCAGAAGCCATTCCAAGCGAGCAGCGGCCATCAATCCCACCTGATTCTCGTTTGCTCCATCGCAGCTCGCGAGATGGGTGTTCACATAGGCATGCATATACGAGGTTGAAAAACTCCAAGATTGGTTCAACATTACTGGGAGGCCACGCCCTATAGCGGCGAGAGCGTTCGGAGTGATAGGGGCGGTGTTTGTAGTTTCAGACATTTTTTATTCCTTAAATTAATGCTCAAGTTGAGCGTGGTTTTATATCGGTTTTAAGCCAGCTCGGGAACTTTAATTGAATCGTTTCCGCCCTGGCATGCTGCTATTAACGCATATAGCCGAATTTAAGGAAAGTATATACGATTAAAAAACAGGCAGATAATTAGTGATGCAAACAAGCAGCCGTTCGTTTTCCTAAATTTTTTAACGATTTTCAAAATTCAAATATTTTAAAAATAATTTTCCATTCCGTTGCTTAAATGAGACAAAATAGCTGGCCCGACCTCGGGCCGGAACAGAAACAGTTTTTTAATGCGTCTAGTGTTTAAAAAAAAGCCGCTATAAAGCGGCTTTTGAGTAATCAACAGAAATCAAACATCCTCGAACCATCTAAAAAACAGCACTCGATGATTCCTAGCGTCCGCAGTGGCGAAGTCATCGGTCAAAAATGCTGCCCAAAAATATTAAAAAGATGCGATGCCTCGTCGTACTCCTCCATAGCTGCCAGCATGGAGCTCTCGCGCCGACGATTCTCCTCTTCGGATTCTGAAATATCGCCCCACAGCACAATCGAAGCGACCAATGCTAATCGAGCGTCTACAACCTCCGTAGCAAGCTTAGCCAACCGATTCCAGCGCCGTAAATCTCCGTCGTGCGAGGTATCTATCCCAGCGGCAGCCAGACCCAGCGACTTGGTTGTCAAATCAAGTTGGGCTTGCAGTGTGCTGGTCGTGTAGCGGGCTAACTTGAACAGAATGTTGCCGGTTGACGTGGCGTCGTGACGTAGGTCGACGCAATGGGAAATTTCAGCTTCGTTTTTCATGTCCTTTTTCTTTCATAAAGATTTTTTTGTATAGGAATTTCCTGCACACCTGATGCATACCAGAACGTATAAGCCTACGAAAAACGCCGCATTGAGCGGCGCTTCGAATCATTAGCAGTCTGGGAAATACACATATTTATTACGCTCCCGCAGGGCGGCTTTGAATCCTGCCGGTGGTGGTGTCGTTGGGTGATTCCGTACTGACGCCATTGGCAGATGGTGAACCGCCGTGCGGAAATGGATATCAGCAATACCATCGTTCGGCACACCAGCCTTGAAGCTGAGGTTGTGGAACATGAGTATTGCGTCAACGAATTTCTCACCCACACGGTCATCTGCAATCGGAAGGAGGCAGCATTGGGTGCCGCTCACATCAATAGCCGATACCTCGGCGATGCCCGCGCCCTGGTGGAACATGAAACCCGACACGCCCAGGGCAAACAAGGCCGCAGCGATGGTTCCTGGGTGGGACGCCGCCAGAAGCTCGACACCGTCGTGGTAAATCCGCGCGATGACTGCGCCAGCAACGTTCTTGTCCAACTCAATAAAAATGTTCTTTTTCATAATAATATCCTTGAATTTTGTGGTATTGACGAGCCTAATGGTGGCGACCGCCATTCAATTTGGCTTGCACCTGGGTAAATTTGTAGCCTCTGAGCGATATCCTCAGAGTTGTATAGCAACCTGGCCAACTTGGTTGGCAGTCCGACTATGCCACGCGTAGGCTGTCCTTAGTCTGCGCCACGATGACCAGGCAAAGAATTCCTTCGGCGCCTGCGACCGCTGCCGCAAGCGTCTTGTAGAACGTATCGAATTGTTAAAGAGTCAGTACACCCGCGCGTTGTGCACGGGCTTGGGATTTTTCAGTAAGACGCCAGCGGCCCTTCCCTATAGCCGCTGGCGCCGATGCTGGTCAGTCGTCGGCCAGATTGATACCCAGCGACTTCAGAAAGGCGGCGGGAGCAACCTGCTGCTGATTCAGGCCCACATACCAGGTCTGTTCCAGTAGGTCAGCCAAGGCGAGGCGTTGCGCAGGTACCAGGGCCAGCAGCTTCGCCACGAGGGGCGCGACATGAGAGTGAGCAACCTCACCTACCTCAACTCCTTGGTCATCACAGAGCGCCTCGGCCATCGTCTCGATTTGATGAGGGAAGAATGCCTCGCCTTGGAAGCAGTTCAGCAGCATGGAGATGTCTTCCGAGGTGAAGAGTCCGCTCAAGGTTGCGCGGGTGCTGGTGAGCAGCCAATTCAATCGAGCGGCTCCCATGTATGCCGCTTGGACTTGGCTCAGGCCCATAGGGTGGCCTGCGCGCTCCTGCAGGTACTCCGACATATCGTCCATGGAGAACAGCCACGCCTGGCGGGTGAAGACGTCCAGGCCAAGGGACATGTCGCTCAGGGTTTGTTGCTGGGTGGTTTGCGTAGTTACATTATTTTCAATCATTTTGTTTCCTTAAGTTTGTTGACGCCGGATGGCGTTGAGTAATGTAGACATCCGTTTTAGATGTCGGTCGTTGTTATCGGAGTGTTATCGCAGGCGCCGCGATGGTGTTGCCTATTTTTTAGGCGGGGATGGTATTGCTGGAGATTCGGAGTACTCCCACCCTATAGACCGTTTTTGGCGCCGAGAATGGAGTTTTTTGAACGAAAAAAAACCCCTAATGATGCGCGGACGCATTTTCATTAAGGGTTTTCATCTCACACCGGCCTCACCGGGCGGGTGTCGTGTTGGGCACGGTCCCGTGGGACTAGTGCCACGCTCAGGGCGCCGCCTCTTAGGGCCGGCGCCACGCTGGAACGTGTTAGAGAATCATGAACCGAACAAAAGATTCTGTCAAGTAATATTCTGTAGCGCACGATAATCGCCTGAGCACTCATCTGGATGCCTTTTATTGCCGTTTAGACACTTTCGCCACCAAATATCAGCTTTGCAAAAAATAGTTGTGAGAAATCTAAAATCCGGCCTACGTGATGTCTAGACTCTGTATCGGGATGGGAGGCTAGATACGACCGCGACCGATGAAATGCACGCTAGCGGGGTTCAAGGCGTAAAACCTGGGTGGAATGGCAGGAGGGTGAACGGGGCGGCATGCAGGCCGCTGATAGTCCAGCCACGTGTCGGCGCTGCAATACGACCGACATGCCTAAAAGTTACGTCAGAGGTCAGACGGATGGCGGGTTCCCACAAACACGTCACGGCGTGGGGAGTGTTTCGCCTAAAGACTATTAAATTAGAAAGTTTTTATTGAATACTTTTCAAATAAAAGCGGTTTCTCCTATTTGAAAGTTGACCGCTATCAGTTCGAGAGCAGCTTATCAATTACACATCGTGGCGAAGGCGAATAAAGAGTATACCATAAATTTTTTATAAATTACTCTTCATGAAACACCCTACTCATCCCAGCGCTTAACAGAACAGTTTTCGCATTGTACGGTTTTCTTGTTTAAAAACTTAGAGTCTTATAATAAAACTTATTAACCAGAAAAAGCTTCAATAGACATCACCTCGCCAGCCAATTCGAAAGCTTATAAGTCATAAAAATTATATTGCCAGATTCCGGTATCGCTATACGTTGTGCAAGGCCAAATAATTTAGCAGGAAATCTAAAACTGGTCACTACACATTGTTACGACGGTATGAACAAACAGCACCGTTCACACCATTCACAACGTATAAAGGAATCGAATCATATGGCAAAAATCATCGCAGTCGTTCACCCCAAAGGTGGCGTCGGGAAAACCACCACTAGCATGGCCTTAGCAGGAGAGCTCGCTACTCGCGGGCAGCGAGTCCTTTTAGTAGACGCCGACCCGCAAGCGAGTTCCGTGGCGTGGTCATCGTCGGCACCTGATGCGGTCCCATTTCCAGCAGCCGTCATCAACCTTGCGCAGTACGGTGGCAAAATTCATCGGGAAATCCAAAAGCACTTGGCCAACTACGACATCATCATCGTCGACACTCCGCCGAACCTGGAAGCGACGGCACCGCAGTCCGTGCTTCTCATCGCCGACCTGGCATTGATACCGCAACCTCCGTCACCCGCCGATTTGTGGGCCGCGCGGGGTGTTAAGAAATTGGTGGAAATTGCTCAAACGGTCAACCCCGAACTACGCCCCTTCATATTGCCAAATCGACTGTCGCGTACCTCGCTGTCAAAAGCCATTCTTGCGCAGCTAGACACGTTCGGTATCCCCGTACTGAAGTCTCGATTTAGCAACCGTGTGGCGTATCAAGAGGCTGTCATCGAGGGTCTGGCGGTCGGGAGCCTCGGCAAAGAAGCAAACCAGGCGGTCGCAGAGGTCGGCGCTCTGGCCGATGAGATATTGGCCTTGCTGGGGGAGCCAGCATGAGTAAGAAGTCGTTCGAAAATAAGCTGCGCACCACAATTGACAACCAGGACAAGGCAGTTCAAGAACGTTTCGACAAAGCCGATTCGCTGCTGATAAAGCCCTTACCGCCAGTACCACTGCCAGTCACAGTACAAAACGTTTCAGGAGTAGTTCGCGACACGTTCTCGATGCCCCCGGCGGACTATGACCTTATCGCCGAGCTGAGAACCAAAGCTGCCAGGGCCGGTCATATCGCGACAAAAAGTGACATCGTAAGGGCTGGTCTACTTGCGTTATCAGCGCTCGACGAACAACAACTAGTCAAGGCAATATCAATCTTAGTTCGTGTTTTACCGGGCCGCAAAGGAAAACCGCTCTAATTATTTAAACCGTCATAATAGTCTTTCCTGTTATGACGGTTTATACCGTTAGTTAGGATGCGATACATCGAACAGAATTGGGCCATATCAGCGTGTAGCTTGCCAGCCCACGACAACCGCCCCACGTCGTTAGCAGCAAACCGCAGTATATGTTTGACATCCTGCCGGTATGGGAGAGTTCTCAAAAACTCTCGAGGCGCTTTTCCGCCAGCAAAATGGAAATCTTAAGTTCGGGAAATATTTAATATTAAAATCTCTTCCAAATATACCCACATAACCAATAGAAAAATAATAGTGCCGTTAGCCCAACCAACCACCAAAGCCATTTATTTAACGTCCAACGATTCCATGCCATGAAGTTTAATATGAAGAATATCAAAGCAGGCGCTAAGACATGCAAAACAAGTAGCAGTCGCGTCGCCAGGTTGCAGTCATCCGCATAGCATCCCGGAAACAAGTCCACTGGGGACCAGTTATTATGAGCGGCAATCGTTATATAAACACACGCCAATAAAATCCCATAAAAAAATCCCGCCACCCCTATTAAGGAACGCTTCATTTTATCTCCCAAAACCAAATTGTTTTGGAGTTTCCAAGGTCTGAATATGACCAATCAGATAAAACCGTAGCTCCCTGCCTAGCAGACTCAAACCCGAAATAACGGCCTATCGTTGCGAAACCATCTGCAAAACCGCTGATAGTTAGGCGCTTACCATTCCATAAATCGATATGTCCACCGCTTGCGTTCGCGGGAGCCTCTCCGCGACGTGTCCAATAAGCATGAAACATAATAATGCCCCTCCGTCCTTTTACGCTCTTTTCCCACCCCTTACCCTGGAGCACTTCCGGATTCTGTGGCAAGCCGCAAAATGGCTGAAGTTTCAGCCACTCCCCTAGCTCATAGGCGCGCACGGCGGCCGGATATCCGTCCATCATAACGCGACCCAGCACCTTGGCTCCGGGCATCGGTTTAACGCTTTTTTGAGAGAACGAGAGCATCTTAATTCCGACCTTATGGAACGTCGCGCTCATGCGCAACGCGCACTGATTGCTGTAGTCGCCCTTGTCATCCGACGCGGGCTTATACGGACTGCCGGTCACGTAGTTGCTCCATAAATCATCAAACTTCACAGCTGGCACGTCTATTTTGCATACCGAGTCTTTAATTGTATTGGTCCTCACCAAAGCGTGCTGCTTGAGCGCTTTCCCCATTAGAGCACCTCCGCCATTCTTGCAAGAGCATCGTCACCCCAGTAGACAACATATTCTTCCTCGTCGTAAGTTTCGATACGTGGAAGCATGCCATCTGCTTTGGCACGGCCCGAAAGCGTTCGTCCGTCCTTGGTTTCGACCAAGTAGGGAATGCCAGTAATCGCATCGTCTCGGAGCTGCGGCTGCTCATCGAACTTTTCCATTTCATTATGCGTCGAGCCCCCACCTTCTGACACACGCGGTGGCAGCGCGCCAAGAACAAGGGGAATCGCAGCTGCCTCTACTGCTGCCGAAGACTGCTTCGTTCCGCTTGAGCCAGCACCACTGCTCCATTCAATCGTGTCCGTAAACTGGGACGCAATCAACGTTGCGCCGCATGATGTTTTCATCCCCGCGACGGCAACACCTTTGCCGTAGAACGTGGCCGACATCACTCCCTCGACAATAGGAAAGTCACCTCTGCACTTCGGACAATGCACCTTGTGGCCGATATAGGCAATTGGTTGGCCCATGCAGATGTCGCTGGGCGAGCCTTCTAAAACGGTCCCGCCATGGCTTGTTGAGTCCCCCTTGCGAATAATTTCTGGCATACTTCACGCTCTCAAAATATTTATGTAATAACATTTTATTCGAATTAATCCCTTGGCATCGCACGATTCGAATTCGCAGATATTTCAAGGGATGCTTGAAGTCTATGACTACGGCAGTTTTAATTAAAGAAAGACCCCGCAAGCGCGGGGTCAAGAAAATCAGTGCCAGGTTCCGGTTTTACTATCTAGGAATTTCACAAACTCCTCGGTGAAAACTTCGCTATTGTGGCTGTCCACAAACTCATGACAAGAAAATATTTCTGCTCCTGAGATACGCGCGGCCATACATCGTGCTTCCTCATCCGTTGCAGCCTCGATAAACATCTCGCCATATTCGATGACGGGGTGTGTGGTCTGCACGTAAAAAGTTTTCATATTTGATGTCCTATAAAAGATTGTCAGTACTGCATCTCGTATAGGTACATCTGAGAACTGGCAGTCGGCGCGCGGAACAAGATACTCGTGCGCCACGGCGACCTCGGTAACCGGGTAACGACGTAAAAGGGTCAAGCCGGTCTCCCGTTACTCCGCTACCGTGTTAAAGCGTTTCTACTGGAAGTGCTATCGAGGTAGCGGGGTCGGTCGCGGACTTCAATCCATTGGATTGGACGCGCGCCCATACTCCGCCAACAGCAGCGCCTCAGCCATATCATTACGCAAGCGAGTCGGTAGGCCATCGAACAGCTCGTGGGCCAGCAGCACGGAACTGGCCTTGTCTGCGGTTACGCCCATTTCGGCTTTCCAAGCACTGGGCTGGGGCGTGCGCAACACCTGCGAACGGAGGTCGAGCACAGACGCAACACTGCCAAACGACTTCCCCAGCATCATCAACGACCTCGCATTCGGCACCCGCGCTGTACTGTTCTCAAGCACTGAAAAAAACTGTTGCTCCGGAAGGCCATCCAGAAACGCGGCAAGGGCGTGCGGGTCGTGACGGCCGTCTTCAAGCCATGGGAGATTTGCGAGCAGTAAGATTTCGCGAGTAGCGGTGATAGCGGCAATGGCACCGTGGCGGCCGGGGTCGATTCCAAGGTAAAGCATGGGGGGCATCAGAAGTTTTAGATGCCTCGTATAAGTAACTCAACGACAACCGATTGGTAGGCTTTGCGCCAACAGAAAGCTCAGTGCGCTTCTGTCATCGCGTGCGTACCAGGGGATTCGACTGGCACCTTAAACCAGTGTTTCTGCTGCCTTGAAAGGTCTGCCCATCTGCCGAGATAGGCGAGTTTTACACCCGCGTATTCCCGTATTTCAGTCTCAGTCATCGGCATGCGACTCTGCATCGGGTCTTCAGGCAAAGCGAGCCAGAAGACTCGGCCTCCTTCGTCGTCTATCGTTGTGTCGACGTGCCGCAGTATGTCGACACGCCCCGTTTTTTTGTGCGTTAGGCGATATAGCCGGAACTCTGAGCTCACTAATCCCCTCACTAAAAGCGTCCATCGGCAAAGCGCTTCGCCCACTCCCCCGCAGAGTTCAAGCTTGTGCGCTCGGACGAGATATATGGTTGGTCGAATTGGTCATAACATCTGTGCTCTACGGTTATTTGGTGGAAGTTATACACGTCGTAGATTATTTCAATGTCGCCGTAACCTGCGACTTGCAAGGCCGCGTTTACGGCTTCAGTTGTACATCGCTTTGGAATGATAAAACTTGTCATAGATATCTCATGGTGATGAGTCTGCCGCTAATCGGCTACTCGTGAGATATGTGTAGAACCTGGTTTTATTCAGCGCTAAACATCAGTCTGTGGCAAAGTTCTACGAGCCAGGACAATCTCGGCCAATTCGTGAGAATAGATGTCCAAGAAGGATAACTTTATGCTATCAATGTTGACCTTAATGCGTTGCTCAACTTCCATTTTTACGGCGTTCCAAATTCTAGGTGAGCTGACAAATGCTTTCGTGAACTGTGCAAAGAAGTAGTTCTTTATAGCCCTGGCCAACGCGTCTTCCAGTGTCTCGTGCGTGCTGGCCTTGCTCTTGGAAGTGGCGTTCCAATACGCAGAAAAATCCGCATAAGGTGGCACTCCGGACATATCCTCGAACAGGTGACGCAGCCTGGGCGAATCAAGCAGGAGCAGTAAGGGGTCCTCCTGCATGCATCGGCCGTACAAATCGACGCAGGACTTGGACACTATGAGCCTTAAGTTCGTTGTATTTCTCACGAAATTCCTATATACAATTTATTACCAAGACTGCTTAGTCCACAAAAAAATCAGTGATTCTAAATAGCATTAATATTTTATAGTGATTGAAATTATTTTCAGCCGAGCAAGCTGAAGTGCTTGACATAGCCAATAATAAATATACCATTGACGCATGGAAAAAGCTAAAATTTTACCTCTACTTCAGCTTATCGGTGCGAGTAATGAGAATGATATCGAATTGGACTACTCAACAATGAGTGAACTTGTCAGCGCGAATTTTATGGTGCAACGCGTTGTCCAAGAAGACAGAATCTATTTCAGAATACTCTGCAAAACAGGGCTAGCAGTAGTTCTAGAAAAGAAGTTTTTATCAGAGAAATTCGAACGAGTTTCTAGAGAGTACGTCGAAATAAAACTACGAATCAATTTCAATGCTAGCTATCCCGAACTAGTTTGGGTCCCCGAGGAGACAATACATTGAAGGTAAAACATTGGCATTTTTTAACAATGCTGTCGCTTGTGGCTCTGCTAAGCTACGCGACGAGTTTGACTTGGTGGCAGGTTACGCTCTTTGCGGCGCTGTTAAATATGTGGGTGTTGACTCTGCTATCACCGCATCTGGCCACTGAAGGCTGGAAGGATGGAGTCAATGGTCGTGCCCAACGAACTCCCTCCAGTGCGAGCAGTCGCGTTGTCCGGCAGCGCACTACAGGTGTCGAAGTGGAGGAGGATATTCAGTATACGTGGCTTTCGCCAGGGCTCTTCGATAGCAATTCTAGTGCTTTTCAGACTAATCCGGCGAACGGGGTACCAATGCTGAACAGCGTTTATGATGCGAACAGCAATGTGTTCGGCACGACCTGGGCGGACGACCAACGGAACCATGATTGAAAGATTGTCTTGTTACAGGTGTGCGCATGAGTCGTCGCGGCGACAACGAAGCCGTGAGACCGTTCATCACTGATTTTGCGGTGCAGCGTACCTTTTGGGAGACTTTTCCCGTCCACCTGATGAGGCTTTGGTTGTCGGTTAATCAGTCCCAGCGAGAGCGCTCTTTGTGGGAATTTTAAAGTGGTATAACACTTAGCATTTACGGTATTTCGTTACGGCTCGGGTCACCAACCTTACGTTTCCCGAGGGAATAAAATCTCTTACAAAATAACGTAAAAAAGACCACCCCCTAGTGGGAGGACCCGTTACCCCAAGATGCACAGGTAAGGTAACGGAGTTTTTACCACTTAATGCCAGCCTTACTCAACCAATTTTGGAATTTCTCGGGGAATATTATGTCACTAAAATCCAACTCTTTCAAATACGGCAGCACAGCGCTCGGCAAATATCCTTCCCCATAGTCTTGCTCACTCCCCGTCTCACGGAAGACATCTCTATCCTTATCTCGCGGTAACCTTCTACCGGACAACAACTGTGAGACTCCTGCTGGCCATATTTTCTTTACCTGTGCCGCACGAATTCTATCCTCAAATTGATGGCGAAAACCGTGCGAAGAATATCCCTCTGGAAATTTCAAATCGTCCTTCATGTGACGTAAAAGGGCCTGTTCGTACGCTCGCCCCCATATCGGATTTATACCCCCCATCTTCGGAACTGAAGACGGAAAAAGCGGCCTTGGCTCGAAAGAAATGGATTTCAATTTTTCCCAATATTCAGCAAATCCCAGTTCAATTAATTTCGGATGAATTGGAATGGTTCGATGCGTACTCTCGTTTTTAAGCGACCGGTCAGGCAAGTCCCTCGGAGAATTACCGCCCCCACTTCCAGCAGGAGGGTTAGTATCCGAATCCTCGTCCTCAAATTCCACAGTAAACTTAAAACACAATATCCCATCGCAATACATAATATCATTGGTCATCAGCTGCAAAGGCTCGCGAATACGTGGACCATGCAGAATACCAATAAGAGGGCCAAAATAACGCGCCCCGAGGTCCGTCTTCATTTTCCCTCTAAAAGACTTTGATGTAGGGTTATACCATTGAGATGCCAATAGCGCATTAATAAAATCAGTTGTCAAAGGGAACCGAGGTCTTGAACGCGCCTTCTTCTGTTTTTGCGATAACTTCGGAGCGACCTCTAATGATAGAACTGGGTTATTTACGGTCATCAAGCTCTTTGAGCGCGCCAATGCAAAAACGTTTTTCAATGCCCGCTTCACATGGCCGTCAACGTACTGCTGAGACCATTTTTCTTCTGCATTGAAGAGTTTAAATTCGAAAAAATTATAAATATCATTCGAGTTTACGTCATCTAGGAAGACATCGCCTTTAAACTCGATAAAGCGCTTCCAAATTGATACCGCAGTAGAAACTGGTTTCCGTCCAACTGTTTGCGATTTATGTTGAAAAAATATCTCTGTCATTTCAGACAGGTAAGTTCCCCCACGCGGAAGAACTGCGGTCACTTCCGGAGAATCTCCCGCATTGCGCCCGGCGATAAACTGTTGAGCTTTTTTCTCCACTTCCGCAAATTGGCGGACTAAACTTGGAAATAAGGGGTCCGTTGGCTCGACCAGATAATTCAATGCATCACACCAGTCGATGATTGACTCAATTACGGTAACATACTCTGGAGAACGTACCCCTCGCGCAATGACGCTCCGCATCGTAGCGTCGGTGTACTTGCAGAATGCATCAATAGCAGCAAACTCATCATCATCCAGGCCATCACCCAAGTACCTGTCTTCGTCGTCGGTATTGACCCATGCGTGCATGCGAGCACCAACAATTTGGGAAATAAGTTGCTCCGAGAGCAATATTGGAAGGGGAGCGGCCTCAGGAACGAAGGACTTGCGCAAAGCTTCCCATTCCCGCAACTTTCTAGCGACCAGTTCACCACCGATGATGTTCGCCTTACGAACATCGGTCGTCCCCAGCGACGCGCGGTACTGGTGTTGAGATTTGGGGAGTATTTTTTGAATATCCTTCGGAGCGGTCATGCGCACATAAATGTTGCGACTTTTACCGTCATCGCGAGGGACTAGATATGGTCCAAGCACCGTGTTCGCCTCATCTTTGTCACACTTTTTTGTCACACCTGTCTCCGAAAACGCTTTTAGAAACAGTAAGATAAGGGAAATCAACGAC
>Ga0308157_10003440_pt1 | contig 23046 bp, 22 predicted proteins | sample PhyBR1_FD_201035 | JGI IMG/M metagenome (GOLD analysis project Ga0308157, IMG submission 201035) | Phyllosphere microbial communities from UC Gill Tract Community Farm, Albany, California, United States - DLSLB.R1 | ecosystem: Host-associated > Plants > Phyllosphere > Unclassified | place: USA...
TTTTTTGAAGAAGCTACAGTAGAAACTGTACATCGGTTTACAGAGAAAACATTCAGTTACTAAATAACCACGCCCTTTACAAAAGATAAATAATCGTTATATGGCAATCAAACTCTTTCTCCATTAACAATTTACGCTTGCTATTTTTTAGCCAACCCCAATAAAATCCATATTCAAAAATGAAAATATATCAATACTTTTTATTAGCTCATTTTATGTTAGTTTTTTCAAGTTGCACAGGGCAAAATAATCCAAAATATATTGGTAAAAATTTCGGCTTATTTAACCTTGATAAAATAACATTCGATGAAAATTTAGATACACTTTTCTCTAAGTCAGATTTCTTTGTGATAGTCGATAAAAACAGTTATTTCGACAGCGTAAAAAACAAAGAAATTTATACAGATACCATGGCTTATATTTATAGAATCCCACAGGCAAAAGTAGATGGCCTGTATAGTTTTAAGGGTATAAAAATTAAAGACAAAGTGGTTTCCTTTACTGCTGATAAGAATAAAAAGTTTAGAAAACTTGATTTCTCCATCTATATTTCTGCAAGCGAATACAGTAAGTTGCTCAACGATTGTAAAGACTTTAAAGACATTACAACTGAACAAATTAGAAAGGCTAATAACAACAAATACATCATTTTGCAAAAAACAGATAACCATAAGCAAACTACACTTTACTGTTTAGATGACAGGCGTAAAAAAGGTGATTTTAACTACGGAACTTACACCGAAGGCGATTTTTTTATCAGAATAACTATCAATGATTTGAGGATTAAAGATGATGCATTTTACAAGCGAGAAAATAACGATTTAAAACCGTAGTCATTTGAGTTTATAACCTCTTTGTATTTATGGAAAGCTTACAGTTAAAGCATCTTTAAAATAAAATTAATATGAACAAATACCTACCTATTTTCATCCTCTCATTATTGTTTTCTGTGTTAGCCAACGCCCAAAATTTCGATGTGCGTAAACTTACCCTCAAAAGCGATGTCATTTTGCTGTACGACCAAGACAGCATTGCTTATCTAGACGATGTAATTAACGATCATACTACAAATCATTTCTACCAACTGAAAGCCGTTACTCAAACGGTTAAAAATACGGTTGGTTTCAAATTTGCCAACACCAAGCTTCCTTACCTGGTAGAAAACGAAGATTATTTTAACATTTACCAAAAAGGCGATTGCTTAGGTATTGTAAGCCCTCCTTACAATGGCGTAAAACCAAAATTTTATGGTATGCTTTTTTTGCAGAAAAGAGACAAGCAATTTCACGTAATTGGTGTGGTACAAAACGATAATTCGTTATCCAATTGGGAAGAATTAATTAAGCAGATTAAATCAGTTGCTTTACTAGAAAAAGCTAAAGACCCAAAAGAGCGGTACACCAAAACTATAGATTGGTTTTTAGACAATAATGTACTGCCCGACGAAAATTTCATCAAATATTACAAACAAAAAGGTATCCTTAAAACCGATACCGCAAAGCTCACCGAACAGCAATTGGCAAGAGCAAAAACCCTATTCTTCAACGGAAACGAAGTTTTTTTAAATTTAATTGCCAGCACCAATCAAACCGAAATTAGAGATTATTACCTGCAGGTGTTAAAAGATATTTCTTTCCAGAGTGAGTATGAATACGGCGATTGTTTGCGCTTCAAAAGAATTAGCACCATGCTTACCAACGACTTTAACAATAATTACGATGATATTAACCGAGTACTTTCCGATCTACTAACCAACGAATTACAGAACTATGAAAAAAAACCAATCATGCTACATCTCATCGATCTAATCGAGAAAAAAGCTTACCAAATTGGCACATTTTCTGCCAGTAAATTATAATCTAAAACATCAATAATGATTAAATATTTTCGATACAGCTTATTAACTGCAATTGTTGCAATTTCTGCCTGCCGCAATGAAGAAAAGCAAGCTGAAACAAAGCTAGCAGACACTGTCGCAATTGCACAAGATACCGTAAGTACAGACGAATTAGAAACACCCTTACCTGAGTTCGCAACAACGGCTAACAAAGTCGAAGAACTAATTCCTAAAAATTACGACATTGATTTAGAAGCCGAGGGCGATTTAAACAACGATGGCGTGGCAGATAAGGTAATTGTTCTCATCAAAACTACTGATACCACTGCGCTTCGGCCTACTTTGGTGTTGCTAAAAAATGGCAGTGCGTATAGTGTAGATGCAGTTTCCTACGGTGTTTTCGATCCAAAATTTAGAGAAGATGGCTTTAAAAATTACGATTACGAAGAGGTAAGTATCGATAGTGGAAAATTGGTGGTTACCAAACAGGCAACTGGTCCAGCGGGGAGCATTGAAAGCACTTTTAAATACATCAAAAAGGATTTGGTGCTCACTTACATTACCACTTTTAACATGGGTGCTGGTGGGCAAACCGAGCAAAAATTCGATTTGCTAAAAGGCGTTTACGAACAGACCGACATTAACACCATGAAAGAGGATATGCCCAGCGAAACCACTACCAAAAAGTATAAAATACCCCAGGCACTTTTTAAAGATGCCGACCCTAGCGCAATTATGATTGAAGCTTTTAGAAAGGTAGGGCATTGAGAAATTTAGAAAACGAATGCTTCGGTGTTTTTGGGTAGCTACAGCCCCGCTATTGCCTATGTCCTCGCTTCGTACCTCGCTCCGGGCTATTTGGCGCTATCGGGTTTAAAGTGAAAGGCTTGTGCAAGCAAAACCCACCCAAGCGCATAAAAAGAAGTTAAATAGCCTTCCTTACAACTCGTCATTGCGAGGAACGAAGCAATCCTAAAGCATGATGATATGCCTTTCCAACGTAGTAAGATTGCTTCGTGCCTCGCAATGACGAAAAAAACAAACATAAATAGTAGCGCAGGTTTTGCGCTTCAAAAAAAGATATAATCTATGAAAAAGCTATACATTTTATTTGCCATTACAATTTCAACATTAGCTTCTTGTGCGCAAGAGAAAACAGCTAATCAACCAAAAATAAAATCAGAAGAAATAATCTTTTACCAAGTAGATGAGCGTGGCAGAACTACACGAGAGGGGCCAGCAATGGACGAATTGGTGGAGTACAATGCGGACGGTAAAATAATAAAAGCATACGTAATTGAGTTTGATAAAGCGAAAGACACGAACATTTACAATTTACACGAACGTTATTTTTATGAAGATAAAAACCTTATAAAAAAAGAAAAAATAGGTTACCGAACTGGCGAAGTTTACGAAGAAATTTCTTGCAAGTACGTGCAAGATAAGTTGCTTAGAAAAGATGTTAAAACGATAGAAAACGGTAAAGAAGTGCTTAAAAAAAATGGCAGTTTTTATTCAGATTATATTTACGAAAAGAATACAGAAACCGAAAAAGTATTTGAATATGACGAAGAGAAAAAGCAATTTGTTTTAGCTTACATCTCTCATAAATTTTTCGATGCCAAAAAAAATCTGATCCAAGAAAAACTGGAAGACAAAAAAGGCGAAATTTATCAGCAAAATGATTTAACCTATAACAAGGAAAATAAGCTAATTAAAGATATACAATCAATACGCTTTCCATCAACCATAACTTACCAATACAATAAAGAGGGCGATGTTGTAGAAAATAAATACGAGAGCGAAGGAACCATTATAATTACAAATTATACGCTTAAATATGATTTTAATGACAATTGGGTGGAGAAGAAGGAAACTAAAACAGCAAACATCAAACAATACATCCCCGACCCAGCATATATTATTAAACGCACAATAGTTTATTATTAAAATGAAATTTTGGACTAAATCTTTATGGGTTAGGTAGGTTTAAAAAATTAGGCCTGTCTGTAAAATTGCTCTTGCCAACCGAACCTATGCAATATGATTATTAAGCTATGAAAAACAAACTCATCAAACACATTCTTATAAGACTAATCATCAGCATCATTTTATTGCTTTTGCTTCATCTTGCGCAGGTTGAATACTCGATAAATGCAAATTTAATAGCCATGGGTTTTCAGGATAATCCAGCTTTATTTATCGGCTCAATCATTCTTTTTGCTTGGATATTGTACTTGATCTTCGAAATTATAAAGCTCTTTAAAAACAAATTAAAGTGGCTTGCTATTTCAAATATCGTGCTGATTATTTTAATCCTTTTAGGTTATGGCTTCATCAATATTTTAATTGCTGTATCACAATGCTAATTATCAAATAATTGGTCGAATTGCCCAAATAAGAGGTTAATTGCTACGAATAATAAAACACTGAATTTGTTAGTGTAATAAGCCCTATCTTAATATTGAAATGAAAAAATTAATCTTTCTTATTTTGGCTATACTCTGCGGTCAATCGTTACAAGCTAGCGAATGCTATAACTATCATACAGCTACCAAACATGCCATTATAAAAAATGAGCGTGGTATTTTTTATCAGTTTACAGAAAAAGACCCTAACGGATTTAGCTATGTTCAGCAAGTTAATAAACCGATAAAAGGAATAGACCCCGCAACTTATAAAGCCATTGGTGAAGATGAAGTAACCTTTATGTTTAGCGATAAAAACGGTTTTTATCAATTGCCAAAAGATGGACAATATGAAGAAAAGACCGCTATTTATTCTAAAGTTTTAACTGCTAATGCAGCACAAAAACATATCAATGGGCGCTTGTTTTTAATCAACAATAAATGGGTTTATTTTACAGGCTGGAAAGAAAAAATAACCAAAGTAGTGTTGGATGGATTGCCGCAAAATATTACCAATATTAAATGTTTCAGTTATGGGATGTTTGTAAAAGGCGATAAGCAGGTTTTTTCAATTTATGTTGATTTATATACCCAAAAAGCAGTCATAAAGGTTATACCAAATTTAAGTCCGGCACAAGTAGTTTACTATGCTTGTAATCCATCACAAAATGAAGATTATATTGCCGATGAAATGCATATTTTTTCTATTAGAAATGAAGGTAGTTTTGAAGATATTACGCCACAGTTTCGGGCTTTGAGTGTTCAAAGTAAATTTAACGCCTTAAAATTAATTGATACAAATATCCCCATGTGGCGAGATGGACATAAAATCCTTAAAAAAAGGGATGGGCATTCGATGCAAGGTAGAGACCCTTTTACTGGAGAGGAAATTGATATTGTGTACAGCTATACTACTGCAACGCCTTTGGTGCCAAAATTTGGAAGAACAGTTTACTTTCGTTTTAACAACAAAATTTATCCTAGCTGGGAGGAGGATTTTGAGCAATCGTATCAGTTAAAAGCAGATGCTTCAAAATTAGAAGCCATAGAAGGCAAACTGTTTAAAGGCGATGACTTTTATTACTTCGAAGCCGATAACGATTTTAAAATTATCAGCACTAATATTTCCGCCGATGCGAAGTTTTTTCCGGGGGTATATAGCTATGGTAAATATTTGCACAAAGCACTGGTTGATGGAAAATACATCCATTTTATTGGCGACCGTTTCAATATTCATCTCGACAACAAAAAAGAACTGACCAGCAAAGTTGTTAAACAAATCGGCTTATTTTACCTTTTTAACAATGCGCTTTTTGATGGTGAAAAAAGTTATCCAATTACCGCCGATTACGAAACATTAAGTTCTTTAGGTTCTTTTGTGGAGGTTATAAATGGTTGTGCTGGCGATATGCCCAATACTCCTCAAGTTGAAGTGAAATATCACCAATTTTTTAAGGATAAAAATGCGGTATATTATTTCAACGAAAAAACGAAGCAATTACAAAGAATACAAACAGCCGATCTGGCAGATTATAATGCCGACGATTACGAAGCTTTACAAACCTTGTATAAAATTAGAGATGTAAAGGGAGCGATAAAAAAAAAGACTAGTTTGGGTTTAAATTATTATTGGATTGGAGGTTTTTCGTTAGTAGTTTTAGGCTTAGGATTTTATCTAATCAGAAGAAAAGCATGATAAAATTATTAGCGAATTGGTTAATGCGTTTTGCAACTCCCTCCACTTTTGGGAGGGCTGTGTTGGGGCTTTTACTATTTGTAGCCATATCAGCAAATGCCCAAAATGTTAAAATATATGCCGTAAAAGACACTACCGAACTGTGGGACAAAAAATATAGGAGCGAAATTTACTGGGGTTTTTACATGGTAGATATGGTTGATAAAACAGTTCAACATAAAATTTTTGCATTTAGAGGTGGCGATAAAGCACCAGATTTAACCAACTTAACTAACCTCTTTAAAGACGAACCAAAAGATTGGTTTGAGGTTTTATCTCCCACAAAAATGAAGGTTAAAAAAGTAAAAGGCACACGCGTTAAAAGAGCCTGGAACGATTTCGCCACACCAGGCAGAACTGGAGGTTCGCCATCATATTCCTTTTTTATTAACGTTGATACACTGCGAACGCAAGGCGGAAGATTAAAGTTTATTTTAGATAAGGAATTAACAGAAAAATATAAGCTAGAAATACAATAAAATAGGATTTTGCAATGCTAATACTTGAATTAACGCATTAGTTTCGCCAAAAGCGGGATTGGCATCGCAGGTATTTTGAGTGAAAAACGTTGAAACCACTTTCATTGTCATTCAAATAGCACTGCCAAAAATAATTTTCAGCCTTGCTGTGGGATAGAGCGAGGTAAAGGCCTTAAATTATTTTAATAAGTGGTTTGACGAATTTTCGCCAAAATAGATGCAAGCCTTGACTTTTGCTCCACTTTTTGTCAAGAAAAAGTGGAAAAGCCTGCCCGGCTAGGGCATACTAATCAATGATGACTAGAATAAATATATATGAAACCTAACAAACCAATTTTAATTGCAGGAGTAATTATTCTAACCATCTGCTTGTGTTTCATTTTCCCCTATGAGTATAACAGAACCAACTACATTTCAGACCTGAAACTAACTTTTTTATCATTGGCTGCAGCCATGTTTACTTTGATGTACGGCCTAATGGGCAAGCATTTTTTTAAAGGTTTACTTTTTCTAATCTGCAGTGCTTTATTCAGCTTTTGTTGCTGGTGGTTGTTTTTTTATAGCGATTTCTGGGGCATGATCCCTGCTTTGTATGCCGGTATTCCGGCAGGTATTGTTGCAGGCTTAGTCTTTTTAATTTTCAACTACCAATTTATTAAGGATGAAAATAAAGTAACGCTGTTTATCAAAAGGTTAATTTTGTATAGCATCCTCCTATTCATTTTCTCTATTTTATTTGCCAAAGGTGGCGATTGGATTTTTGACATCTCGGAATATTTTAAAGCGGAAAAGTAACCGTGAAAAAGAGAAAATTACTAAGTCAACGGCACCCCTATTTATATTTTTTGGCAGTTAACGCAAGGCGGATAAAAAGACGATTGGAATGGATTTTCGATGGTAAAAAATATGCAAAAAATAGAACCAACGATAAGCTCGATTTCCGAATAAAAAAACATCAATCTGTACTACTAAAAAAACTCGGCGAGAATAACGAGCAACTACAAATCAATAAAGTAACCAATCTTAAAATTGCTGCAGCAAACATTAACGGCATCATTATTAAACCTGGCGAAACATTTTCTTATTGCAAATTAGTGGGCTTGCCTACCAAAAAGAAAGGTTATTTGCTAGGCATGGAACTTTCGTTTGGTGAAGCAAAAGCCGGTATTGGTGGGGGCATTTGTCAAATTTCTAACCTCATCCATTGGTTGGTAATTCACAGCCCGCTAACGGTTACAGAGCGTTATCATCATTCTTTCGACCCATTTCCAGATGATGGTAGAGTTTTGCCTTTTGGCAGTGGCGCAACCGTTTTTTACAATTACCTCGACTATCAGTTTACCAACAACACAGAACATACTTTTCAAATTAACCTTTGGTTTACCGATAAATGTTTAGAAGGAGAATTACGCATTGATACGGAGCTCGATTATGCTTATCATGTTATCGAAAAAGAACATCAATTTTTGAAAATTGAGGGATCTTTTTATCGCAAAAATGAAATTTGGAGAGATAAAATATTAAAATTTGAAGGTGGCAGAGTTGTTGAAACCGAACTGATTATGAAGAATTTTGCCAGAGTTACTTACACGCCGGCAGAGTTCTCAGAAACTGAAAGATAATTTACGTTTTGCATTCCATTTTCAACGAATAATATCCTATACGTTACGAATAATAATTACCTCTTTTAGTAAGGCAATAAGGTGTTATTTTTATTAGAAAAACAATGGCAGTACTTATCGGCAATTGCGGTCCCGCTTTTTGTTTCAAGCTTGTTAGTCTTCGACTACGCTCAGACTGACACAAGCTTTTCACGCCAATCGGGTTTATATTACAAAGCAAGTATGCTTTGGATAGAAGCAATTCAGCTGAAACACATCAGACAAAAAATCAGAACAGATATGACAACCAAAAAATTCAAAGAAGAATTTCGCAAGAAAACTAAAAGCATAGCTAACATCATGATTGAAGCAATGTTCAGTGACTATGTTTTGTATAAAAACGGAAAACGGATTGGCGTACTATTCGATAACAAACTATTGTTGGTTTCTACCGAAAACCTGAAAAAATTATTGCCCGATGCACCTGAAGAAACTTCTTTTGATTGGGGCTACTACAAATTAGCCCACATAGAGGGTTTGGAAAATATAGGCCTTTTAGAACAGGCTATAAACGTCACTTACAACGATTTGTATTTTCAGCAAGAGTTAGTGGCAGACATATCTGCTATGATAGAAAGTTACGCCACCTATACCGATATTATGGCAAAAATATACAATCACCATCTTACTTTTCTAAGGTTTTGCTACGAAAAAAAACTCCTTAAAAAACAACCTATTGATAAGCTGGGGCGCATCATCCGGATGTATTATACAAACAATGATTTAACTGAAAACGGAATAAAAACAGTTAACCATTTGTACGAAAAATGGCTTACCTACAACGACAAAAACGATGATAAATCCGATGCAAGGGCGGTAGATATAAAAACACTGGAAAAGTATTACACTAAAATTCTTGCAGAGTAAAATATGCTATAACAGCACATTATTCAGAACACGCACAACAGACCATGGAAACTCAAGATATCTATACTACAGAGCTAAACGCAATGCTTGAAAAAGCGATCAAAAGAATGAATGAAGAGCATCCCAACTTTGTTATTTACACGGCAAGTATTTGGACCGATAAAGATGCAAAAGTGAGTGCCATAAGTTTTGATAGCAAAGAAAACGCATTGCAAAAAATCGAAAAATCAAACGAATGGGACAGGAAAAAATATGAAAAATTTCTTGCTGAAGGAGATTTGGAACAGGCGGAGCTTTTTAAGCCTGAAGAAAGCGATCGGCTTTACAATCCTGCCGATTTTGAATGGGCAAGTTTTGAAGAATGCGAGCACGAAGAAGTGCCAATAAAATGGTATCTAACGCTTAAAAAATTTGGCAAATCGGCATTTGAAAAAATCGTCCAAACGGCAAATATCGATAAAGAAAAATTTGAATTGGGCGTTAATAGCAACAGCGATTGGTACGATAAATCGTGGAGCGTAAATAAATAAACCAATGGATTATTTAGAACAGGCACAACAGTACATTTCTAACCAAAAGCACGGCTTCGAATATTTTATGCTTGTGCTGGGCATTTTCTTTGCGTGGTCGGCAATTGGTAACTGGAACTGGCTTTACAACCCACCCTACAACTCGGTAAAAAACCCTATTGGTTATTGGTTGGGGCGCAAAGCATTTAGGGTGACCATTTTTATTGCGGGCATTTTTTTAGTAGCCTGTGCGGTTTGGCTTTTGATGGGGAGTAAATAGATAAATTAATAAGACTAACAATGACAATTGACGACTTAGAACACAAATATTCAATTAAATTTCCAAAGATTTATAGGAGACTTTTTGATGATGGAATGTTATTTCAACAGAATAATATTCCCAACAGTCAAAAACTTAGAGATGAGCCAACATTGCTTTGTAGCGCCACAAATTTTGAGCAAATGACAATCAATCAAATCAATGAGCAACTTGAAGATAAACCCGATTATTGGAAAGATGAATTGGTATTAATTCCTTTTGGACAAACTGGTGGCGGAGAATGGTATGCATTTTTTTATGACTTGAAAGATAATGACAATATTCCAGTCGTGTTGTTAGAACGAGCAATGGGTGGAGTTGTATTTGTAGATTATTCCAAAACTGGCCACTGCTTTTTTTGCAAACTGGCCACATCTAACGTTGCAAACTGGCACTGATTTCTGCTAAAAAGTGTTCAATCGGCTGATTTTAAGCGGATTTAAGACTGTCCAAACGTGATCTGGAACAAGGTGCTGTTTGATGAGCGAAATCGATTCTTGGTTGAGTAAATACCCCTTTAAAAGGAAATCAAACTTGGATAGCTCATCCATTTTAAGACCGCTATCAATTAGGTACTTTTGGTAGCTCGTAAGGGCTTTTGCAAAGCAAAAGAAGGCTTCCTTCAGGATTACAGATGAAGGGGGTAACAGAAGGGCAACAAGAATCTCGTGTTCTCTTAGAGAATCTGTGCGGTAAGCGTCAAACTATAAATCCATAGTGCCTACTGAACAGTTTGGAACGTACAGGAATGGATAGTATCTCCGAAATACACAATCTGTTCAATTGTAGAACTTGTGAGAGGAAAAACTATCAAAAATTATTATACGAAGTAATACCTGAAAACTCAAATTTTACTAAAGCGAGAAGAAAAATAATTTTATTCTTCCTCCTAAAAGAATATGCATTGGGTTTTATAATAATGGGAATAATGGGCTTTTGCGGTTTTTTCCAAAAATGATAAATATTACCAAGGTAGATACAGAGAGCTATAGTAGAAACCAATTGAATAAAGCTATGCACACCGAAGATCCTCAGCTTTTGAAAGTGCCAGTTACAAATTATAAAATTTCCATCGCTGTACCGATCTTCCATCATCTAAACCTAAAGAGAAATGAAAACATTTAAAATTACCTTTTACATTCTCCTATTCTTATTGTCGGTAAATTCATCTTTTGGGCAAACATTAAAATTAGCCGACTTAAGAAAAGCATTTAATCCTCAAAAGCTACCTGAATATAAACAGCTAATATCAAAGGGTTTTAAACTACTAAGTGATACGATTTCAACAAATCACAAGAAATTTAAATTCAAGTCAGCTAAAAAAGAAATCATTGAATTGGTATTCACAGAAGATGGAGAAGGTAGTGAATATCTAAGTATAACTTATTATTTACCATCAGAACTGGCGTATAAGAAATTTCTCTCGACGCTAACAACATACAAATTCAAGTACAGCAAAAGAAATCAACGTTATCAACTACCAACAAGCACCTATTCTGGCGAAAATGTTTATCCGAAAGGTTTAACGCCACACAATGGAACAAAATATTATACTTTGGAATATGTTAGTCACATAGATAAAGCATTAACGGGACCAAGACCCGGATCTGTAAATGAGATTAAACCACCACCGATAAATGACAGCATAATTGAAGCGAAGGAGGTAAATATAAAAGAGAATTGATGAAAATATTGATAACCGTAACGCTATTTCTGATACAGATTTTTGCTTTTGGGCAAAAGAACAAAAGAACTAATATAACAATGGTAAGTTAAGAGAAATTGGTTTCTATGATACAAATAATCTCAAAACTGGCGAATGGAAGTTGTATGATGAAAATGAACAATTGGAGCAAATTTGGAAGTATATCAACACTTGAAATGTTTTTCAGACAAATCATCCAATTTTATAAAACCAAACACAAAGAAGAATATGATGAATACTTTGAAGTTGAAGAAATTGAAAATTATCCTAAAAAATTCATCTTAGAATAACTCGAAAAAGCATTATTGCTAATCTAATCTGGCTTAAGTATTCGCGTTTTCAGCGGTCGCTTAAATCTAACATGAGCCGAAGACTTTGTCTAGAAATAAAGCAATAACTACCTATCACCACAATTAAATATAATTGCACATTATCAACCACAAAAAACCGGTAGATTTCGACGAATAATAAAGCATATCCAGCGGATTACAATTACATCAAATTCTTCTGAAATTTAGATGTAAATTTAACTTACATCTACCTCTGAAAAATAAATTAGCGATGTATAAAAATGAGAAAAAAAATGTAAGTGCCTATTGGTAATTTAAGTCCCGCTTTCTGTTCTAAGCTTGTTTGTCTTCGACTACGCTCAGACTGACACAAGCTTGCCACGGCAATCGGGTTTATATTACAAAGCAAGTGGTGCTTTTGAGGGGTTTCATTTGCACCGCCCCAAGTTTTTAGCCCCGATTAAAGCGGAAAGCGGGACGACCATTAAAAAATACACCTCAATTGCGCTTCAAATGATTAATATTTTGCTTTAATTATCCAAACATGAAACTAAAACACCTCTTCGTAATATTTTTTGTAGTGCTTTTTTACAGTGCATGCAGTCAAACGCAAACGCCTCAAACTGCCGAAGCTAAAAAATACATCGCCACTTTAAAGGCAATGAATTATGATGAGCTCAAAGACCTGCTTAAAAAAGATACAGCACTGCTTAAAAAACTGATAAAAACGTCAACATTTTCATCGCAGTTAACTTCACATTTTTCGTCGGGAGAGAAAAGTAAAGTGGAGAAATCTGTAGCAGAATTTGTGATTAATAACGACCAAGATAAAATTACACCGCTTTTTAACGATTACTGCAAACATTTGTTATTTGAGCAAAACTTTAGCGATAGTTATGCAGACAGCACTTTTAGCCTTTACGGCCAAAATCTGTTTGCTTACGAAAGTAGATTTAGTTTAACCGACGACAATCACATCATCAAAGAAAAAGACAGTTTATTTAAGCCCTTTGTAGAGAACGTGATCACCGATGAAAAAGCTTACTTTTTTAAGGGCAAAAAAATAAAAAAGGCTGATATCGGATTGAAGCGGATTGATAGTATTGAAACTGAATTGAGCTTAAAGTTTCCGACCGATTTTGAGAAGTTTGTTATAGAAAAATCAGCTAAGACAGAAACTTATAAAGATTACACTGTTGAGGTAGAAAGTGTTAAAAAAAACATGGCTCAGCTAAAAATTCCGATGGCTTTGTATAGTGAAATTATAGGCTATCAAGCTTACAACAACAAAAACTTAAGGATGAACAGCAGTGCGATGAGTGCTACGCCGATGTTGGCTATCGATAAAAAAGTAAGCGAAAGTTTAAAAGAATTACTTGATATTTTTACTGATGTACTGAACGAAAAAGACGAGAAAAGTGGAAAAGAAAAGCTTGACCAAATAAACCAAAATCATCTTAATGCCAAAGCTAATATGGCAGAGTTTGATGTCTATATTACCAAACTTGCTAAGGATAAAGAGAAGGTAAAAGAACTGGGCGATGTGGGTTTGTATAACGAACTTGCCAACGCAGGCAAAAAAGTGCTCGGTGTACAAACACAATATGTGATTGTAGAATTTCTAGATGACATCAAAAGTATCGATGTTTTTGTGTCTAGCAAATCTGTTTCATTGCAAAACAAAGCCATGGTAAAATATGGCAACCACTATTTAGACCTCAAATATTTTGATGAAGCTAAACCAAATATTGTTTTTTATAGTAAAAAGAGCGATCGAAAATTTGGCATCTCAAACCGAGATGGCGAAATCATTATTGAACCTAAATATGATGAGTTGAGGCAGCTTTCGAACGAATATTTTACGGACGATGAAAAGTTGTACTGGCTAAATGTGGCTGATAAAAAGATGGTTCCGCTTTCACAATACAAAAGTTTTGTGCAGACTTTAAAACCTGGTTACGATGTTTTTGAAAAATCGGTAGGCGATGATGATAAATCTGGCGTAGTGCTGAATAGGGAGAAAACCATTCTGCCATTTGAATATTATAGATTTGAAAAGTACGAGCATTTCATTGTTGCCAGTAAAACCCACAATTTAGATGAACTTTACGATTTTAACTTCAAGAAAATTCCAAATAAAGGCATCCAAAAAATTGATTTGGTAGATAATTTTATCGCTTCTGATATAAAATATCCGACCTTGTTTGTTGGGGAAAATAGCAATAAGAAAGATGCTTTAGTTGATAAAAACCTGAACTTGCTTACGCCCTTTAAGTACGAATTTATCAATCCGTTTTATGGCGTAAACAACTATTTTATTGCGGGGATTAGAACTGCCGATGGAAGCAATTATTGGTATGGAATTATAGATGATAAAGGCAAAGAAGTTACGCCGTTTATTTTCTGCAATATTAGCGAAGAATTTGATAAAAATGGTAAGCTAAAGTTCTGTTTGAAGGATAAAAACGAAGCAATGGATTTTAAGTCTTTTCTGCAGAAGTATAAAAAATAAACTGAGTGAAAGTAGCTTGTAAAGCTTAAAATACTCTTTTTCTAACAACCAGAGTACAACAACATCATGCACCTGCGATATGCCACAAAACTTAATAATGATTGGTGGCTGTTGTTTCGCCATTAAAATTCTTTAAGGTACGCCAAAGTGAAGAATACTGATTTTGCAAATACATTTAAGGCGCAATACTTTTCAAAAAACCTCCAAATCCCTACGAATTATAGTTTATCTCCAGCGAATTATAATTGATCTGCTTTGCTATAAATTTTACAGTTAGATTTAAGTATAAAAATTATGAAAATGAACCTACTAAAATTTGCTATTGCGATTGCCATCTGCTTTGCGGTACATATTTTAGTTGTGCTGTTTTCTAACTTAATTGTAAATGGTTACATCATAAACACTCGTTTAGCAAACTTTACCATTTACGATGGCTATGCAGATTTTAGCATGCTCTTGGCTTTTATTCCGCTATCAGTTTTGCTTGTTTTTGATAAAATTAAGGTCAATTTTTTACTAATTGCATTGGTTTGGTTTGTAGTTTTTGTGGTGGTTAAGGTTTTTGTAATCGATGTGATGAGCCATTATTTTCGGTTTTATGTTAACACTGAACAAAATGGCACTTACAGCTTCGATATTTTAAAAAATAAATTAGCTTCCCAATGGGATAGTTTGCTTTTCGAGTTTAGTAATTTAGGTCAGTTTTTGTCTTTCATCGTTTGGATTTTCGTCGCTTTGTTGGGTATTTCTTATCTATCCCTTTGGGCGAAAAGTAAGTTAAATCTAAACGTTAAAATTAGTCCAATTTTTGGCTTGTTTTTCCTATTGGGATTTTCTTCTTGCGGAGATCATATCCAACGAGAAAAAGATAAACATCCAGAAATCCCAGCTTTCCCTCGCTTTGCGAATAATGCTTTGACATACAAGAAACTTGATGTTGCCACAGTCTCATTTGAAGACTACAAAAGTGCCAAAGTAGATGGAGATAATTTAGTGATACACACACAAGATTATTTTTATTACGCAGTGGCAGATAGTTCGTTGTTCTTGGTAAGTGGCTATCGAGAAGCCTTAAATCCTGGGATGGAATTCCCTGCTAAAAACTTTGTAACGTTAACAAGGTTGAGGAATAAGAAAATCGAAAAATTGGTTTGGACAGATACCTGTGAAAACGATCTCCCGATTTTTAATGATGGTAAAACATTGATAGTTGGCACTAGGGTTTTTAATGCCCAAACCAAGCGGTTAAATTTCTTAAAAATTGATAAAACTGATGATGATTTGGTGAATAAAAGTATGATGGCCTATACTTGGAATTTTAATAAAAAGCTGATTTCAGAAGATTATAAACCGTACGACAGCACTTTTGTCAAAGAATTTGATAGGATTACTTCTGGTTCTTCGGGGCGTTTATCTGGTGGTGTTAACAACGGATTTAATTATACTTATGATGCTGTTCCGATGGTTTATTATGAGTTTAATGTGGATGGAAAGCTGGGTAAAACCAAAATTAATTTCGACGAGCAAAAAGCACCGCTATTATTAAAAGTTGCCGATGAAATTTATTGCATTACTTACAGCAGTGAGTTAAAATTGAGGCGTACCGTACACCATTATGAGATTGGAGTGATAGAATGATTGGTTGCATGAATATGTTGCCCTTACAGGGCGATTGGAGTATAAGGTTTACAACCCACGGCGTTGTCATGGGTTGTAATATAAAAGACTTACAGCCTTTTAGGTAACGCTGACTGGGCATATAACATCACTTGCTATTTAGTTGCGCTAACAGAAGGTGTAAATTGGTTGTAATATAAAAGACCTACAGCCTTTTAGGTGATATAAAGATTTAAATGCTTTTTGGCAAAATATAGTTTGTAGAGAAGCTAGTTAGCCTGTAAGGCTAATATACCGCAAAACCGATGCAACGCGTCGGGTGAGAAGGTGAACTGAAACCGCCCTGTAAGGGCAGTATAAAATTGAAACGATGAAACAAATCTGTCTAATAATTACAATAGTCTTTACTTGCGTTTTCGCTAAAGCGCAAAAAGAACATAAACTGTTTTATGAGAATGGTATTGTAAAAGAAGTTGGTCAACTTGATACAAATGGAAAGGAAACAGGCCAGTGGAAATATTATCATAAAAATGGAAAACTGTGGCGAGTTGGAAGTTTTGAAAATGGAAAATTATCTGGCGACGTAGTTGTGTACCACGAAAACGGATTGCTATTTGAATACGGTAATGTTCGCAGTGGTAAAGAAGCAGGCAGATGGACTGCTTTTTACAACAACGGAAATTTTTGGAAGACTGGAAAATTTAAAGACGGAAAAGCAAACGGCAAATGGAAATTCTATTACGAAGATAAAAATGCTTTGATAAAAGATGCTGTACGCTACAAAAACGGAAAAAGAGAGGGCAAATTGAAACGTTACCATCAAAACGGACAATTACAAAATACAGGCAGGTACAAGGATGGAAAACAAATAGGAAAATGGTTTGAATATTATGACCTCGGAGCATTAGAAAGTTTCGGAATGTTTATAGACGGATTTCAAGAAGGCGAATGGAAAAGGTTTTACGAAAACGGAACACTTATGAATATTGGCCTGTACGAGAAAAATTTTGAAAATGGCGAATGGAAGTACTATCACAAAAATGGTAAGCTAAAAGCAGTTGGCCAATATAAAAGTGGAGTTTGTATAAAAGAATGGAAACATTATGATGAACAAGGCAACCTGGTAAAAGCAGTTAAATTTTAATAAACATGAAAAAACTACTTGCTCTTATTACGATACTTAGCGTTAGCTCTTTTGCCTTTGCGCAAGATAAACTAGTAAAAGACATCGACTTTGATGGTAAAAACGACACGGTTTATATCGACCAAAAAGCGTTACAAATAGTCTGCAGATTATCTACCCAAAACTTCAAAAAGTTAAGGAGTAAGGAAATCGAAATGTCAAGTGATAATACTTATGTTAAAGCAACCCGAAATGGATTTGAATTAAGAAACAATTGGATGCGGGCTGGTTATGCCTGTCAGTTTAGGTATGAAAAAGTAGAAAAACGTATCCGCCTTATTGGTATTACCGAGTATGCTTTTGGCAACGCCGCTAACGATGGCAGTGGGGAGGCGAGCGCAAACTTACTTACTGGAGATTACATTGGCAATTGGCATTATTTCGACCATTTGGCGAATAAAGAAAGAGGAGAATTGGTTAAAATACCGACCATCAAAACCAAAATGAAATTCAAAAAAATCTACCTTGAAGAATTTAGTGAAGAAACTTATTTTTCCTATCAGACACAGTTAGAAGGAATTGTGGAGCAGCATGAAAATGCAGAAAAGAAACGTAGAGCTAAGAGATAAATATAATGAGAACATCAATTGCTTTTCTTTTCTTTTTTACCTCGCTAAATTTTTGTTTTGGACAAGAGCAGTGGATAAAAATTGATTTAGAAGAAACCGTTTACCTAAATAAAAGAACCTGTTTGAAAAAAACAGGAGAACCACTAAATGGAAATTATGCGATCAAATTTAATCGTTACCAAACCAATTACGAACCTTTTATTGATGGTTTAAAAAATGGCGAAGTGAAGATTTATAGAAATAAAAAATTGTCCGAAAAGGGCATGTATCAAAATAACCTAAAAGAAAAAGAATGGCTTTATTACAATGAAGATGGCACCATTAGGCGACGAAATATTTTCGAAAACGGTTTGCAGGAAGGTATAGAAATCTTTTATGATAATGGCCGAATAGAAAAAACATCAACGTTTAGCAAAAATCACCTTAATGGTTGGCAATTAAAATATTCCTCTTCCGAACCAAATGAATTTTACGAAAAATCATTTTATGTAAAAGGTCAAAAAGTTAAGTTTATCCGCAATAAAAACATAAACAACTTAAAATTCATCATCAGCGATAGCTTAATTTACAATGACGAGAAACAATTGATATTGAAAAAATCATTCGTTAACGATACGCTTTTACTGCAGTTTAAAATCAGTTATAAAGTAGTTATTAAAGATGCTTACGAAATTAGCACCACAAAAATTGAAATAGCTGACGGATACAATTCTAACATTGCCTATCTATTGCCAGAGCGAGAGAAACATGAAACGCAGGTGAGACTTAATGAATTGCTAAACTATGAGTTTGCTTATTTTACCGATGTTAAAAAACCAAGGTTGTTGGTCAGCGATTTAACCAAAAGTGACTTTTATACCACTACTTTTTATAGGTTATATCCTGAAGATAATCTGCAATCGGTAATTTATGATAAAGGTGCAGACGATATTTTGTCAGGTTGGTATTATAGAGATGTGAATAGATAATAATTAACGAATTAAAATAAATTAAAGCCAATGCTATTACCACTTCCCATCATTTTATTCGTCCTTTTGCTGGTATTTTCTATTAAAAAAGCAAAGCAAGAAGTGAATGTTAATAAGCACGTTTTGATAAGGCTAGGCGTATTGGTTGTTTTTATAGCGCTTACATTTTTAATCGTTTACCTTATAGAAGGCAGATCTGGCACGCTTGGTTCATTTTATATAAGCGCCTATTTTATTGGAGCATGGATTTTGTATTTGATAGTAGAAGCAATTAGTTTGTTCATCATAAAGGTGAATATACTTGCCAGAACAAACCTTATTATATTGGCAATTATAGGGTTTATTGTGGCGATGGTAGTCGTTCAGCTTGCTTAAATTTTTAAAAAAGATTTGTTTAATTAGCCATATAATAAATTGAAAAGCTGTTTCTCTAGCATATTAATTTGGGTGGTGATGCTTGTGCTATCATCCGTTTTACTTTTGGTTTTTTCCAGCCGATTTGTTGTTCCGGCTGTGCCGATAATTTTAGTGGTTATTGTGATAATAGTTACCAAAACACAGCGAACGTTAATCAATAAAAAATCTACACCTATTTATGAGCTTACCGAAGGTTTGGTTAAAATTAAGGGAACAATTAATGCCACAAAAACTTTCGAAACGCCTCATTTTAAACAAGAATGCATTGCTTATATTTATGAAGAAGGATACCTTACTTACGATAGCGACACAGGTTCTGAACACGTAAACAGAACGCTCAAAAAAGAAGAGTTTCAGGATTTTTATTTGAGCAACGCAACTGGTAAAATAAAGGTAATTATCACTAAGCTAAACTTAACACTTTTGCCAGCCAAAACAGATACTTTGCACAGCATTAAATATGCGGTAGATGATATTCGTTACACCGAAAGAACTTTAAAAAATGGCGATTTGATTAGTGTTTTAGGATATGCGGTAAAAAATAATAACCACGAATTTGAGTTAAGGGAGCAAGGCGATGAACCATTGGCAATTGCTACACCAGCTGTAGAAGATAAAACACGTAAAGCTTTTAAAGTTTTGAAAGACTTGTTTCCGTACTTCATTTTGATGTACGTTGGCGTAAATTATTTTCTGTTTGCACCAATGAAAATCCACATAGTGGAAAGCGCAGTTTTTCCTTATTTCGCTATTTTCGGGATGCCAATTTTGGCTCTTATCTTGGGTTTGGTTGGAAATCGATTTGATGGTTTTACCAAATTAATCTTAACCAATTTAGGCGGAATTTGCTTTAGCGCATTCTTTTTGAGTTTCCCCTTAATCTGCTTATTCTATATCATTAAATTGGAGTTCACCAGAATTTTTTGCATTTGGGCTACGATTGTAATTTGCACCACACTTGCTTTTATAATGAACCACAAAAAATTAGATGGCTATTTCGATAAAGATAAATTGGTGTAAAAAACGAAAACAAACCTACCTCATGAAAAAACTATCATTCAAAATATTTACCTTTTTATTTGTTGCCATTACGGCGATAGAAGTACAAGCGCAAGAAATTAAGTTTCCAGAGAGTTTCCACTCAAAGGGTTCGCTTTTTAAAGGGATGAAGCTTGCAGAAATTCCTCAAGAAATTCAAACCAAATATGATATTACCAATAACCCAGGTTTAATTACCGATGTTGCAAAAGCCAAGGGTGCACTTTTTACAGCCAATACTTCTGGTGTACAAGCCATTTACTTAGAAATTTGGAAAGACCCTACAATTCAGAAAAGTGATTGTGGCTACGAAGTGGCACAGTTTGCATCGGCTTCGGAATTGGGAAAGGTATTGCCAAAATTCAAAAGTTGGTTTTATGGTGCAATTTTAACAGTTCAAAACTATCTAATTGTTGTAAAATGCGTTCCCTCAAAAAATGCAGAATATAACATTGATAAGATGGTAACCTATTTTCAGAAAAAATTAGGAGCAAAGCTTTTTCTCGATAGAAAAAAAGAGGTTGAAGTACGAGTTGCCGTTACAGAAAAATATGTTTCAAACTTATCTCCACCACTACCGCCAGAACCAGAAAGTAATTATACAAGAATAGCAATTGGAGATTTGGATAAGCGTATTGCCGATAACGATGGATTAGCCTACATGCGCACTAAGAAACGAGAAAAATTAGCGCCAGGTAAATATAGGGCATCAAGTAGTGCTCCAGTTTTTGAAACATTGGCTTTCACCCTTGATCAAGATAGTTTGCTAGATGGAGATTATCAATATCACTATGCCGAAGATTATAGCAAATCGCCAAGTAAAGAGAGTAAATTGACTTATGATCATGGCGTTTTGATATCGGAGATTGTTTATGAAAAAGGTGAACTTTTGGGTTCGAGCGCTTATTCAACATCCGTGGTTAAAGAAGGGAATGATTATTTGATTACTGTAAAAACAGCTATTAAAAACCCGAGCAGCGGGGATAAGGAAATTGTTACAGTTTTTCGTAACCTTAAACCCGTTTCGAAAATTACTACCAGATTAGGCGTTTCGGTAATTAAAAAAGATTTCGAGAAAAAGGTGCTCGAACATTATAACTACAAAGGACAATTGACTAAACTACAGAAAGGTGGCTTAATTGAATATTACGATAACGCAGGAAAAGTAACCTATAAAGATGAATGGATAAACGACGATCATTCTGTTTATAAAAATGGAAGGTTGAGCCTCAAGGAAATACGTATAAAAGACAAACAACAATATTTGGTAACTGAATATGATGAAAATGGAAAAGTGAGTAAAGAGTTTTCGAGAGGGATTGAGGATGGCATAGCGATTGCCAACCCAGATGAATACGAAGAAAAATTAACGGAAGCATTATTGGCGTATTACAAGAAGAAAGTGAAATAGATGCACTGACCAAACAATTATAAACCCGACAGCAGCGAGCACGGAGTGAAACGAAGTAAAGCGGATGGCGGGACTTTAGCAACCGATTGAAACCAAACCTTGATTTTCAAAAAAATAAAATAAAAACATGAAAAAGATTTTAACCGTTATACTAGCATTTGTGAGTATAAGCACATTTGCACAAAAAGAAACGCCGCCAGCAACTGTAAGGCTAGCAGGTACATCAGACCTATTAAAAACCGATAAACGTTTGGCAGATTTCAGTATAAAGAACACAAAGTTTAATGTTTATCTCGGTTACCAAAAACCTACTGAAATGCGCCAGCAGAAAAAAGGCGATACTTTGCAGGTGTATAAAATTACAAGAGATAAGCTCAAATTTAGTCATTTGGAGGTGGTAAAATACGCCACAATCGGAAATGAAATTATTGTAGATGGCGGATATCGTGTTGTGAATGATACGCTTATTGTTGCGCAAAATTTTTACGATTATATGGGAGCGTATTGTATTACTACTAAATACGTTACGGATAAATATGGCTTGAAGAAAATAAGTGACGATATGAAAGGAATAAAATCGGAAAAACTGTTGAACAGGCACCGAAAAGCTGCAGAAATGAAATCACCACCTCCGGCACAGAAGCAGTAATTATTATGAAAAAAGCAATCATCATTACGGTTTCTATCCTAGCGTTTTTGGCCTTGTTATTTTGGCTTTTAATGATGAGTAAAGGGTTCGAAATACCGAAGGAAGATAAATATCCTAACATTCCATATTTCCCGAAAATTACAGATTCGGCAAATTTTAGCAATGTGGCTTTAGATACCATGCATGTGATTGATTATTATGCGAATGATAAAAACATTTTTGTGCACTATAGTAGAACGGAAGATATTTATGATACAACTTACGTAGCCATAGTTAATACTTCGTTCAAAAATTTAGCTTTTAGAACATTAGATAGACGTGAACGTTTTGAAATTGATACCGTTAACCAATTGCTTTTTATTTTTAAGCAAGACACGCTTGGAAATTATTTAAACTGTGAAAGCATCGATTTAAAAAATGGGAACTCGAAAAATGTGAGCCTATTGGATGAAAATGGTTTTCAGAATCTCAAAAATCAACTCAGGTTAGTTAAACATGCTACCAACGCTAGTCATGATACAGACTTGCTTATTTTCGAAAATGAACAAACCGATTTCTTTTTGATGAAGGGCGATGTAGCCAATAAAACCGCAAAAACTTTGGCTTTAACTGAAGATAAAAATTTCAGTTCTCCTTTTGGAATAAAAATTGGTGGCGACCCAGAAATTAAGCATCAGAACATTAATTTATTTGACAAAGTAGTAATAGGAAATAGGCCAAAACGTTTGCTCAGTATTCCAACGCCGTCTTCAAATGGTAATTCGAATAATGATAGAATGGTGAAAAATGCTGGCTATTTAGAGGATAAAGGCTGGTTTGATAAAGACCGGATTTACTATTTTAAAATGAAGCTAAAAACGGGTGAGGTAAAA
>Ga0308157_10003441_pt1 | contig 23042 bp, 20 predicted proteins | sample PhyBR1_FD_201035 | JGI IMG/M metagenome (GOLD analysis project Ga0308157, IMG submission 201035) | Phyllosphere microbial communities from UC Gill Tract Community Farm, Albany, California, United States - DLSLB.R1 | ecosystem: Host-associated > Plants > Phyllosphere > Unclassified | place: USA...
CTTATCTGTTTACCGACAAAGGAATGCGCAGCAATATCGTCTTTACGCTGCGGATTACCGCGATTACCTGCGTGGTGGTGCTGCTGGTCAGCTACTCGCTGGCGATCTATATGCGTTTCAATCAAGGCCCGGTGGTCGATCTGATCCGCAAAACGTATATGATTCCGCTGTTTATTCCCGGCGTGATCGCAACCTATGGCCTGATCAACCTGCTGGGCAATCACGGCTGGCTGGCACGGATGCTGGAAGTGATCGGAGTGGAGCTGCCGCGGATCATCTTTGACGAAAAAGGGATCATTATCGCGAACCTGTGGTTCAATATCCCGTTTACGACGATGCTGCTCAGTTCCGCGCTGTCCGCGATTCCGTCTTCGGTGATCGAAAGCGCGAAGGATGTCGGCGTTGGACGGTTCACGCTGTTCCTGAAGTTCATTTTGCCGCTGTCGTATAAAACGTTTATGGTTGCCGTGACCTTCGTATTCATGGGCGTGATCGGTTCGTTCACCGCACCGTTCCTGATCGGCGCGAACTCCCCGCAGATGCTGGGCGTATCGATGCAGCAGGTATTCAGCGTATTCCAGGAAAGAGAGCAGGCCGCGGCAATCGCGTTCTTCTCGTTCCTGTTGTGCTCGGTGCTGGGCGCGTTCTATATTCGGTCGATGACTGTGGAGGAGAAGGGGAAAGTTTAGAGGGATAGAAAAAAGTTGGGGGAGCGGCGGGAGGTTGTGTTTCGGTCGCGTGTTGAACGCTCCGCTCCTACACACAACCTCCCTTTGCTCTTTTACTTTTTCTTGGGGGTAGGTAAGGCAAAGGCAAAACGTGCTCTTTTACGGAGCACGTTTTTTTGATGTTCTTTTCAAGAAAAAGAAAGGGCGAGTTTGTTTTTTTTACTGGCTGAGAGATTTTATAACTGTTCGATTAATCGTAGATAGTAATCTCGAAGCTGTTCGCGCAGGTTATCGGGTTCGAGAATGCGGATCGTAGAGCCGAAGCCGGCCAAGAAGGCGAGCATGAAATCCGATTCCTGCGGTTCATAGGTTCCGGACAGCAAGGCGTCGGCTGATGGGTCGTCCGGGATGTCGAGCTTCATGGACGGATAGAGGCTGCGACGGAGTCGAGTGACGGAATCGGGAGAGACGGAGCAGCGAAAAGGGATGGCTTCGGGTGACGGTCTGCGCAGGGTATGGGCATCGCGCAGGTTGAAAGGAAGCAGGTCCGGGATCGGTTCGTCTGGCGTCGCTTCGACGGATAACACGCGATCGCAGCGGAAGACTCGGTATTCGTTTTTGTCCAGGTCGTAGGCTCGGCAGTACCAGTAACCCTGTGCGGCGTAGACGGCGAAAGGCTGGATACGGCGAAAAGACGCAAGAGCGTCGAGAGAATCGATGGTTTGTGTGCATTCGGGATTCAGCTCGCTTTTTACGGGATTCGTGCCCGGTTCCAGCGTTCTTGCTTTTGCCGCATAACGGATGTTCAATACCTCTCCCCGCACCGCTGCTTGCAGCAGCTCCTCCAAATGCTCGCCGGGCTCGGCCGATTCGTCGGAATAAAAGGCGATTCGGTGCTCGAAACGTTCGATCTGTTCGCGCTGCTGCTCCGACACGACATCCAGAAATTTGGCGTGGACCGAAGCGAACGAGACGCGAAACGGATCACCGGAAAGACTGCGCAGCGCCTGCATGGCAAAGTACAGGGACAGCACTTCATCGTTAGTGAAAGAAACGGGCGGAAGCGAGGCAGTGTCGAGTACGCGATAGCCGCCGAGCCGTCCGTGTTCCGCGAACAGCGGCAGGCCCAGTTCTTCGAGCGATTGAATGCTGCGTATGGCGGTGCTGCGGGAAATCTCGAATTCGTCCATCAGCTCGCGCAAAGTGAAACGTCGTTTGCGGTAGGCGTAACGCTGCATGGCGTTGAGGCGTTCGGCTTTTTTCATCATGACCTCCTTCAAAGTCGGCTTCCTTGCGGGGAAGAAATACGAAACATAGAGCAAAATATGCGGGAAATAGGTGTCATAAATTGAAACCTTTTATCGATATGATGCCAGTGTAACCCACATTCGAAGGAGGAACAAATGATGAATACGAACAAAAACGAAGATCAAGCAGCAAAGGCAGCAGATATGCAAGCAGAGGTAATTTCTTTTCTTTCGCTCAACGGGCGGGCGGCGGAAGCGATCTCCTTTTATGAACAAAAGTTAGGCGCGACTGCGCTGCTTAAAGTCAGTTACGCGGATATGGCGAAGCGGGACGAAACGTTCAAGCATGAAGCAGGTCAAGAAGAGTGGATCACGCATTCTGTGCTGCAAATCGGCGCCAATAAGATCATGATCGCCGAAGAGGAGATGGACACGACGAGACCGTGGAGCGCGGGCAACGATTTTTCGCTGTGCCTACAATCCCGCGATCACGATACGATTGCGGATCTATATGAGCGTTTAACTTCGGATGAACGGACGACGGTACTGGTTCCGCTGACCGCCAATTCGTTCAGCAGCGGCTACGGCATCGTGCGCGATCCGTTCGGCGTGGTGTTTCAGTTTACGGTCACGCAGCATCGGTTTTGAATGATCGGCTGCTTGAGTAGAAGATACACCTAGGCAGATCAGCACAAAAAGAGTCCAGAAAGTCGGATCCGAGGCGAAAAGCTTCGAGGTCCGATTTTTTTTGAAAAACAAATTAATCTTGAAAAGTAAACCGTCTGGACGGTATACTAAATTTAAATCCAATAAGTAATTATCCATGAAAAAGGAGGTGCTGAATTGAACGCTTACGTATTTTTAGCGGTGGCGATTGTGTCTGAGGTATTCGGCAGCTCGATGATGAAGTTGTCCAACGGGTTTAAACGATTGGCGCCTTCGATCGCGATGGTGGCGGGAATGGGGCTTTCCTTTTACATGTTATCGATTGCGCTGCATGCCATACCGTTGGGGACGGCTTATGCGATCTGGTCGGGCGTGGGGACGGTGTTGACGACATTAGTCGGCGTGCTGCTGTATAAGGAAAAAATCAATGCGAAAAAAGCGCTGGGCATCGTGCTTATCGTCAGCGGCGTCGTGATCATGAAGCTGGCTGCGAACTAAAACGGAGGTGAATCCGCAATGAAAAAAGGCTATTTGTTTTTGAGCTTGGCAATTATGTTCGAAGTATTCGGGACGACCATGCTGAAGTTGACGGAAGGCTTTACGAATCTGATGCCGGCGATTTTTTTCATCATCGGAATGGGGAGCGCCTTTTTCTTCCTGACGATGACGCTGCGCCATTTGCCGTTAAGTCTGGCTTATGCGATCTGGTCGGGCGTGGGAACGGCGTTGACGGCAGTAGTCGGTGTCGTGCTCTGGAAAGAAGACTTTAACCTGTTGAGCGCACTGGGCTTGATTTTGATCATCGGCGGAGTGGTATTTTTGAACTTTTCATCGGGAACAAGTAAAAAGGATGCGGGATCTGTCGCCAAACCGGTCGGATCTTAAGTTCGTACTGATGAGGCCCGGCTGACAGAGCATTCCATGCGACCGTATAATGGGAGTATTCGATAGGGACGGTGATGAGTCATGAAGAAACCGAATAAGAATTCGAAAAAGGAATTGATCCTTGAAGCGGCAGCCGCCCTGATCAACGAAGAAGGCGTGGAAAAGATGACGCTTGAAGCGGTGGCGAAAAAGGCGGGCGTCAGTAAAGGCGGGTTGTTGTACCATTTTCCCGGCAAGCAGGAGTTGATCGAAGGGCTGGTCGAATCGCTGACGGTCGGCTTTACGGAAAAGTTGAATGAGCAGGCGGAAGAAGAAGGCGATCGGTCGGGAAAATGGGGCAGGGCGTACGTGGGAGCGACGTTCGGATCGGAAGAGGAGACGAGTGTAAGCCCTATGCTTGCTGCGTTTCCTGCCGCGATGTTCACTGATCCGAGGCTGCTGGATCAGGTACGCGGACAATATGAAGAATGGCAAAAACTGATCGAAAACGACGGTATCGACCCGGTGAAGGCCACGATTCTGCGTCTGGCGGTAGATGGGTTGTGGTACGCGGAGCTGTTCCGTCTTGCGCCTCCTGATCCGGAACTGCGTCGGCAGGTGCGGGACGAGCTGATGAATTGGACGCAGGAAGGCGGAGGAAGCGGCGGAGCTATAAATCTCCATGACGGAAGCTGAGCCGTTTGATCGAACAGGAAGCGAATTTCGATCGTGAAAAAATCTTCGAAACTGGCGGAGGCGTTTACGTTCTTTGCAGGATAAAGCCCCGGAACCCATAGGGAATCCGGGGCTTTGGCGTACCTGCATCAAAACCTGCCTTTAGTTCGGAAGCGTCGGATAAGAGGATAAAGCGTTGAAACAACTGGATTTATGCAGTTATTTACCCGATCTTCCGTCCTGCGGCCCACACGCCTTGCAGTTCCAACGCTTCGTCCATCAAGACGAAGTCCGCGCGTTTGCCCGGCTCGATAGAGCCGGTGGTCTCGTAGATCCCGGCCTGGCGGGCCGGGGCGCCGCTGGCCGCGTCGGAGGCGCGTTCGACGCTAAGGTCCGCCTGCTCGACCAGGAAGCGGAAGCCTTCCGCCATGGTCAGGCGGCTGCCCGCGAGCGCGCCGCCCTGGGTGAGGGCGACGCCGTCTTTGACGACCACGGGCAGGTCGCCGAGGAAATAATCGCCGTCGCCGAGACCCGCGGCGGACATGGCATCGGTGACGAGGACGAGATTGCCGTCCGTTTTCACCTTCGCCAGCAGCTTGACCGCGCCGGGATGTACATGAATTCCGTCCGCGATCACTTCGGCGACGATGCCGTCGCAGCCCAGCACGGCTCCGGCCGTTCCCGGCTTGCGATGATGCAGCGGCGTCATCGCGTTGAACGTGTGCACGGCGTGGTTCAGGCCGGCATCGACGGCGGCCAGCACTTGCTCATAGCTGGCGTCGGTGTGGCCCAGCGCCGCCGTGATGCCGTTCGCGCGCAGCCACGCGATCGTATCCAATGCGCCTTCGCGTTCGGGCGCCAGCGTCACTTGGCGCATCAAGCCCGGGAAGCGGTTTTCCCAATCTTCAAGCCAATCGGTACGCGGCAAAGAGATATGTTCCGGGTTCTGCGCTCCCGGCCATTGCGGGCTGATAAACGGTCCTTCCAAATGTACGCCCTCGATACTCGCGCCGGACATTTCGCCTTTCAAGCGATAAGCCCATACCGCTTTCAGCACGTTATCGATCATATCGTGCGTCGCGGTCATGGTCGTCGCCAGCATCGATGTCGAGCCGTTGGCACCGTGGAACTTGGCGACGGTGTCCAATACGCCGGGCTTTGCCGCGTTCATGAAGTCCTCGCCCATCCCTCCGTGGACGTGAATATCCACGAAGCCCGGCAGCAGCCAACCGCCTTGCGCGTCGATCACGCGAACGTTTGCGGCATCGACCGCCGCGCTGCCGCTTAGCGTTCCGGCTGAAGCCGATACGATCCATCCGTCGACCGCTTCGCAGATGCCGTTCTCGATCACGCCCTGCGGCGTCACGATCCGCGCGTTAACGAAGCGGATCGCGGCGCCTTTTTTCTCCGCAAATCGAGGGTCTGGCAGCATGCTGCTCACTTCGCCCACGCTCCCGCCGCTTCATCCATCAGCACGACCAGGTTCGGATGCAGTTGAAGCAGCGAAGCCGGACATTTTGTCGTAATCGGTCCGGTCAATGCCTGCTGCGCAATCTTCGCTTTGGACGCGCCGCGCACGACAAGCATGATCTGCCGCGCTTTCATGATGCCCGCGACGCCCATCGTGATCGCCTGTTTGGGCACGTCTTGCTCCGAATCGAAAAAGCGCGCATTCGCTTCGATCGTCTGCCGCTGAAGCATCGCCGCATGCGTGCCCGCGATTAACGAATCGTCCGGTTCGTTGAATCCGATATGCCCGTTGTGGCCCAGGCCCAGCAGTTGCAAATCGACCCCCGCGTCTTCGAGCATCGCGTCGTAATAATCGCACTCCTGCTCCAGATCGACCGCAAGCCCGTTGGGCACATGCGTGTTCGCCGGATCGATATCGACCAGATCGAACAAATGCGTGTTCATGAAGCAGCGGTAGCTGGCCGGATGGCTGCCCGACAACCCGACATACTCGTCGAGATTGTAAGAGCTGGCTTTGGCGAAGCTCACGCTTCCGTTTTGATACAGCTTGACCAACTCTTCATAGATGCCGATCGGCGTGCTGCCGGTCGCGAGTCCCAGCGCAGCCTTCGGCTTGATTTGCAGCAGGCTCGCGATCAGGCCGGCACCGGCGCGGTTCAGGTCTTCTTCGGTACGGAATGTCAATAAATTCATGGTTAAGCACCTCCGGAGGGTTTGAGATACTGGCGGACATTGTGGTAAGACTGCTCTAACATCGGCACGTATTCTTCGAAGCCTTCGCTGAGAATTCCGGTGAACAGGATATCGATGACATGCAACTGCGCGATCCGCGAAGCCATAGCGCCGCGGCGTACGCCTTCTTCCGACGACGAGGTGAACAGCGGAATATCCGCGAGTCCCGGCAGCGGACTGGTTCCGTAGCGGGTGAGCGACAAGGTCAGCGCTCCGGCGTCTTTGGCGCATTGCAGCGCGGCGATCGTCTCCGTCGTTTCGCCCGAATAGGAGATGGCCAGGGCCACGTCGCCTTCGTTCAGCGTGGAAGCCGACGTGATCTGCATATGGGAATCCGCGAATGCGGTGCAGCTTTTGCCGAGCCGGATCAGCTTCTGATAAAAGTCCTGCGCGACGATCGACGACGTGCCCATGCCGTACAGATCGATGCGCCGCGCGGAGCTCAGTGCCGTCACCGCGCGTTCCAACGCTTCGGGATCGAGCAGCCGGGTCGTATCCGTGATCGACGAGAGATGGTTCGCCTCGATCGCCCGGACGATTTCCTTCAGCGGCCGTCCCGCGACGATATCCTGGTACGTCCCGGCTTCGGTCGGACGCGACAGTTCGCCGATCAGGCGCATTTTAAAATCGGGAAATCCTTTGAACCGCAGCGACTTGCAAAACCGGGTGACCGTAGCCGGGCTTGTTCCGCATTCCGCAGCCAGTTCCGTAATGCCCAGACGCTGCACGTGCTCGGGATTTTCCAAGATATGTTCGGCAAGACGCTTTTCCTGCGGAGAAAATCGCTCGATTTGTTCCCGTACCAGAGAGAGAAGAGCGGACATGGACAACCTCCTTTTCGGATTTGACTCATCACGCGATGAAAAATATTTTCTTTTATTTTTATTTATGATGAAAATTATTTTCTTATCAGCTTCAGAATAATCGAAAACGGCGATAAGGGCAAGTACCGCCGTATCCTTTCTGTCTTTTTTAAAAGCTGCAAGCCGATCGCAAATCGGGCATGTATAATGAAAGTATCATTTATTCGGCAGAACATGGAGGAACGTGCAATGACCCAACAGCCAAGCAACCCCAAAGTCGATGCGTTCATGGAACGGACCGGGCAGTGGAAGGCGGAATTCGTCAAACTCAGAAGCCTTGCGCTGGCGAGCGGAGCGGTCGAGGATCTGAAATGGGGCCAGCCCTGCTACACCGTCGAAGGCAGCAACGCGTTCCTGATCCAAGAATACTGCGCGATCCTGTTCATGAAAGGCGCGCTGATGCAGGACGACGCAGGCTTGCTGATTCAGCAGACGCAAAAGGTACAGGCCGCGCGCCAGCTGCGTTTTACGGGCATCGACGAGATCGAAGCGAAGTCCGAACAGATCGCGGCTTACCTGAGCGACGCCATCGAGGTGGAAAAAGCCGGACTCAAAGTCGAAATGAAACCTGTCGAACAATATGCGATCCCGCAGGAGTTCGAAGCCAGATTGGAAAACGACGCCGCGCTGAAAAAAGCTTTCGAAGCCCTCACTCCCGGCCGCCAACGAGCTTACTTGATGCATTTTACCGAACCCAAACAATCCAAAACCCGCGAAGCCCGTATCGACAAACACGCGCCGCGGATTTTGGAAGGCAAAGGATTGACCGATAAGTGAGTCAAGAACGGGAGCCTTTATATATTCAAATCCGGAATCATTTCAAAGACCGGATCGCTTCGCGGAACTTGACCGAAGATCAGAAGATCCCGACCGAAAAAGAGCTGATGGCGCAGTTCGGGGTCAGCCGGATCACGGTGGTCAACGCGCTGACGGAACTTGCCAACGAAGGTTGGATCTACCGCATTCCCGGCCGGGGCACGTATGTCCGCGGCATTCCGGAAGCGCATGTCCGGTCTTCGCCGTCCGATGCTTCTGCCTTCTTTGCGGATAACGATACGGCGCAAATGTTGCGGAAGCGTCATAAGATCGGTCTGATCCTGCCGGGCTTGGGTGACGAATTCGCGGTGCGATTGGTGCGGGGAGTCGCCGATCAGCTTCGCGAGCAGGGATACGCGCTGCATATGGTGCTGACGTACAACTCGAAAGAGCAAGAAAAGGAAGCGATCCGCGAGCTGAAAACTCTGGTGGACGGACTGATTATTTTTCCCGTGGATGCCGAGGTGTACAGCGAAGAGATGATTTGGCTCAAATTGCGGCATTACCCGTTCGTGCTCATCGACCGTCCGCTGCCGGGCGTCGAAACGAACGTGGTCGCTTCGGACGGCAGACGCGCGGCGATGCTGGCGGTGGATCATCTGTGGGAGCTGGGGCATCGGAAGATCGCGATATGCAGCGACTCTCCGCTGATGACGGCGTCGGTGGACGAGCGGATACAAGGGTATTTCGACGCGCTCAAGCAAAAAGGGGAGCTGATCGATCCCGCGTTGATCCTCAACGACGTGAACTTCGAGGTTGCTTCATCCGATCCGGCAGGGACGTCCAAGCGCAAAAAGGAAGACGCTCATCCGCTGCGGCGTATGATGGAAAGTCGCGCGGCGACGGCTTATATCGCGTTGAACAGTTCATTGGGCCTGCGAATGCTGGACCTGGCGAAAAAAATCGGGCTGCGCGTGCCGGAGGATGTTTCGGTGGTGGCTTTCGATAATCCCACGCCGCTGCGCGAAGAACCCGCTTTGCTGACGCATATCGATCAGTTCGAGTATGAGATCGGGGCCGAAGCGGTCAAGCTGTTGATACGGAGCGTCGAGCAGGAAGCCGATTCGCCGGACCTTTTTCAACAGAAACGGTTAGAGCCGCGCCTGGTCATCGGTCGATCCAGCGGTCAGGCTGCCGAGTCGTTTTGAAGTTTTTTTGAGCCGTGCAGCTATGGATCATCATGAACTTTTCGTATTCGGTGTATCGATATATGAGCCTGCTTGAGCTTTCCCGCAACGGTGAAAGAGCGAGCGGGCTTTTTGTTTTATACATTTGACCTATTTGATATAACGAATATAATAATGAGAGTTGTGTCGGGTAAAAAGAAGATTGTGCCAGCGCCGTATTTTTAATCCAATCAGAAACGGGAGTGGAAGCCATGCCTTACGAAACGACCGAAATCAAGCTGAACCGCGCCAAAAAGATCCTGAACCGACTTCGAGAAGCCGTCTACGAACCGATCGGATCGCTCAAAACGACCGCTTGGGTGACGCCGGAGCCGGTTGCTTACGAAAATCGTACTTCCGGCAAGCGTCTGGACGTTCAGCCGGGCGACACCTGGGGCAAGCTGTGGGACTGTGCTTGGTTTCATTTTGAAGGCGTCGTGCCGGATTCGGCCGCCGGACGTCAAGCCGTGCTGCTGATCGATATCAACGGGGAACTGTGTCTGGTCGACGAGCAAGGCTCGCCGCGCCAAGGACTGACGAATATCAACTCCGGGTTCGAGACGGCGCTGGGGCTTCCCGGCAAAAGGGTGGTCCGGCTCGGCAGCGACGCGTCCGGCCAGTCGATCGATCTCTGGGCCGACGGTGGCTGCAACGATCTGTTCGGCGGCTTCAGCGGCGGCACGATGAAGGAAGCACGGATCGCGATCTGTCATGAAGAGACGCGCCGGCTGTACTACGATTTCGAAGTGCTGATCGAGCTTGCGGAGCAGACGGAAGAAAAAAGCGCCCGTCGCGCCCGGGTTCTGCAAGCGCTGTACGAAGCGTCGCTCAAGCTGTCGGTCATCGACGAAAACAGCGTGCGGCAGGCGAGCGAACGGGTGCGTCCGGAACTTGAGAAAAAAGGCGGCGATCCGACGCTTACGATCAGCGCCGTAGGTCACGCGCATATCGATCTGGCGTGGCTGTGGCCGATCCGCGAAACGATCCGCAAAGGCGCGAGAACCTTTTCCACCGTGCTGCGCAACATGGAGCAATACCCGGATTACGTGTTCGGCGCCAGCCAACCGCAGCTGTATCAATGGATGAAAGAATATTATCCCAAGCTCTACGGGCAGATCGGGGAGCGGGTACGCGAAGGACGCTGGGAGCTGCAGGGGGCGATGTGGGTCGAGCCGGACACCAATATCTCGGGCGGCGAAGCGCTGGTGCGGCAGATTTTGTACGGCAAACGCTTTTTCAAAAAAGAGTACGGTCAGGACATTACCACTTTGTGGCTCCCGGACGTGTTCGGATACAGCGCCAGCCTGCCGCAGCTGCTGCGCAAATCCGGCGTCGATTACATGATGACCCAAAAGCTGTCGTGGAGCGTGTACAACACCCATCCGCATCACAGCTTCCACTGGGAAGGCATCGACGGCAGCCGGGTGCTGACGCATCTGCCGCCGGAAGACACGTACAACGGGCCGGCCGCCCCGCGTTCGCTGGCGAAGATCGAACAAGCTTATCTCGATAAAAACGTATCCGAACACGCGCTGATGCTGTTCGGAATCGGCGACGGCGGCGGGGGACCGGGCGAAGAGCATCTGGAACGGCTGACGCGCGAACACAATTTGCTCGGATTGCCGCCTGTGGTGCAGGAGCCGTCGCTGGACTTTTTCCATAAATTAGAACGCGAGCAGAATCGCTTCGAGACGTACCGCGGCGAGCTGTATCTGGAAAAGCATCAGGGCACGCTGACCTCGCAGGCCCGAAACAAACGCTACAATCGTCGGATGGAAAAAGCGCTGCGACAGCTGGAATTCACGGCTTCGCTGGCTTTGAGTCTCGGCGGCACGGCGGACGATTATCCGACGGAAGCGTTGGAGCGGATTTGGAAAGAAACGCTGCTGTATCAGTTCCACGACATTTTGCCGGGGTCGTCGATTACGCGGGTGTTCGACGAGTCGTTGGCGCGCTATGCAGTGCTGCTGGACGAGACGACGACGCTGCTGCAGCAAGCGCAGGCGAGGGTCGCCGAACTTGCGGGAATCGCGGACAGCGAAGGCTTGGCGTTCAACTCGCTGCCGTGGGGACGGGAAGAGGTCGTGGAGCGGGAAGGCCGTCGTTATCTGGTAACCGTGCCGCCGATGGGCTTTGCGTCATTGAACGGAGCAGAGCGGTTGGACGGGGAAAAGCTGGCCGCGCGCAATGCCGGACTGATCGCCGAAGAACGGCTATTGGCCAACCGATATCTGCGCGCGGAGTTCAATGAAAAAGGCGGACTTGTCTCGTTAGTGCAGGCCGATACGGGACGCGAAGCGATCGCGCCGGGCTTGGAAGGCAACGTGCTGACGGTATATCATGACGACGGCGACGCTTGGGACTTCGCGCGCGATTACCGCGACACGGTCGCCGGAGTGTTTGAGCTGATCAGAAGCCGCGCGTCCGTCGAAGGCACAAGCGCGGTGCTGGAGCAACATTATGCGTTCGGACAATCGACGCTGACGCAGCGGATACTGCTGGACGCGGGCGCGGATACGCTGCATTTCGAAAGCAAGGCCGACTGGCAGGAATCCGGCAAAATGCTGCGCGCGTCGTTCCCGGTTCAGGTGACGGCGGATCAGGTCAACTGCGAGATTCAATTCGGTTACGTGAAACGTCCGACGACCCGCAATAACGTTATCGAGTTCGCCCGGGACGAGATCTGCGCGCATCAGTATATCGACTTGTCGCAGCCGGATTACGGCGTATCGCTGCTGAGCGACAGCAAGTACGGTTACAGCGCGGAAGGCAACGTGCTCGATATCAACCTGCTGCGCAGCCCCGGCTATCCCGACCCGGTCGCGGACCGCGCGGAGCATGAATTCGTTTACGCGCTGTACCCGCATGCCGGAGACTTCGTGCAGGCGCGGACGTATCGGAAAGGGTATGAGCTGAACACCCCGTTGACGGTAGGAGGCGCTTCGGCCGAAGGCAGTACTTTCGCAGCGGTCGTCGATGGGGGACGAGTCTCCGATCAAGCGGCTAAGAAGGGTGCGGGTCATTCGCTGATCACGGTCGATCATCCTCATATCATGGTGGAAGCCGTCAAAAAAGCCGAGGATTCGGATCATCTGATCGTGCGCTTGTACGAGACTGCCGGAACGCGTGCGGAAGCAGGTGTTACAATCGGACATCCGTGCAAAGAAATCGTGGAGACGGATCTGATGGAGCAGATTCTGGAAAAGCAGAACGTGCAGATAAGCGAAAGTGATAGCGGTGGCACGACAGATACGACGTTAACGTTCGGTGCTTTTGAGATTAAGACTTTGCGTATTAAGTTTTAAGTCATAAAAAAGCGGGAATCTTTCGAAAAACTAAGCAAACAGGCGAAGGGGAAAATTCAGCGAAAGACGCCTTTGAACTCGGAAAGCTTCACCTACAAACTTCATCCAGCTTTCCGAGTGAGACAGCGGCTTGAACGAATTTTCCCCGCAGCCTTTAGCTTTCTTTTACGAACAGGATTCTACTCACACTCTCCCCACTGCAAGGTTTCAAGAAAGCGATACACGTCTTCAAATACCTCAGCCTGCTCCGCCCCCAACGTCAAAATATGCCCGGACTCCGGATACACCTTGTAACTTTTGCGCGGATTCGGCACCGCCCTGTAGATGACCGTCGCGCTATTCAGATACAGCGGCTGATCCAATCCTCCCTGCATGACCGCTACCGGCGCTTCGATGTACTTGAGTTGCCTACCCGTTTCGAAGATCATATCCTGAAGCACGGAAAGCTGCTCGCGCGGCAAAGACTCAAGCGCTTCGACTTCGGCCTGTACCGTATCCGGCATTTTGCCTTCGAAAGTCTTGTACTGCCTGGCATAACCGACGATGCGCTCGAACAACTCTTCCGCGCTTTTGCCTTGGATCGGCGCGCACATCGACACGACTCCGGCAACCGGATATTCCGCGCCGAGCCGCAAAGCGAACACGCCGCCCAGCGATACGCCTGCAACGGCGATTTGCGTATAGCCTTCCGCGATCAGCAGACGGTAACCTTCCTCGGCATCGCGCCACCAGTTTTCCGGCGACAGCTCCAGCAGTTCTTCGGCTGCACCGCCGTGTCCCGTGTACAGCGGAGCATGGCAGGTGTAGCCTTTTTCATGCAGATAACGACCTAATTTGCGTACATCCGCCGTGTTTCCGGTAAAGCCGTGCAGCAGCAAAATAGCTCGTTTTCCGGCTCGATAAGTAAAAGGCTGCGGCGGGATCATTTTCATAGGATTCACTCCGATTCGAAGGTGGTGGACGCTTGATGGTTTCGCCTTATATCTAACCATACATATGTAATGCTTTAAAGTTGAGAAGTATGCGAAAGTTCCGTTAGAATAGGGAAGATACGACCATTTAAGGACGCTTGCGCAAGCGAATCGGTGCGTTTACCGCCGTTTACGCAAACGCCTTCAAATTCGAGGAGGGTGTCATGTTAAAGAGCGTATTGGGGAGATTCAAAGTGATCGGGGTGCTGGAAGGGATCTCGTTTCTGCTGCTGCTTCTGGTCGCGATGCCGCTGAAGTACGCAGCGGGCGTCGATATGGCCGTGACGATCGTCGGAGCAGCGCATGGGGCATTATTCGTCTTGTACATTTTGGCGGCTTTCCATGCGTTTATCGCGTTAAAATGGAGTATGAAAAAGCTGTTCTGGGCACTTGTCGCTTCAGTACTGCCGATCGGCACGTTCGTGTTCGAAGCGCATTTGAACAAAGAGATCAAAGCAGGGCGGATGTACGGCTCGACGCAGGAAGCGAATCAAGCGAGAAGGGCCGGCTAAGGCGCATTTTAGTCAAGCAGCCGTTAATTCTGGACAAAAGATTGAGAATCGTTTTATCATAATCGATATAAGCAGAATCGGCACCGAAAGAATCGGGCCTCGGGATGGACTTCCATCTTGAGGTCCTTTTTTGCGCAAAAACCAGATTTCCAAAAATTCCAGATGATGATAAACTTTGAGGAGGCAAGCAAGATGAAAGTTGAGTTGGCGTATCGGGATGAGAAAGCGATCGGAGTGAAGCTAGAACGGTATGGGCCTGAGGCGTTGAAAGGGGTTCGCTGCGTGCCGGGCAGAAAATTTATTCCGGATGAAAAGGTCTGGACGATTCCGTATACGGTTTCGGGCTTGAGAGCTTTGTTGGATGCCTATGCAAAAGATTTTTTCACATGCGATGAACGTTTGGAAAAGCGGGATTCGTATTTACGCGAGCAGGTGGACAATCATAATAAGTTGCGGCAGCAAAGGGTGATATCTGTTCCCTTGGAGGAGCCGCAGGTATGGAGTTCTGATCGGAAGAAAGAGCTGCAAGACGCGCTTCGAGCGAGAGGTTATAGCGGAAAAACGGTTAAAGCTTATACGCTTCAGGTACAGCGTTTTTTCGATGAAGTGCTGCTTAATGAGAAGGAAATTAATGACGCTGTCGTGCAAAAGTACTCATTAAAACTGCTGGAAAAAGACCTTTCGCATGCTTATGTGAATCAGGCAATCAGTGCTTTGAAGTTTTATTTTAGGCATGTGTTGAAACGTCCCAACTCTAACGGTTATGTGCGTCCTAAAAAAGAAAGTACACTACCGGATGTATTATCGCTCGGTGAAGTGGCACGTCTATTAAAAAGCGTGAAGAACCTAAAGCATCGGGCGATGCTGATCGTGACTTATACGTCCGGGCTGCGTGTCGGCGAAGTGGTAAGGTTACGGCCGGAGGACTGTGATCGGGAGCGAAACGTCGTGAAGGTCCGTCAAGGAAAAGGCCGGAAGGACCGCCAGACGTTATTGTCCGAAACAGCGAATGCGGTACTGGATCAGTATATCGAACAGGAAAAACCGGACGGGTGGTTGTTTCCGGGGCAAAAGGAAGGGCGGCATTTGACGGAACGCTCCGCGCAGAAAGTGTTTGAGAAGGCATTGATTCAAGCCGGCATCCGAAAAGAAGTCAGCATCCATTCGTTGAGGCATTCGTTTGCAACGCATTTGTTGGAGAACGGGATTGATCTTCGTTATATTCAAGAGCTGCTTGGGCATCAGAGCGTGCGGACTACAGAAAGGTATACGCATGTGAGTAGAAGAGATATTGGGCGGATTCAAAGTCCTTTGGATCGGCTGGGCGGGATGGAGGAAGAGGATTGAGTTCGTGAATAACACGGTATGGGTGTGTATTGGGAAGTTCGGGAATAATACGGTAGGAATGTGTATCATGAAGTTCGTAAATACTGCTTGTACGAAGTGTAGGCGAAATTCGTGAATAAGACGTTAAGCACAACTTCTGAAGGGCAGATTTAAGAGCAATTTAAAAGCGGAGAATTGTTGAAGATCTGACTAAATCGACGAAGCGAATTCGGAAACGAAGCGCGCCCGGCGAGAGTAAAGCAAGCGAAGCGGATTCGAATACGAAGTGAGCCCAGCGAGAGTAAAGCAAGCGAAGCAGATTCGGATACGAAGCGAGCCCGACGAAAGCAAAGCAAGCGAAGCAGATTCGGATACGAAGCGAGCTCGACGAAAGCAAAACAAACGAAGCGGATTCGGATACGAAGTACGCCCGGCGGTGAGAAGACCTTTGAAGGTAACGCAGGAAGACAGAAGCAACGCTTAACATAATATTCACGCTGCGGACATTCGTCCTGGGTCCGGCATTCGCCGGCCACCCGACATACGTCGGGTCGTGAATACAGGAACGTTAACTGAAAGTTCAAAATCAGAAAGGGGTATATTTATGCCATCATATTCATATCGTGACTATAAAAGAAGAACCATAGACGTTAAAAAAATTTCTAGAGATTATAAGTCTTTACGAGAAATATTTAATAAGCGTGGAAGAGTGGCTCTAGATCATTTATCTCGAAGTGGCATTTTGTTACTGTGCGGTGCTTGGGAGACTTACATAGAGGATATAGTAAGGGAGATAGCAGCTCATTTTGCAACATTGGATAAATTAGATGAATTACCCGAAGAAGTGAAAAAAACTATAGCTAAGTATGTGAAGAACCATCAAGAAGAAAATAAAGTATTAAAGTTAGCAGATGGAGGTTGGAAAAACTTATATCTTGATGAAGTTGTTGAACCCAAAATCTCAAAATTTAATACTCCTAAAGTTCATACTATTAAAGAACTTAGTGAGAAACTGATAGGATATGAGGAAATACTAGATTGCTTGAGTGATTCAGATAGAAGTTACATAAATAAATTTGTCGAATTTAGAGGACACATTGCTCATAATGTCAGAATGAATGGAGAAAGCTACCTTTCTGTTGAAAAGCTTGATGAATATATAGAGGATTTTCAAGAAATAGTAAACACTTTAGATAACCATCTATTGGATTACTTGAAAACATATATAAACACAAGATTATGGAATAGAATAAGTGAATAAAAAGAGAATGAACCTTCAGTTAACATAATATTCACGCTGCGGACATTCGTCCTTGGTCTGGCAGTCGCCAGACACCCGACATACGTCGGGTCGTGAATACAGGAACGTTATACGAACATGAAATTCGACGGAAGAACAAAGATAGAGGAAGATCGAAGAGAACGAGAAGTGGATTCACGCGAATCTTGGATTAGAAGTTTAGAAGCGCCAAAGAAGGAACGTTTCCATACGGAAACTGATCCATGAAGAAGGAATGCGGATTGACTGAAAGGGAAGGTGCGCTTCCATACGGAAGCAGACGGGATGTGAGTTTGCGGGAGAAAGCTTCGAAGCCCGTCGATTTCACGACATATAACAATATATTCACGCGGCGGGCCATCCGGCCCTGGGTCCGACATGCGTCGGACACCCGGCATTGCCGGGTCGTGAATACAGTGAACGTTAAGTGCAATCCCAATTGGTTGAAGAGACAAAGCGTTATAAGGTTGGATGAGTCGAAGAAGAAACAAAAGAGGAACGTTTCCATACGGAAACTGACCGATCTCAGAGTAAATGCAGATGGACAGAAAGAAGAGGAACGTTTCCATGCGGAAACTGACCGATCTCAAAGGAAGTGCAGATGAACAGAGAGAAGAGGAACGTTTCCATGCGGAAACTGACCGATCTCAAAGGAAGTGCAGATGGACAGAGAGAAGAGGAACGTTTCCATGCGGAAACTGACCGATCTCAAAGGAAATGCGGATGAACAGAGAGAAGAGGAACGTTTCCATACGGAAACTGACTGACTAGAAGATGTAGAGAAGACTCGAAGAAGACCAATTGGAACAACACTTAACATAATATTCACGCTGCGGACATTCGTCCTTGGCCCGGCATCCGCCGGACACTCGACATGTGTCGAGTCGTGAATACAGGAACGTTATGTGAAATACCCAAAGTCAAAAACGTAATTAAAGGATGTAAAATGGATGACCAATGATGATTTTGATTACTATAACGATCAAGATTTTGAATGGACTGAAGTTTTGAACCTATATAGCGGTTCGGAATTTTCAAATCAGAAAGGTACCATTTTTAGAATAGAACTATTACTTGCAGAAGACCTTAAAAAATCAGAATTGTCTATTTTGAAATCACTTGGGCAGTCATGGACATGGGGAGAAGATCGTCGAATAAAAGCTTTTGAACTGCTGGATTTTCAATACATCAATAAAAAGCTTGTTTTTGATTTTAGAACGATTAGAAAAAGCCAAAGATATGATGAGATCAAATACTTCTTATTCGATTTAGATGCAGGGATTGAAAGCGGAGGAAACAAGATTGAGGAAATTCAGGTAAGAGAGTTGAAGTGATTGTTTTAAAGCCGGGTACATCACATAACATAATATTCAAGCTGCGGACATTCGTCCTGGGTCTGGCATTCGCCAGACACTCGACATACGTCGAGTCATGAATACAGGAACGTTATAAGAACATGAAATACGACGGAAGAACAAGGAAAAGTAAAGATCGAAGAGAACGGGAGGTCGATTCACGCGAATCCTTGATTAGAAGTTTAGAAGCGCCAAAGTAGGAACGTTTCCATGCGGAAACTGACCGATCAAGAGGGAATGCGGATTGACTGAAGGAAGAAGGTGCGCTTCCATCCGGAAGCAGACTGGATTGGAGTTTGCGGGAAGAGCTTCGAAGCCCGTCGATTTCACGACATATAACAAAATATTCACGCGGCGGGCCATCCGGCCCTGGGTCCGACATGCGTCGGACACCCGGCATACGCCGGGTCGTGAATACGGGAACGTTAGACGTAACTTCTGAAGAGCAGATTTAAGAGCAATTTAAAAGCTGAGAATTGTTGAAGATCTGATTAGATCGACGAAGTAGATTCGGATACGAAGCGCGCCCTGCGAGAGTAAAGCAACGGAGCAGATTCGGATACGAAGCACGCCCTGCGAGAGTAAGGCCAACGAAGCAGATTCGGAAACGAAGCACGCCCGGCGAGGGTAAGGCCAACGAAGCAGATTCGGAAACGAAGCACGCCCGGCGAGGGTAAGGCCAACGAAGCGGATTCGGAAGCGAAGCACGCCCTGCAAGAGTAAAGCAGAGGAAGCAGATTCGGATACGAAGTATGCTCGGCGATGAGAAGATCTTCGAAGGTAACGCAGGAAGACAGAAGCAACGTCTAACATAATATTCACGCTGCGGACATTCGTCCTAGGTCTGGCATTCGCCAGACACTCGACATACGTCGAGTCGTGAATACAGGAACGTTAACTGAAATCCCTGAAGGGCATGATTAAAGAACGAGTAAGTCATGGGGAAAGACAAATCCGTTAGAAGAAATTGCGGAGAAGGATAGGGCGCCAGCAAGCTAGACGCGCGGAGTGGAAATGAAATCGTAAAGAATGGTTTTCAGATCAAAGAATGAAGAAGAGGTTTAAAGCCGCGCTATCGAAGTAAACGCGCTGAAAATAAATGGGTTAAAACGGATAAGAACAAGAATGAAGAAAGACAGGAATGGAAAGATGGCGCCGGCGAAGCAAGCGCATAGAGGGCAGATTGGAAGAGCTGATTTAAAGCCGGAAGAACAATAAAGGGAATGGGAATGGGAATGAAGAAGAGTAAAGCATTTGACAGAGCATAACGAAGCTAAATCGTGAAGAAAAAGCGGTAGATTTGTAAGCGGAATCAAGAAGCTAGGGACATCAGTTAACATAATATTCACGCTGCGGGCATCCGCCCTTGGTCCGGCATTCGCCGGACACCCGACATGCGTCGGGTCGTGAATATAGGAACGTTATAAGAACATGAAATTCGACGGAAGAGCAAGAACAGGTGAAGATCGAAGAGAACGGGAAGTTGATTCTATGCGAATCTTGGATTAGAAGTTTAGAAGCGCCAAATAAGGAACGTTTCCATTCGGAAACTGACCGATCAAAGGGAATGCGGATTGACTGAAGGAAGAAGGTGCGCTTCCATACGGAAGCAGACTGGATTGGAGTTTGCGGGAAGAGCTTCGAAGCCCGTCGATTTCACGACATATAACATAATATTCACGCGGCGGGCCATACGGCCCTGGGTCCGACATGCGTCGGACACCCGGCATTGCCGGGTCGTGAATACGGGAACGTTATGTGTAACTTCTGAAGGGCAGATTTAAGAGCAATTTAAAAGCTGAGAATTGTTAAAGAGCTGATCAAACTAATGTAGCAGATTCGGAATCGAAGCGCGCCCAGCGAGAGTAAAGCAAACGAAGCAAATTCGGAACCGAAGCACGCCCGGCGGTGAGTAAAGCAGACGAAGTAGATTCGGAATTGAAGCACGCCCGGCGGTGAGTAGAGCAAACGAAGCAGAGTCGGAACCGAAGCACGCCCGGCGGTGAGTAAAGCAAACGAAGCAGAGTCGGAACCGAAGCACGCCCGGCGGTGAGTAAAACAGACGAAGTAGATTCGGAATCGAAGCACGCTCGGCGGTGAGTAAAGCAGACGAAGTAGATTCGGAATCGAAGCACGCTCGGCGGTGAGTAAAGCAGACGAAGTAGATTCGGAACCGAAGCATGCCCGGCGGTGAGTAAAGCAGACGAAGTGGACTCGGAACCGGAGTATGCCCGGCGATGAAGGAACCTTTGAGGGTAACGCAGGAAGACAGAAGCAACACATAACATAATATTCACGCTGCGGACATTCGTCCTTGGTCCGGCATTCGCCGGACACTCGACATGCGTCGAGTCGTGAATACAGAAACGTTAGCTGAAATTCGTCTTGTATATCAATTGTTATTAGTTTCAATAAATAAAAAATAAAAATGTGCTCTAATTAATTAGTTTCTGATCATTAAGATAAAGGAGCTGCGTAAAAATGAGGTTAATACGAAATATCATTTTAATAGTAGTGCCTTTCTTATTTCTCATTTCATGTGAAAATGAGGATGCATCTAAAATGAATAAGGTTGGTCAGATCTATATTTATCATAGTAGTTTTGGTATGCGTAATATGGAATATAATATAGATTTTATAGGTAAAAAGTTTTATAAGTACATTCGGAATATTGATAATACTACAGAAAGAGATAGTTCTCTCCAAAATGATGGGTATGATGATGTCATTGATCTCTCAGATAAAAAGATACAGAGGTTTTTAAAGAAAGCTAATAAATATGGATTTTTAGATTGGAAAGAAGAATATGTAGATGATCAGATTTCAGATGGACATCAGTGGGGGATAATTATTTCATTTACTGATGGAAGAAAACACGAAATTAAAGGATCGAATAAATACCCATCCACTTGGGACGAAATGTATAGTGAATTTGAGACACTTACGGGAACAAACCTCTTATTATTAAGAAGTGATTGGATGAAAGAACAAAGCAAATAATAAATGGAAAGGGCTACTATCTCTTATAGCTTGGAAAAAGAACTGACGAACTTCAGCTAACATAATATTCACGCTACGGGCATACGCCCTTGGCCCGGCATACGCCGGACACTCGACATGCGTCGAGTCGTGAATACGGGAACGTTATAGGAAACACCCTAACCCCATAAAACGTGAGAAGAATTTAGGATCAAGTACATTTTTTGAATCTTGAAGATCAAGTCAAGCAAATAAGAATGGATGAAGTAGAACAAGGTATCTACAAGTTCACTCAAGAAATTATGAAAAACAGAGAAGGCAAAAATGATGGGTTTAAGAACTTGATTAAAATCAAAGAACAGCATGAAGAACGATTTGAGAACCTGGAATAACAATCATTTAAAGAACCACAAGAGGAACGTTTCCGATCCGGAAACTGACCCAATGAGATTCGCGGATTGACTGAGGGGAAGGATCGTTTCCATACGGAAACTGACGGATCGAATAAGAGAAGAAAGAAGAAGGACAAAAACAGATTTGAAGGTGAATCCAAAGAAGAAGGGTGCATCCTATAACATAATATTCACGCTGCGGACATTCGTCCTTGGCCCGGCACTCGCCGGACACCCGACATGCGTCGAGTCGTGAATATGGGAACGTTATAAGAAAGACATACAAGTTTGAAAGGATGATAAATTATGTGGAAAGAAGTACTTATTAAAGATTGGTTACATTTCTATTCAACTGTAAATGAATTGAAATCTAAAGAATGGATTTTTAGAGGACAAGCTTCTATCGATTGGGATATAACTTCGAGTTTGTTCAGAGAGCTTGATCGTGCAAAAGACTTGATTAACAGTAGTGGAGGTGAATGGAGAAAAAAGAAGGATCAATATGAAGGGCAACTAATAAGGATGTTTCAATCTCAGTCTCACCTTTATTTATCGATTAATCCAGATAACCATTTAGATATCATTAAGATACTACAGAATGAATCAAGTGATGAATATACGAATAATAAATTAGAATGGCTGTCTTTGATGCAGCATTATGGTGCACCAACAAGAATGATTGATTGGACATTCTCTCCCTTTATTGGATTGTTTTTTGGAGTAGAGAATGCTAGAACTGAATTCGCATTATACGCTATTAATCTAAAATATATTATTGATGTTAATAATAGCAAATTTAACACGAGCAACATTTCAAATAAACTATTCATGAAAGTAAGAGCAATGGATCATTTTCTATACCCTTTTGAGCCTAAAATAAGTAATGAGAGAATATTAAAACAACAAGGACTATTTATGGTTCCGAGTTCAAATTATAAAAAATTTGATGAATTGCTTTCTCAATATCATATTGAAAATGGTACTAATATAGAAGGTGAGGTTGTTGCGTATAAATTTATTGTGAAAAAGTCATTGATCGTAGAGTGTATTAAAAACCTAAGAAAGATGAATATAACTCCAGATTCATTGTTTCCAGGAGTAGAAGGTTTTAGTAGAACGTTTAAATTACATTTATATGATTCTACAGACAATTTAAAAAGAATTTTTTGAATTTAAAATTTGTATGTCCATCTTATAACATAATATTCAAGCTGCGGCTCCGTTGGAGCCTTGGTCTACTGGACGCATTTCGTAGAGGGATTTCAGCAGACAACCCCGTTGGGGTTCATGAATACAGGAACGTTATACGAACATGAAATCCGACGGAAGAACAAGGATAGATGAAGATCTAAGAAACGGGAAGTGGATTCACGCGAATCTTGGATTGGAAGTCTAGAAGCGCCAAAGAGTGTACGTTTCCATACGGAAACTGACCCATCGAGAGGGCATGCGGATTGACTGAAAGGGAAGGTGCGCTTCCATACGGAAGCAGACGGGATGTGAGTTTGCGGGAGAAAGCAGAGAAGCCCGTCGATTTCACGACTTATAACAAAATATTCACGCGGCGAGCCATGCGGCTCTGGGTCTGGCAGTCGCCAGACACTCGACAGTCGTCGAGTCGTGAATACGGGAACGTTATAAGAACATGAAATTCGACGGAAGAGCAAGAACAGGTGAAGATCGAAGAGAACGGGAAGTTGATTCTATGCGAATCTTGGATTAGAAGTTTAGAAGCGCCAAATAAGGAACGTTTCCA
>Ga0308157_10003442_pt1 | contig 23040 bp, 22 predicted proteins | sample PhyBR1_FD_201035 | JGI IMG/M metagenome (GOLD analysis project Ga0308157, IMG submission 201035) | Phyllosphere microbial communities from UC Gill Tract Community Farm, Albany, California, United States - DLSLB.R1 | ecosystem: Host-associated > Plants > Phyllosphere > Unclassified | place: USA...
GGCCTCACCTCTGACTTCCCTCCGCCGCATCCAATGCGTCGGCTGCGGCGGCGGCACGCAGCACCGCTGCGGCCTTGTTCTCGGATTCCTGGTACTCGGTCTCGGGCACGGAGTCGGCGACGAGTCCACCTCCGGCGTAGACGCTCATCGTGCCGTTCCGGAGCACCCCGGTGCGGATGGCGATGGCGAGGTCGAGGTCGCCGGTGAAGGACATATAGCCGACCACTCCCCCGTAGATTCCGCGTCCGACGGGTTCGAGTTCGTCGATGATCTGCAGCGCCCGGGGTTTGGGCGCACCCGACAGCGTGCCGGCGGGGAACGTCGCCCGCAGCACATCGATGGCGGTGGTTCCGGGTTCGAGTTCGCCGCGCACGGTCGAGCTGATGTGCATGATGTGGCTGTAGCGGACGATGTCCATGAACTCGCTGACGTCGATGGTTCCGGCCGCGCAGACCTTCGCCAGGTCGTTGCGGGCGAGGTCGACGAGCATGAGGTGCTCGGCTCGTTCCTTCTCATCGGCCAGGAGCTCTCGGGCCAAAGAGTCATCGGCTTCCGGTGTGGTCCCGCGGGGGCGGGAACCGGCGATCGGGTGGGTGACCACCTCTCCCGACCGGACGGTCACGAGTGCTTCGGGTGAGGAGCCGATGATGCTCACCGGTTCCCCTCCGTCGTCATGGAGGTTGAGCAGGTACATGAAGGGGCTCGGGTTCGCATGCCGCAGCATCCGGTACACGCTCAGCGCATCGGCCTCGCACGGTGTGTCGAAGCGCTGGCCGATGACGACCTGGAAGATCTCACCGTCGACGATCTTCTGCTTCGCCGTCTCCACACCGTCGAGGTACACCTGTGGCTGGGTGCGGGTGGACACCTCGGGGTCGGCCTTCCGGGGGCGCAGGACATCTGCCGGGCTGGGCTGCTGCAGACGCTCGCACATCGCGGCGATGCGGGCGACTCCCGAGGCGTGGGCGTCGTCGATGCCGGTATCGGCGCCGTTGACGTTGAATACGTTGGCCACGAGGGTGACCATTCCCGAATAGTGGTCGAAGACGGCGATGTCGCCGGGGATCATCAGCTGCACGGTCGGCAGGTGGTGTTCGTTGGGCCGCGGCGGCCCGAGCCTCTCGAAGCGACGGACGATGTCCCATCCGAAGTAGCCGACGAAGCTCGAGACCATGGGCGGCAGTTCCGATTCCGCTTCGGCCACGGCGAGGAGGTCGAGGGTGGCGGTGACCGCGTCGAGGACGTCGCCGTCGGTGGGGACGCCGACCGGAGGGGTGCCGGTCCAGTGGAATCCGTCTGCGGTCGAGATGAGGGTGGCCACGGGCGCCGAGCCGATGAAGGAGTACCTGGCCCAGGATCCGGCGACGGCGGATTCGAAGAGGAAGCTGCCCGGTCCGCCGTCGGTGAGTTTGCGGTAGAGGCTCAGCGGGGTCTCCGAGTCCGCGAGCACCTGGGTGTGGACCGGCACCAGGCGATGGTCGGCGCCGAGGGCGCGGAACTCGTCGAGGCTGGGTCGGATCGGCAGGTCGGTGGGGTTCGCCGCTGGGTCAGTCGACACTGATGGTCCTTCCGGTGAAGCAGGTCGGGGTGTTCGTATGGCAGGCGGGTCCGGTCTGGTCGACGAGCATGAGCAGGGCGTCGGCATCACAGTCGAGGCTGAGCGAGCGGACGTGCTGGACATGACCCGAGGTCTCCCCTTTCACCCAGTATTCCTGCCGGGATCGGGACCAGTAGGTGGCCCGCTTCGTCTCCAGTGTGCGGGAGACGGCTTCGACGTCCATCCACGCGAGCATGAGCACCTCTGCGCTCGTGGCCTCTTGGACGATGACAGGGATGAGCCCGTCATCGTTCGTTCGGATGATCTCCCGCCAGTTCTCCGGAGTCGCGTCGATGTCGCTGCTCATCGGACGTCGATTCCCTCCGCGCGCAGGGCGTCCTTGACCTCGGCGATGCTCAGGGTGCCGAAGTGGAAGACGCTGGCAGCCAACAGGGCGTCGGCTCCGGCTTCCACTGCCGGAGCGAAGTGTTCGACCTTTCCGGCGCCGCCTGAGGCGATGAGCGGTACGTCGACGGCGGCGCGGGCGGCGCGGATGAGTTCGAGGTCGAACCCCTCACGTGTGCCATCGGCGTCGATGGAGTTGAGCAGGATCTCGCCGACCCCGCGGTCGGCGGCTTCCCGGATCCAGTCGATGGCGCAGCGGCCGGTGCCTTCGCGGCCGCCGCGAGTGGTGACCTCGAAGCCGGATTCCGTGCTCGCGCCCTGTGCGCGCCGTGCGTCGAGGGAGAGGACGAGGACCTGGTTGCCGAAGTGTCGGGAGATCTCGCTGATGAGTTCCGGGTTCTTCACCGCCGAGGTGTTGACCGAGACCTTGTCGGCTCCGTCGCGCAGCAGCCGGTCGACGTCGGCGACGCTGCGGATCCCTCCGCCGACGGTGAGCGGGATGAAGACCTCTTCGGCGCAGGCGCGGACGACGTCGTGGACGGTCTCCCGGTCACCGCTGCTGGCCGTGACGTCGAGGAAAGTGAGTTCGTCGGCTCCGGACTCGCCGTAGCGGCGGGCGAGCTCGACGGGGTCGCCGGCGTCCCTGAGGTCGGCGAACTTCACTCCCTTGACGACGCGTCCGCCGTCCACGTCCAGACAGGGGATGACTCTGACAGCTACCACGCAGTCCTCCTAGATTCCCAGGCCCCGGTAGCGATCCATTCGGCGGGCCAGCCGCCTGGCCGAAGGTTCGCGCATGAGCGAGATGAGTTCGTATTCGAGTGTCTCACCGACCCTGGCGACGAAGTCGAGCGGTTCGTCGCTGGCGTCGGAATGTTCGGCGATGATTCGGTCGACGACTCCGTTGGCCTGCAGCATGGGAGCGTGCACGCCCTGGCTCTGAGCCATCTCGGCGGCTCTCTCGGTCGTGCGGTGCACGATCGCCGAGGCGCCTTCGGGCGGCAGGGGCGAGAGCCAGCCGTGTTCGGCGCTGAGCACCCGATCGGTCGGGATGAGGGCCAGTGCTCCGCCCCCGGATCCCTCACCGAGGATGAGCGAGACGGACGGAGCGTCGAGGTTGGCGAGGTCGGCGAGGCTGCGGGCGATCTCGCCGGCGATGCCGCCTTCTTCGGCTTCCTTCGACAGAGCCGCGCCGGGGGTGTCGATGACGGTCACGAGCGGCAGGTGCAGCTCCGCGGCCAATCGCATTCCGCGTCTGGCCTCACGCAGGGCCGCCGGGCCCATCGGTTCGCGGGAGTCCTGCCGGAATCGGTCCTGGCCGAGGACGATGCACGGTGCGGAACCGAACTTCGCCAGGGCCAGCAGCAGTCCGGGGTCCTTCTCCCCTTCGCCTGTGCCGTTGAGCGGCAGCACGGTGTTCGCTGCGGTGCGCAGCAGATCACGGACCCCGGGTCGTTCGGGGCGACGCGAGCTGGTGATCGCGGCCCAGGCATCGGAGTTCGGGTCGACGCTGTCCGGGGCCGTGTCCGGGTCCGGCACCGAGCTGGGAACCTCCTTGGCGCCCATGAGCACGTCGAGGACGCGGGAGACCGTGCCGGCGATGCGTTCGGGTCCGATGACGGCGTCGACGATGCCCATCTTGTGCAGGTTCTCCCCGGTCTGCACGTTCTCCGGAAACTTCTCTCCGTAGATGGCCTCGAATACTCGAGGGCCCAGGAATCCGATGAGGGATCCGGGTTCGGCCACGGTGACGTGCCCCAGCGATCCCCAGGAGGCGAAGACTCCTCCGGTGGTGGGATGGCGCAGGTAGACGAGGTAGGGCAGTCCGGCCTTGCGATGGGCGATGACGGCGTTCGTGATCTTCACCATCGACAGGAAGGCGATGGTGCCCTCCTGCATGCGGGTGCCGCCCGAGGCGGGACCGGCCAGCAGGGGCAGCCCTTCGAGGGTCGCACGTTCGATGGCATCGACGAGGCGTTCGGCCGCGGCCACGCCGATCGACCCGGCGAGGAAGCGGAATTCGCCGGCGATCACGGCCACGCGACGGCCGGCGATGGTGCCTTCGCCGGTGATGATGGATTCGTCGACTCCGGACTTCTGCGCCGCGGCTTCGAGTTCAGCAGCGTAGGCGTCAGAGATCCCGCCGGCGGGCTGGACGGGAGTGGTGTCCCAGGACAGATAGGATCCTTCGTCGAGGACGATGTCGACGAGCTCGAGTGCGTTGAGACGCGTCATGGCGATTCCGTTCAGTTTCCGTCGGCGAGCCACGCCACGATGGATTCCGCGTCTTCGTCGAGCAGCGGCGGGGCATCGTGAGCGGTGCGGGTGGTTTCGACCTCACCGGAGGAATCGGCGTCGAAGAAGCGCAGCGGCGGTCCGGGCAGATCGATGTCGCCGAGCACGGGGTGGTCGACCGAGACCTTGAGTCCCTGGCTGAGTGCCTGCTCCCACTGGTAGACCTCGGGCAGGGTGCGCACCGTGCCGGACGGGATTCCCGCCTCGGTGAGCCTGTTCAGCAGATCGGCTGCGGCGTAGGCAGAGAAGCGGTCTTCGATGAGTTCGATGACGGCGGCGCGGTTGTCCACGCGCTCGGAGTTGACGGCCATGCCCTCGGTGGCGGGATCGATGTCGAAGGCAGTGCAGAACTTCTGCCACAGGTTCTCGTTGCCCACGGAGATCTGCACGGCACCGTCGCGGCAGTTGAAGAGTCCGTAGGGCGACAGCGAAGGGTGGTGGTTGCCGCCGGGCTGCGGTTCCTGACCGGCGACCGTGGCCCGGGTGCCCTGGAAGGCGTGGACGCCGACCATTCCCGCGATGAGCGAGGTGCGCACGACCTTGCCCTTGCCGGTGCGTTCGCGTTCGAGCAGGGCCGCCAGCACGCCGTATGAGCCGTAGATTCCGGCCAGCAGGTCAGCGATCGGCACTCCCACGCGCTGCATATCATCGGGTCCCGAGCCGGTCAGCGACATCAGCCCGGCTTCGCCCTGGGCGATCTGGTCATAGCCGGCGCGGGAGGCTTCCGGACCGTCGTGGCCGAATCCGGTGATGGACAGGATGACCAGGCGCGGGTTGATCTCCATGCAGCGGGCGGTGGAGAAGCCGAGTCGGTCGAGGACACCGGAGCGGAAGTTCTCGATGAGAACATCGGCGCGTGCGATGAGTCCGGTCAGGGTGTCCTTGCCCGTGTCGGATTTGAGGTCGAGGGCGATGGATTCCTTGTTGCGGTTGCACGAGAAGAAGTAGGTGGCCTGAGGATTGTCCGCAGGCCCGACGAAGGGAGGTCCCCACGACCGCGAATCATCGCCCTTGCCGGGGTTCTCGACCTTGATCACCCGTGCACCGAGATCGCCGAACATCATTCCTGCATGAGGGCCGGCCAGGGCACGAGAGAGATCGACGACGGTGTATCCGGTCAGGGGGCCTGCCTCGGGTGTCTCGTTCGCCATTCCTAATCCTCCTTGAAGTGGGTGCGTCTCTTGATGAGCATACGCAATCGTGCGACCTCCGCATGGGCGCGGCGACCGTCTGCGTGCTGGATCGCCATCACCGCGCAGGTGGTGCCGTCCGTGAGGTCCAACAGGGGCCACGGATCATCGCCCTCGGGTGAGAACGTCACACCGAGGATCTGTCCCCAGTCGAGCCGACGGGTGCGCACCATGTTCTTGACCACCAGACCGTCCTCGGTGGGCCGGGCCTGGATATCGGAGATGCGCAGCAGGGCGGCTCCGAAGAGAATGCCCAGCAGGTTCATCCATATCATGTCGAGCACTGTCCACGGTTCCCAGTCCACGACGAACAGCGCCACGGACAGGACCGCGAACCCAACGGTCACGGCAACGGCACCGACGATGCTGACGACGCGCACCTGTCGGGGCCGGAACACGGCCAGATCAGATTCGGCAGGCGCCAATGTTCGTCACCAGAATCGCACGCGCCCCGACTCCGTAGAGCCGGTCCATGACGTTGTTGACTTCCTTCGCTTCGACCATGACGCGCACAGCGACCCACCCGGTCTCCTGCAGCGGGGACACGGTCGGGGATTCGAGCCCCGGGGTCAGCGAGATCGCCTCGGGAACCAGGCGCTGTTCGATGTTGTAGTCGACGAGCACATACTGGCGGGCGACCATGACCGATTCGAGGCGGCGTTTGAGCACGCCGATGCGGGATTCGGCTCCGGCGCGCTGGATGAGCACACCTTCTGATTCGAGCAGCGGCTCGCCGAAGGTTTCGAGTCCCGCGGCGCGCAGCGTGGAGCCGGTCTCGACGACATCGGCGATGGCGTCGGCGACTCCGAGCTGGATGGAGACCTCGATCGCCCCGTCGAGCTGCACCGTGGCTGCCGCGATTCCGCGTCGCTGCAGGTCGGCATCCACGAGGTTCGGGAAGCTCGTGGCGATGCGGGCACCGGCCAGCTGCTCGGCCGAGGTGAACGAGCCGGCGGTGCCGGCGTAGAAGAAGCGCGAGGCACCGAATCCGAGTCCGAGCACCTCTTCGGCTTCGGCCTGTGACTCCAGCAGCAGGTCACGGCCGGTGATTCCGGCGTCGAGGATTCCGGAGCCGACGTAGATGGCGATGTCGCGGGGACGCAGGTAGAAGAATTCGACTCCGTTGACCTCGTCCTGATGGACCAGGGTCTTGGTTCCGCGTCGAGTGGAGTATCCGGCCTCGCTGAGCATGTCGGAGGCGGCTTCGGACAGTGCGCCCTTGTTGGGCACGGCTACACGCAGCATGGGGTCCCTTTGGAGTTCGATGGCGTCGGGTCGGTCAGGTTCGTGGGAGGGTCTTACAGGTGGGTGTTGACGTCGTCGAGGGTCAGTCCCTTGGCGATCATCATCACCTGTACGTGGTAGAGCAGCTGCGAGATCTCCTCGGCGAGCTCTTCCTTGGTTTCGTATTCGGCGGCCATCCATACTTCGGCGGCCTCTTCCACGACCTTCTTGCCGATCGCATGGACTCCGGCGTCGAGTTCGGCCACGGTCTTCGAACCGGTGGGGCGATCGAGGGATTTCTGCTGGAGTTCGGCGTAGAGAGTCTCAAAGGTCTTCACTTCTCCAGCCTAATGCATCTGCATCGGCCGCAGCATTCGGGGTCTCATGTTCTAGAACGCGGCGGGCCGGGTCTCACTGGTGCTGCCGGCGGCTGACCTCAGTCCTCGGGGTCGCGGCCGATGTCGGTGGCCGGACGGTGAGGCGCAGAGATCGTCTGGCGTGACCGTTTCGACCAGTCGATGAGTCCGAGGATGACCATGACGAGGAAGAACAGGTACACGGCTCCGGAGAAGACGAGTCCGCCGGAGATCGCCAGCGGGATGCCGACGAGGTCGACGGCGAGCCAGACGAACCAGAATTCGACGATGGCTCGGCCCTGGGCGTACATGGCCACGATCGAACCGATGAAGATATAGGCGTCGGGGTAGGGGTTCCAGGACCATCCGCCCAGGGCGAGGACCCAGCCGAAGACTCCGGTGCCGATGACGAGAGCTGCGAGCAGGATCGCCCGTTCCTTCCAGCTCGCCCAGCGGACGAGGACTTCACCGGCGGCGGCCTTGGACTTCTTCCATTGCGTCCATCCCCAGACCGCGGCGACGATGATGACGACCTGCCGAGAGGCGTTGCCGCCGAGGCCGGCGGAGAGGCTGGCGGAGAAGAGGAGGATGGAGCCGAGGATCTGCACCGGCCAGGACAGGATGTTCCGGCGCAGCGCCAGGACGACCGTGGCCAGCGCACAGATGTTGCCGAACAGGTCGGAGTACGGCACAGGCTTGCCCAGCAGTTCGAATGCCGGGGTGTTCAACCAGTCGAACAGGTCCATCGCAGGCTCTCTTCAGGTGTGGGCCGTAAGCATAGTTCGGCCCGGTTCGGTCAGTGGGTGTGTGCGGCGGCGAGGGTGCGCAGTTCGCTGATGGCGGCTGCCGCATCGTCGGCTCCGTAGACGGCGGAGCCGGCGACGAGGACGTCGGCGCCGGCGTCGACGACACGGTCGATCGTCGCCGCGGAGACTCCCCCGTCGACCTGCAGCTTGATCTCGAGTCCGGAAGCAGAGATCGCTTCGCGGGTCCGCGTGATCTTCGGCAGGCACACGTCGAGGAACTTCTGACCGCCGAATCCGGGTTCGACAGTCATGATGAGGATCTGGTCGAATTCGCCGAGGAGGTCGATGAAGGGTTCGATCGGGGTGGCCGGTTTGAGGGCGAGGCTGGCCTTGGCCCCGAGACGGCGCAGTTCCCGGGCGAGACGGACGGGGGCGGCAGCCGCCTCGGCGTGGAAGGTCACCGAGGCGCAGCCGATCTCCGCGTACACGGGAGCGTTGCGGTCGGCATCGGCGATCATGAGGTGGGCGTCGAGCGGGATCGGCGAGATCGCCTGGATGCGTTCGACGACGGGCGGGCCGAAGGTGAGGTTCGGCACGAAATGGTTGTCCATGACGTCGATATGGGCCATATCGGCGGTGCTGATCTTCGTAAGCTCACCGCGCAGATCGGAGAAGTCCGAGGACAGGATGGAGGGGTTGATGTCGATCGACATGGGTCATTTCGCCTTTCGCAGGAGAGCCAGGAACATTCCGTCGCTGTTGTGGACATGGGGCCAGAGCTGGGCGTATCGCCCGCCTTCCCGGGTCACCGACGCGAACGACTCCGCCTCGGTGCCGGTGATCGCCGACAGCGCGGCCGGGGTGTCGAGGACCTCGATGTCCGCGCTTCCCGACTTGGCTCGCAGGCGCAGAACCTCGTCGACGATGAGCACGGTTTCGGCGTAGTGCGGAGAGCACGTCGAGTAGGCGACCACTCCCCCGGGCGCGCAGGCATCGAGGGCAGCGGCGAGAAGTTCGCGCTGCAGTCCGGTCAGGGAAGTGATGTCTTCGGGCCGTCTGCGGTAGCGGGCTTCGGGACGGCGGCGCAGGGCACCGAGTCCGGAGCAGGGTACGTCGACGAGGATCTTCGAGTAGGGTCCGCGGGCGTCGCGTCCGTCGCGGACGGCGGCGATGACGTTGGTCAGCGCCTTGGTGGAGTCGCGGACGAGGTCGACACGGTGCTCGCTGGAGTCGAAGGCCTCCAATGTCGTCGATTCGCCGGCGGCTCTGGCTGCGAGGACGGCGGCCTTGCCGCCGGGTCCGGCGCACAGGTCGGCCCAGGTTCCGGTGGGTGCGTCGATATCGGCCAAAGCGAGGGCCACAAGCGCGGAACCTTCGTCCTGGACGCGGGCACGTCCGTCGGCCACAGCTGCCACGTCCCGGGGAACCGCGGTCTCCAGGGTGACGCCGATCGGTGACAGCGGGGTGGGTTCACCCGGCAGTTCGGCGCGGTCGATGAGTCCGGGCAGGGCGGTCACTCCGACCTTTGCGGGTGCGTTGTCGGCTTCGAGGAGAGCTTCGAGCTCGGCGGCATCGCGGCCATGTCCCTTGAGCGCCTGGTTCAATGCCCGGACGACCCATTCGGGATGGGAGTGTTCGATCGCCAGTCGGGTGGTCTCGTCGGCCTCGGCGGTGACGCGGTCGAGCCACTCGGTGGGTTCGGCTTCCGAGATACGGCGGAGCACGGCATTGACGAATCCGGCGGTCTTCGCCGCCGATCGTTTGACCACGGCCACGGTTTCGGACAGTGCAGCATGGTTGGGCACCCGCATCGACAGCAGCTGGTGGGCGCCGAGCCGCATTGCGGCCAGGGGTTCGGGATCGATCTTGTCGACGGCTCGGGACGAGGCGATTTCGATGACCGCATCGTAGAACTTCTGCCGACGCAGGGTTCCGTAGGTGAGCTCGGTGGTGAAGGCAGCGTCCTGAGCGCCCATACGGGTGCGGGAGAGTTTGGCCGGCAGCAGCAGGTTCGCGTAGGCGTCTTTCGTCGCCACGTCGAGGAGGACTTCCCAGGCGATGCGCCGCGGCAGGTTCTTACCCGCTCGTTCGCCCTGCGATGCTCCGCGGTCCTGACGTGGGCGGTCGCGACCCTGACGTCCGTGATCGCTGCGTCCGCGGCCGTGGCCGGCGCGTCGGTCGGTGTCTCGGGGGCCGCCTCGGCGCTGCCCGTGATTGCCGTCGTTTCCGCGGCTGCCGCCTCGGCGGTCTCTGCCTGCTGACTCAGCCATTGCTCTTATGCTTGCCTCTCGGTATAGGGGTCGAAGGTCACGTCTCCGCGGCCGCGCAGGAAGTCGGCCGTGGCCATCCGGGCCTTGCCGAAGGGCTGGATCTGCTCGACCCGGACCCAGCCGTCACCGCAGCGCAGCACCGGTTGCTGCTGCCAGGTGGTCAATTCGCCGACGGCCCCAGGGGTTGTCACTTCGGATGCGGGTGAGAGTCCGAAGAGCTTCGTCCTCTTTCCGTCGAGTTCCACCCATGGTCCCGGTGCGGGACTGGTTCCGCGGGCCCTGTCGATGACCCGGGCGGCCGGAGCGGACAGGTCGAGGTGGGCGTCGGTGACGGTGATCTTCTCCGCATGGCTGGACTCGCCGGTCTGCGGGGTCGGGGCGGCGGTGCCGGCGGCGAGATCGTCGAAGGCGGCGACGAGTTCGGGGGCCCCGCGGCGTGCATAGTCCTCAAGTGCCTCGGCGACGTCCGCGTGGTCGAGCGGCAGTTCGAGTCGGCGCAGCACGGGGCCGGTGTCCATGCCTTCGTCGATGCGGAACACGCTGATCCCACTCGTGGTCTCGCCGCCTATGAGTGCGCGTTGGACGGGGGCGGCTCCGCGGTAGGCCGGCAGCAGTGAGAAATGGAGGTTGAACCAGCCGAGTCGGGCGATGGCCAGTGCGGCGGGTCCGGCGATGGCGCCGAAGGCGACGACGGCGACGGCGTCGACATCGAGTGCCTGCAGCTGGGAGATGACGTCGCCGCGCAGACGACCGGCTTCGATGACGGGCAGTCCGAGTTCGAGAGCGCGGGTCTTCACCGGTGACGGGGTGAGGACTCTCTTCCGTCCGACGGGCGCATCGGGTCGGGTGAGCACCGCACGGATGCGGTGGCTCGATTCGGCAAAGGCCTCGAGGGCGGGAACTGCGACATCAGGGGTGCCGGCGAAGACGATATCCACGACTTGGATTCTACTGGTTCGCCGCGCCGTCACAGCGACCGGGGATCGTCGATGCGCACGCGCACCTGCCGTTGCTTCTTCGCGGACCGGGAGGCGATGATCTCGGCCGCTCTCGTTCCGACGCGGTCTCCGGCGGAGAACGGGTAGGCGCTGACGCTGCGCTGTCCGTCCTCGGCGTCCTCACGCAGGAGTTCCTCGACCTCGCCGATCTGTTCGAGCACCTCGTCGATGTCGGCGCCTGCTCCCGTGAGTTCGAGGATCCGTCGGTAGGGCGGGAAGCCGAGTGCCTTCCGGTCGCTCAGCTGTCGTGACATGAAGGTCGTGGGGTCGAAGGCGGTCAGGGTCTGCCGGATGAGTTCGTCTTCGTCGCCGAGGTAGACGGCTCCTCCGTCATCGCGGGAACGCACGAGTGAGGCGGCTCGCAGTCGACGTGCCACGCTTTCGTCGATCGAGCGCATCCAGGGTCCCGGCCACAGCGAGTCCAAGAGGATCGCCGCGGCGTAACCGCCGAGCACATAGGGTTCGGCTCCGGTGGTGGCGACCACGAGTCGCGGGGTCTCGTCGAGGGCAGTGGAGATGTGGTCGCCTCCGGATTCGACGATCTCGATATCGGGCAGCGCCCGGGCAAGCTCTTCGACGGTGCGGGCCCGGCCGCGCACGATCGATCGCACACGGTTCGAATGGCAGCGCAGGCAGCTGAACGTCTCCGAGTGAAAGCCGCAGGACCGGCAGGCGAAGGGACCGACTTCCGACTGTGTGGTCAGCGTCGCCTGACATTGCGGGCAGCGGGCGACTTCCTGGCAGCGGGCACAGGCGAAGACAGGATAGTAGCCGGAGCGCGGCACCTGCACGAGCACCGGACCGGGCACTCCGCCGTCCCGGGGACGCGGACGCAGCGCCGTTCGCATGATCTGCCAGGCGCGGCTGGGAATGCGCTGCCAGGCGAAGGGGTCCCGGTCCTCATCGGGGACGAAGACGACGGGGGCGGCATGCCGCCTGGCCGGACCGACCGGTGTGACGTCGGCCAGCCAGCCGATCTCGACGAGGCGCTGCACTTCGGCGCTGCGGTCGGTGGAGACGAAGAGCAGCTCGGTGTCCTCGATCGTCGACCGCAGCAGGCAGACCTCCCGGGCGTGCGGGTACGGGGCGTGCTGATCGAGGTAGTTGAGGTTCGCGTCATCGGTGCAGATGATGAGTCCGAGGTCCGCGACGGGAGCGAAGGCCGCCGCCCGCGTGCCGATCGTGATCCGCGTGTGTCCGAGCAGTCCGCGCAGCCAGGCCTGCCACCGCAGCTCCGGTGACTGGTCGGCACTGAGCACCGAGACCTCCGCGACCCCAGCGTGGGTGAGAGTCGAATGGAGCACGGCGAGTTCACGATGATCGGGCACGAGCCAGAGCACGGACCGGCCGGCTTCGAGACTCGCCCGTGCGGCATCGAGTCCGGCACGGATCCAGCTGAGACCCGGCGTCGGCCCGGGTGTGCACGCCACGGCTCTGCGCCGAGGCGGGCCCGAGACGTTGTCGACCGTGGGTTCCGTCCCCGCCGCGAGAACCCATTCGCCGAGGCGGCCGAGCAGCTGCGGATCATCCGCCGGCCCGTCGTTCGGTCCGGTCGCTGGGTCCGCGGCGTCCGCATCGGCCTGTGCGGCCGACTGACCCGCCTTCTCCGCCTTGAGCACTGCTTTCTCGCCACGGGCATGACGCGGTGGGATGGCCAGGCGCAGCACATCGGCGAGGGTGCCGCCGTAGCGACGGGCGACGGCTTCGCTCAAGGCGAGCAGATCCGCACTCAGCACCTGAATGGGACCGCTGATGCGTTGGATCGTCGCCAGCGGACCGAAGTGGTCCGAGCTCTCGACACGTTCGAGCAGATAGCCGTCGCGCAGCTTTCCAGCGAACTTCACCCGCACCCGCACTCCGGGCAGGGCAGCCTCGGCGAGCTTCTCCGGCACCGCGTAGTCGAAGGTCCGCGCCAGGTGCGGGACGGGATGGTCGATGAGCACTCGGGCGACCGGTTCGATCGGGGCCAGGGGAACCTGGCCCTCGGCCGAGGTGCCGGTGTCGATCGGGAGGGGTTCGTCCACGCCGACGGCAGACTAGCTAGAGGACACGGCGCGCAGCAGATCCTCGGCGCGGTCCGTGACCTCCCAGGTGAAATCGGGCAGCTCACGGCCGAAGTGGCCGTAGGTCGAGGTCTGCGAGTAGATCGGGCGCAGCAGGTCGAGTTCCTGGATGATCATCGCAGGGCGGAGGTCGAAGACCTCGCGGATGGCAGCCGAGATGGCCGCCGGGTCCGCCTTCTCCGTACCGAAGGTCTCGACGTAGAGCCCCATCGGATCGACTCGGCCGATCGCATAGGACACCTGCACCTCGGCACGGTCTGCCAGACCGGCGGCGACGACGTTCTTCGCCACCCAGCGCATAGCGTAAGCCGCCGAACGGTCGACCTTCGATGGGTCCTTGCCGGAGAACGCACCGCCACCGTGACGGGAGAACCCGCCGTAGGTGTCGACGATGATCTTCCGTCCGGTCAGACCGGCATCGCCCATCGGCCCGCCCGTCACGAAGGGGCCGGCAGGGTTGATGTGGATGTTCGCGCCCGAGGTGTCGAGACCGGAATCGGCGATCACCGGATCGATGACGAGTTCCTTGATCTCCGTGTGCAGCTGAGACTGGCTGGTCTCCGCCGAGTGCTGGGTGGAGACGACGACGTTCTCGATCGACACTGCCTCATCGCCGTCATAGCCCAGCGTCAGCTGGGTCTTCCCATCGGGGCGCAGGTAGTCGAGCCGACCGGACTTGCGCACCGCGGAGAGCTGCTCGGCCATCCGGGAGGCCAAGTGGATGGGCAGCGGCATGAGCACATCGGTGGAGTTGTCGGCATAGCCGAACATCAGTCCCTGATCTCCGGCGCCGAGGCTGGTGCCGTGGTCGGAGGATTCGACGGCCTCGCGGAAGTCCAGCGGATTCGTCACACCGGAGTGGATGTCCGTGGACTGGCTTCCAATGGACACTGAGACTCCGCAGGAGTGTCCGTCGAAGCCGGTGTCCGAGGAGTCGTAGCCGATGCCCGTGATGAGGCTGCGCACGATTCCGGCGACGTCGGCGTAGGCGGCCGTATTCACCTCACCGGCGACGTGGACGAGGCCGGTGGTGACCATGGTCTCCACGGCCACTTTGGCGTTGGGGTCCTGCCGGAGCAGGTCGTCGAGCACCGCATCGCTGATCTGGTCGCAGATCTTGTCGGGATGTCCCTCGGTGACGGACTCGGATGAGAAGAAACGCAGATTTGTGTGTGTCACGTTGTCGATTCTACGTGGGTGATTCGGTCGGAGACGGCCGCGATGACCTTTTGTGAAACATGGTCCTTCGACCCGTGGAATTCCTCACCGACGACGATCTCGCCGCGGTCGGCGGAGATGATCTGGACCATGGTCTCATCGTGGCCGAAGGCGCGGTCGTCGGAGACGTCGTTGAAGACGAGAAGGTCGACGCCCTTGCGCTGGAACTTGGCTCGAGCGTAGTCGAGGGCTGCGGTGGCGGCGTCCCCGGTCTCGGCGGCGAATCCGACGATGATCTGATGGCGGAGGCTGGACTGACGGCTGCGCTCGTCGACGAGTCCGCGGAGGATGTCCGGGTTCTGCACGAGACGCAGAGTCAGACCGTCGTCTCCGGACTTCTTCATCTTCGAGTCCGTCGTCTCGGCCGGCCGGTAGTCGGCGACGGCAGCGGCCATGATGATGGCATCAGCCCACACCTGGGCCGAATGCATCGCCGACTGCAGCTCAAGAGTGGATTCGACCGGAGTGATCGTGATGCCCGCAGGCAGTCCCGTCAGCAGACCGGTGTCGATGTTCGCGGCGACGAGTTCGACTGATGCGCCCGCGGCATGGGCGGCCTTGGCCAGCGCGATGCCCTGTTTGCCTGAGGAGCGGTTGCCGAGGAAGCGCACGGGGTCGAGTGCTTCCCGCGTGCCGCCGGCGCTGATCACGATGCGACGACCGGACAGAGCACCGCTGGGGTCAGTGGACGCATCTGCCGAGTCGCCGGCGGTGCCGTCCTTGACCGAGAGCGCGAAGTCGACGATCGCTTCGGGTTCGGGCAGTCGTCCGGGACCGGAATCGGGGCCGGTGAGGCGTCCGACAGCAGGGTCGAGGACATGGACGCCGCGGGAGCGCAGGGTCGCGATGTTGGCGACTGTGGCGGGGTTGAGCCACATCTCCGTGTGCATGGCCGGGGCCACGACCACCTCGGCGGTCGTGGTGAGCACGGAGGCGGTGAGCAGATCATCGGCTCGTCCGGCGGCGATCTTCGCGATCAGATCGGCGGTCGCCGGGGCGATGATGACGAGTTCGGCTTCCTGTCCGATGCGGACGTGATTGACGGTGTCGATCTCGTCGAAGACATCGGTGGTCACGGTCTGGCCGGACAGTGCCTCGAGAGTGGGGGCACCGATGAATTTCAGTGCGTTGGCCGTCGGAACGACCTTGACGCTGTGGTCGAGTTCCCGGAGTCGCCGGATGATGTGTGCCGCTTTGTAGGCGGCGATCCCACCGGCGACGCCGAGTACGATTCTCACTGGTCGCTGAAGTCGATCGCGCCGTCGTTGCTCACAGGAGCGGTGGCTTCGGCCTCGGGTGCGGCCTGGATGAAGTCGGCTTCGGAGACCTCGCGGGCGACGATCTTCGACTCGTTGACCTCACGCAGAGCGATCGACAGAGGCTTCTCGTTGGTGCCCGGCGTGACGAGCGGACCGACGTTCTCGAGCAGTCCCTCCTGCAGCTGGGCGTAGTACGAGTTGATCTGACGGGCGCGCTTTGCCGCGATCGAGACCAGTTCGTACTTCGAACCGGTGACGTTGAGCAGATCGTCGATCGGAGGGTTGGTGATGCCTTCAGGCTGTGCGGGCAAGGAGATTCCCATCTAATCGGAAGTGGATATACCCATCAATGATAGGAGTTCTTCGGCCGCAGTGCGAACGTGGTCGTTCACAATGGTCACGTCGAACTCCGATTCGGCGGCCAATTCGCGTTTCGCGGTGGCCAGTCGTCGTTCCTGCTCCTCCTCCGTTTCGGTGCCTCGACCGGTCAGTCGGGAGACGAGTTCGTCCCAGCTGGGCGGGGCGAGGAAGACGAAGCGGGCATCGGGCATCTTCTCTTTGACTTGGCGGGCTCCCTGCAGATCGATCTCCAGCAGCGCGGGAATCCCCTGGTCGAGCTTCTCCTCCACCGGGGCCGAAGGCGTGCCGTAGCGGTGGCGTCCGTGGACGACGGCGTATTCGAGCAGGCGATCCTCGGCGATGAGGGTGTCGAAGGCGTCGTCGGTGAGGAAGTGATAATGGACACCATCGATCTCACCGGGGCGTCTGGGTCGGGTCGTGGCCGACACGGAGAACCAGACCTCGGGGTGGTTCTGCCGAATATAGGTGCTGATGGTGCCTTTTCCGACGGCGGTCGGACCCGCGAGGACGGTGAGTCGATTATTCACAGATCTGAGGTTGTCACACTCAGGAATATTTCTCCAACAGGGCGGACTTCTGGTGGACGCCCAGACCTTTGATCCGACGGGAGGTGGCGATGCCGACCTCTTCCATGGCGGCTTCGGCGCGCCGGTCGCCGACTCCGGGCAGAGCTCTGAGCAGATCGAGCACACGCATCTTCGCCAGTGCTTCGTCGTCTGCTGCCTTCTTGAGCACGGCCGCGAGATCGGTATCGCCGGTCTTCAGCGCCGACTTCACTTCGGCTCGTGCCTGACGTGCCTTGAACGCTTTGTCCAACGCAGCGGAACGCTGTTGCGGGGTCAACGGTTCGAGTGCCACTTTGTCTCCTCTGTCACCATGAACGGGCAGGTAGGGAAGTTGTCTCAGTCTAAGACAAAATCCCTGCCGAGAGGCGATATGAGCAGAAATTTGTGGTGTGGCGAGCCGGAATCCGCCCTGCGACGGAACACGGAATCCGGTGTTCGGACCGCCCCCGCGATCCGAACACCGGTGTTCAGCCGGTGACCGTCAGCGCACGATTGAGCGCGGCGGCGGTTTCGGCCAGACCGTCGGGTCCGGCACCGAGCACCGCCCGGGAGGCGGTGGCGAGCACCTGTCCCGATTCCAGCGCCCGGTCGCCGAAGACCGCCCGCAGCTCGGTCAGGCCCGCACCCTGTGCACCGACGCCCGGAGCGAGGATCGGTCCCCCGCAGTCACTGGGATCGAAACCCAGATCGCGCGCTGCGGTGCCGATGGTCGCGCCGACGACGAGTCCGAAGGGACCGAGCTCGTCGGGTGTCCCCAGTGCCTGAGCATTGCGCTGCCGGACTCGGGACACGATCGATCCGGCCACCGATTCGCTGTCTCTCACGGCATGCTGGACTTCTGCCCCTTCCGGGTTCGAGGTCAGTGCCAGGACGAACACGCCCTTGCCGTGAGCGGCAGCGAGTTCGAAGGCCGGCTCCAGGGCGCCGAATCCGAGGTACGGCGAGACCGTGATCGAGTCCGCGGCCAGCGCCGAGGCGGGGTCGAGGTAGGCCTTCGCGTAGGCACCCATGGTCGACCCGATATCACCGCGTTTGATGTCGAGGACGGTGAGCAGTCCGGCGTCCCGGGCCGCGGCCAGTGTCTCTTCGAGAGCAGCGACTCCGGCGGAGCCGTACTGTTCGAAGAACGCAGACTGCGGTTTGACGGCGGCCACCGAGCCCTTGAGCTCGGAGACCGTGCGGAGGGCGAACTCCCGTACGCCTGCGGCGCTGGCGGGCAGCCCCCAGGAGGCGAGAAGATGCTCGTGCGGGTCGATGCCCACACACAGCGGTCCGAGCTCGTCCATGGCGGCTGCCAGTCGGGTGCCGAACATCAGGCGTTCCAATCCTGCAGGCTGCGCACGTCGAACTTCGAGTCGCGGATGACCTCGAGAGAGGTCACGGCGGCGGCGAACTCGGCCAGCGTCGTGATCAGCGGCACGGAGTTCGCGGTCGCCGCGGCTCGGATCTCATAGCCGTCGGCGCGTTCCTGCCGACCCGACGGCACGTTGATGACCATATCGATGGTGCCCGCGGTGAGGTAGTCGATGACCGTGCGGTCTTCGGCATCGGCCTCGAAGTGCTTGTGCACCTGTGTGGTCTTGATTCCGTAGCGGGAGAGCACGGCCGCGGTGCCGGTGGTCGCGACGACGTCGAAGCCCATGTCGACGAGCTCCTTGACCGGCAGCACCATGGCGCGCTTGTCCCGATCGGCCACCGACACGAACACGGTGCCCGAGGTCGGCAGCTTCACAGATGCCCCGAGCAGTCCCTTCGCGAAGGCGGTCGGGAAGTTGTGGTCGATGCCCATGACCTCACCGGTCGAGCGCATCTCGGGACCGAGGATCGAGTCGACGATCTTGCCTTCGACGGTGGTGAACCGTCGGAACGGCAGGACTGCCTCCTTGACGGCGATCGGATGGTCGAGCGGCAGGGTCGAGCCGTCGCCGGCCGCTGCCAGCAGATCTCCGCGCAGATCCTCGATCGTGCGGCCCACGGCGATGAGCGCCGCGGCCTTGGCCAGCTGGGTCGAGGTCGCCTTCGAGACGAAGGGCACGGTCCGCGAAGCCCGCGGGTTGGCTTCGATGACGTGGAGGACATCCGCGGCGATGGCGAACTGGATGTTGAGCAGTCCGCGTACGCCCACACCTTCGGCGATGGCCTTCGTGCCCTGGCGGACGCGCTCGAGCACGTCCTCGCCCAGAGTCAGCGAGGGCAGTACGCAGGCGGAGTCACCGGAGTGGATTCCGGCTTCCTCGATGTGCTCCATGATTCCGCCGATGTAGACCTCGTTGCCGTCGTAGAGGGCGTCGACGTCGATCTCGATGGCGTCTTCGAGGAAGCGGTCGACGAGGACCGGACGATCGGTCGAGATCTCGGTGGCGCTGGCCATGTAGTCGAGCAGCTGGGTGCGATCGTAGACGATCTGCATTCCGCGTCCGCCGAGGACGTAGGAGGGCCGCACGAGCACCGGGTAGCCGATGTTCTCCGCGATCGCTGCGGCTTCCGCTGCGGTCACTGCGGTGCCGTGCTTGGGCGCGGTGAGTCCGGCCCTCTCCAGCACGGCGCCGAACTCTCCGCGGTCCTCGGCCAGATCGATGGCTTCGGGCTGGGTGCCGAGCACCGGCACACCCGCGGCCTTGAGCTTGTCGGCCAGGCCCAGCGGGGTCTGTCCACCGAGAGTGCACACGACGCCGAGGACCTCGCCGGCGGCGAGTTCGGCGTGGTAGACCTCCATGACGTCTTCGAACGTCAGGGGTTCGAAGTACAGGCGATCGGCGGTGTCGTAGTCCGTCGACACGGTCTCCGGGTTGCAGTTGACCATGATCGTCTCGTAGTCGGCCGACCCGATCGCCATGGTCGCGTGCACGCACGAGTAGTCGAACTCGATGCCCTGGCCGATGCGGTTCGGTCCCGAGCCGAGGATGATCACTGCCGGGCGTTCGCGCGGCATGACCTCGGTCTCGGAGTCATAGCTCGAGTAGTGGTAGGGAGTCTTCGCTTCGAATTCTCCGGCGCAGGTGTCGACCGTCTTGAACACCGGGCGCACGCGCAGCGCATGGCGGATGCCGGTGACGACGCTCGTGTCGAGGCTGCGCAGTCCCGCGATCTGCTCGTCGGAGAAACCGTGGTTCTTCGCGACCCGCAGGACCTGCTCGTCCAGTTCGTCGGCGTCGCGGACATAGGCGGCCACCTCGTTGATGAGCTGGATCTGGTCGAGGTACCAGGGGTCGATCTCGCAGGCGTCGAAGACCTCCGCCGCGCTCAGGCCGGCGGCGAGTCCGCGCTGGACCGAGTGGATGCGGTCGGCAGTTGCGTGCGAGATGGCTTCGAGGACGGATTCGCGGACGTCGTCGTCGGAGACGTCGGGCAGGTCAGTCCAGCTGAACGCGGAGTCCTTCTGCTCGAGTGAGCGCATCGCCTTCTGCAGCGCGGTGGTGAAATTGCGGCCCAGGGCCATGACCTCACCGACGGATTTCATCGTCGTCGTCAGGGTCGGATCCGCGGCCGGGAACTTCTCGAAGGTGAAGCGCGGGATCTTCACGACCACATAGTCCAGGGTCGGTTCGAAGCTGGCCGGAGTGACCTTCGTGATGTCGTTGGGGATCTCGTCGAGCGAGTAGCCGACGGCGAGCTTCGCGGCCATCTTCGCGATCGGGAAGCCGGTGGCCTTCGATGCCAGCGCCGAGGACCGGGAGACGCGTGGGTTCATCTCGATGGTGATGATGCGTCCGGTCCTGGGGTCGACGGCGAACTGGATGTTGCAGCCGCCGGTGTCCACGCCGACGGCCCGGATGATGGCGATGCCGATATCGCGCATCGACTGGTATTCCCGGTCGGTCAGCGTCAGGGCCGGGGCCACTGTGATCGAGTCACCGGTGTGCACGCCGACGGGGTCGACGTTTTCGATCGAGCACACGACGACGACGTTGTCCTTGTTGTCGCGCATGAGCTCGAGCTCGTATTCCTTCCACCCGAGGATCGATTCCTCGAGCAGCACCTCGTGGGTGATGGAATCGGACAGGCCGGCGCCGGCGATGCGGCGCAGATCGGCTTCGTCATAGGCCATACCCGAGCCGAGGCCGCCCATGGTGAACGAGGGGCGGACGACGACCGGGTAGTTGAGCTCCTCGGCGGCGGCAAGGGCTTCGTCGAGGGTGTGGCAGATGGCGGATCTGGCCACTTCGGCGCCGCAGGCCTCGGCGATGTCTTTGAACTTCTGGCGGTCCTCGCCGCGCTGGATGGCGTCGACGTCGGCACCGATGAGTTCGACGCCGTACTTCTCGAGCACTCCGGCGTCGTGGAGGGCGATGGCCGCGTTGAGTGCGGTCTGTCCGCCCAGGGTGGGCAGGAGCGCGTCGGGGCGTTCCTTCTCGATGATCGTCTCGATGACGTCCGGATCGATCGGTTCGACGTAGGTGGCGTCGGCGATGTCCGGGTCGGTCATGATCGTCGCCGGGTTCGAATTGATGAGGATGACGCGCAGGCCCTCGGAGCGCAGCACGCGGCAGGCCTGGGTGCCGGAGTAGTCGAATTCGCAGGCCTGGCCGATGACGATGGGGCCGGAGCCGATGACGAGGACGGATTTGAGGTCGTGTCTCAATGGCATTGGGGGTTCTCCTTAGGCCTGGGCAGCCGAATCGGCCTGGGAAGCGGACATGAGGTCGACGAAGCGATCGAACAGGTAGCTCGAATCGTGCGGGCCGGCCGCAGCCTCGGGGTGGAATTGGACGGAGAAGGCGGGAATGTCGAGGCAGGCGAGTCCCTCGACGACGTCGTCGTTGAGGCACACATGGGAGACGGTCACCCGGCCGTAGTCGGCCTTGTGCGGGGCGGTGGTCTCGCCTGTCAGCGGAGCGTCGACGGCGAAGCCGTGGTTCTGCGAGGTGATCTCGACCTTCTCCGTGGTCCGGTCCATCACGGGCACGTTGATCCCGCGGTGGCCGAAGGGCAGCTTATAGGTGCCGAAGCCCAGGGCCCGACCGAGCAGCTGGTTGCCGAAGCAGATGCCGAAGAACGGGATTCGGGCGTCGAGCACGGCGCGCAGCAGTTCGACCTGGTCGTCTGCGGTGGCGGGGTCGCCGGGGCCGTTCGAGAAGAAGACTCCGTCGACGCCCAGGGCCCGGATCTCGTCGAAGCTGATCGTCGACGGCAGCAGGTGCACGTCGATTCCGCGTTCGCTCAGTCGTTCGGGGGTCATCGATTTGATGCCGAGGTCGACGGCGGCGACGCTGAAGCGCTTCTCCCCGCGGGCGGGGATGAGTCGGGGTTCGGTGATCGAGACCTCGTCGACGAGGTTGGCTCCGGCCATCTGCGGAGACGCCTGGACACGGGCGAGGAGTTCGGATTCGGGCGCCTCGGCGGCGGGTCCGGAGAAGATGCCCACGCGCATGGCTCCCTTGTCGCGCAGGTGGCGGGTCAGGGCTCGGGTGTCGACGTCGGAGATGCCGACGATCCCGGACTCGGTCAACCAGTCGGCCAGGTCGCCTTCGGAGCGCCAGTTCGATGAGATCCGGGAGGCATCGCGGACGACGTAGCCGGCGGCCCAGATCTGGGCGGATTCGTCATCGGTGCGGTTGACTCCGGTGTTGCCGATGTGCGGAGCGGCCTGGATGATGATCTGTCGGTGGTAGGACGGGTCTGTCAGCGTCTCCTGGTAGCCGGACATGGCGGTGACGAACACGGCTTCACCGGTGGTTTCGCCGATGTGTCCGTAGGCGGATCCGTGGAAGGTCCGGCCGTCTTCGAGGACGAGGACGGCGGGGGTGGTGGAAAAGCTCATTGTGCCTCTTCGATCATTTCGCGGATGCGGTCGACGGTGGGGGTGGTGGATGCGGCGTAGCGGGCGCGGAAGCCCGTGTCGACGAGGGTGTCGCCCAGGTGCCAGGTGATGCGGATGATGCCTCCGCGTTCGACGAATTTCCCGATCATCCCGTTCGTGGTGTCCACGGAGACGATGTCGCGGCGCGGGATGAGGAAGTCCTCGCGTCCGGCAAGGTCCATGATCACTCCCCCGTCGGTGACGACGAGTTCCCCGGTGGTGCGGATGCCCAGGCCGTGGACGGCGACGCGTTCGAGCGGATGGCCGGCCTTCGTCGTCGACACATAGGAGCCTTCGACCGGCTCGCCCACGGCCTTGATGCCCATATGGGGCTTCGGCGGGGTGACGACCTCTGACTGGGCCCGTTTGCGTCGGCTCCATCCCCAGGCGATCGCGACGATCGCGAGGAGGATGACTGCCGCGACGATGAGTGTGCCTATTGTTGTGTCCATGTTGCTCCTGCCGGGTGGGGTGTGGTGAGTGCCCCTGCGGCCAAGACCCGGTGGCCGTAGAAGAAAGTGTCGGTGACCTGCGCGGTGACTTCGACGCCGGCGAAGGGGTTGTTGCGTCCCTTTGTGGCGTGGTCGGCGGGTTCGATGCGGTGCGGTGCTGCCGGGTCGACGAGGACGATGTTCGCACTCGCTCCGAGCTCGAGGCTGCCGTGCCCGGAGGCTCCGGTGATCCGGGCCGGAGCCGAGGACATCACGCGCGCCACATCGCCGAAGTCGAAGTCGTGGTCGGCCATGGCGGCGA
>Ga0308157_10003445_pt1 | contig 23036 bp, 21 predicted proteins | sample PhyBR1_FD_201035 | JGI IMG/M metagenome (GOLD analysis project Ga0308157, IMG submission 201035) | Phyllosphere microbial communities from UC Gill Tract Community Farm, Albany, California, United States - DLSLB.R1 | ecosystem: Host-associated > Plants > Phyllosphere > Unclassified | place: USA...
AAGCTTGACGAACGATTGGACGAAAGGGGACATCCGCGATGCGGTTTATCGAAGCGGGACCGGATTCGCCGGTCATCCGCGAGCTGACTCGCCGGGTAAACGGCGACGTCTGCACGCTTCAGTGGCAATGGCCGGCCGGCACCGACTCGGTGTACATCGGGCGCCGCGCGCTGGATGCCGAGCACGATCTGACATCGGACGCGGAATCCGTGACATTCGGACCGGACGGAGGGTTCGATGCGTCCGGCCTGAAGCTCTATACGCGGGAAGAGTACAAGACGGCGGGCGGTTATCGGGACCGTTTGAACGGGATCGGGCGTTACGTTTATATGGTGTATGCGGCCATGCCGGGCTCCGGCGATCCGGTGCTGATCCGGCAGCCGGACGGCTCGAATATCGTGGAGACGCCTGCCGGGCGGGCCAAGATCCGGTATGCGATCCGGGAAAAGAAGCCTTTGTTCCGCGCATTCAAGACGGTAAAGATCGAGATTTCCTGCGAAGTGCCGCTGGCGGAAGACGTGCTTTGTTACGTGAAAAAAAGCGGCTCTCACCCGACCGGACCGCAGGACGGGACGATGTATCCGTTCGCCGCGCCGTTTCCGGCAGGGCGCACCGGCTTGCCGGAGATCGAGGTCGGAAAGAACGATTACGTGCGGGTGTTTTTTACGGACGGGAAAAAGTACGGGCAGCTGTACGAGCTGCTGCCGGAATGATGAGTGATGAACAGATAAAAGAATGTGGCTGCGCCACTCGGAAGCAAGCTTTTTGCCCATGGGGGTTAAAGCTTGCTTGCGATCTAGAAGGAGGAAAAAGGGAATGAGCTTTTTCAACCTATTCAAAAGAAAGCCTCAAGAAGAACCCAGACCGTTGTTTTACGATATCGTCTGCCCGTATTGCTTCAGCAAGTTTTCGCCGGAGGAAGTGGTGTTCCGCGCTTCGCATCACCGCGAGGACGATGAAGATTTCGCGCTGCGCGAAGACGCGCCGCTGAATCGGTACCGGGAGCGATTTGGTCTGGATACGGTTTACGATATGGAAGCGATTCTGCAGCCGCAGGATATTTTGCCGGAACATCGTACATACACGGATAACGTGCTGACCGCGCTGACGGACCGCTACGGCGAGACGACGCGCAGACGCCTGTGCCCGCACTGCCACAACGAGTTGCCGGTGACGGCGGGCAAGGTGCCTAGCAATATCATCTCGATCGTGGGCGCGTCGCAGGTCGGCAAGTCGGTCTATATGACATCGCTGATTCATACGCTTCAGCAGACGACGGCGGACCGGTTCGACGCGGCCTGCATGCCGCTGAACGCGGAGATCAGCCGCAAGTTCCGCATGAACTACGAAGAACCGCTGTTCGAGCGCGGCGACCTGCTGGCTTCCACGCAGAAGGAACGGATGCAGGAACCGTTCATTTTCCAATTCGTGTTCAAAGACGAGAAAAAGCCGCCGCTCACGCTCGTATTTTTCGACGTGGCGGGCGAGGGCATGGTAGACGAAGAGTATCTGAATCTGCACGGCCGCCATATCCGCAACTCCGCGGGCATCCTGTTCATGGTCGATCCGCTGCAAATCCGTTCGATCCGCGAGCGGATCCGCATCATGCTGGGCGACAAGCCGGGCGAATGGACCAACCGTTACGACGAACCGCGCGATGTGGTGTTGACCATGTTCAGCGACTTCATTTCGCATCAGGAAAAAGGCAAAACGGATATCCCGACGGCCGTCGTGCTGACCAAAAGCGATATGCTGCGCGCTTTGGCCGACGAGGACGGAGATTACATTCGACCGAACAGCAACGTTTTCAACAATATGGAGCACCACGATTACTTCGACCTGACCGAGTTTTCCAATATCGACGGGGAAGTTCGGCGCTTTATCGAAAAAGTCGACCGTCCGTTCAAAGGCACGATGGACGTTTACTTCAACGAGACCGGCTACTTCGCGGTATCGGCGCTCGGCAGCAATCCGGTCGACCAGAAGATTCAGGGCGTCGTCAGCCCGATCCGGGTCGACGAGCCGTTTATCTGGCTGCTGCACAAGCTCAAATATATCGAGGGGAGAGAATAACACGTGAGTCCTTTCTCCTCCAAAAAAATCGGACAGCAGATGTATACGAGAGCGCGGAGCGGCATTTTCCGGGACACGGAAGGCTATGATACGATTTCGCGCTCGCAAGGACTGGACGATTCGTTCGTGAAAAAGACGCTGCATCCGCTGTGTACGTACGATGCGCCGGCCGAACTGACCGCATCGGGCGTGAAGGAAGAGTCTGCGTACCCGGATGCCGTTCATCTGGTGCAGCTCGAAAACGGCGATGTCGTGCTAGGACGCAGTCTGTATAAGTCGGTGGACTTTGCGGGATTGCGCAGCACCTTTTTTACCCATAACTATGTGATTCCGGCCGAAAAAGCGGATGCGCTGACGTCGGAATACATGAAGTTCTTGTATGCCGATTACGTGTCGGAAGAAGCCGAACCGGTCGAGGGATTGCCGCGCGGTACCGTATTGCCGGAACTGGACGAACTGCCGATGCGAACGGAGCTGCCGCAGCCGAAAACGGGACCGGATAAGCTTGAAGAACTCGGGCTGGACGGCGCTTCGTTCAAACGGCTGCTGCTATCCTTAATGGAATCCATTAGCGGGCGCCGCAAAGTATATGTCACGCTGGATGCGCCTGTAACGGAGATGACGAATCGCGCGCTGCGGCTGCTTGAGGTGCTGTACATGGCGCTGCCGCCGCAATTCCGCCGTCGCCTCGGATTCGTGACGTACTCGCGCGAACCGCAGAGCCGCAAAGGCGTTCACCTGACCTTCGTGGAACAAGGTTCGATGCGTCCGGGCGACCGGAATATCGAAAAGGACTTCTTGTTCGATTTCTCCCGCGGACGGATCGTCAACGCGGCGGAAGGCGGGAGCCTTCAGGAACTGGCCGACTTTCTGCTGGACGGGTTACGCGACCCGCAGCGTTTGGAGCGATTTTACTCGTTTGCGGACGAGGCGCTGGGAAGCACGCCGGATGAGCTGAACCCCGAGCGTTACCTGGAATTGTCGCGTCTGTTCCGAATCGAGGAAGGCGACGAGAGCGTATACGAGGGGAATCGCCGGGGCATTTTGGGACTGCTGCTCGGCTGGACGGGACGTCCGGGCGATTCGCGTCTGAAGGCGCGGATGCTCGACCTGCTCGGCGGACGCTTCGATCGCGAGCTTCAAGATCTGATGGCCGGACGGATTCCCGAACCCGAGCTGCTGCGCGATATCGTGGCGTATTTCCGGGTCGGCGGCAAAGGCGCGGGCGCGCTCGTATTGCGTTATTTGCTGACCTTGATGCCGATGGTGAGCCGTCAGAAACGCAAAGACGGAGAACTGGCGTACTACGCGGTAATCGAAAGCGACCCGGAGCTTGCGGATACGTTCTTCTCGACCTTGATCGGCAATCGCCAACTGTCCAAGATGCTGTTCGAACCTTATTTGGACCGGAAAATGGAATCGGCGGGGGATGCGGCGGACGTGATTCGGATCGTGCAAAAATGGTCCGACGATCATCCGGGACTGCTCAATAACGAGCATTTCTGCGACGCCTCGCTCCGAGTGCTCGGCAGCAAGCTGCGTCGTTCGAGCGAACCCGTAGCCGCTGTTCGCGGCGTGGTCGAGACGCTGCGCGGCGACGGCAATCCGACGGCCGGGCTGATGGACGGCACGGGCGAAGAGCTGATGAAGCACCCGCTGTGCGTCGCGCTGGCCGACGAAGCCATTCAGTACCTGCTGGACGAATGGGAATGGGAAAAAGTCACGTTGCAGCAGGTTACGGGACTGGGGTTCTTGTTCGAAGGCGAGAGCGAAGCCGATCGCAAAAAGAAAGTGCGCGGCCCGCGCGGAACCGAACGTTACGCCGCGCTGCGTGCCGCCTACTTGTGGTTCACGCTGGAACGCCCGGATGCCGGCCTGCTAGAAGGCTTGGCGGTTCGGGAGATGGACGAAGTCCAGAAGCTCGGACGCCGTCTGCTCCCTGCCGAGATTGCAGCCGGACGCTACAGCCGCCTGATGCCTGCATTCTCCCGCAGCTTGAGCGGGGGCGGCGAGGATGTCGATTACCGTCGCCTCGTGGATGCGGTTCGGATGAACTCTTCGAACGCCAGCGGACGCGAATCCGTCTACCGTTTCTTTGCCTGGTCGGCTTCGCAGGAGCCTTACGTGCAGGGAAGAAAGCTTGATCCGGCCTATGAAGCGGCGATTCTGCACTACTTCACGGCTCATGACCGGGAAGCGTTCCGGGACAAAAACAACCGGCGCGATTATTTCGACGGCGCGCCTGCACCGCTTGCGGCGGTATACCGCAAAGTTCAATCCCAGCAGGCTTCGCCGCTGGTACGCTGGATGCGCAAAAACCGAGGCTTGGCGCTGCTGCTGATGGGCGTGCTCGCTCTCCTGATCGTCGGCGGCGCGACCGTCGGCATTCTGTACGGAACCGGCGTGCTGGGCGGACAAGAACAGACCGCCCAGACGACCGATCCGTCCGGCGAGACCGATGCGGAAACGCCGGTAACGACCGGGGAGACGGTGCCGAATGAAAGCGAAGGACCGGCGTTCCTGGTATTTGCTCCTTCGGATCGCAAGACCGTGGAATTCGGCTTTCGCACGGCGGAAGAGCGGGATGCTTTTATCAATACGGCCCATACGCTGACGCTTGAATTGGCCGACGGCACGCGGAACAGTTATGACAGTCCGACTTGGGAACTGGGTGCTGATCCCGAACCGATCGAAGGCGCAGCGGGTACCGACGATTCTGCGGACCCGTCCTCGGATAACGGAAGCGGCGATACGCCGGCCGGCAGCGATGCCGACGGCAACGACACGTCCGCTCCGGAAGATAGCGCGGCCGGAACCGACGGCGCATCGGGCGCCGGCTCGGATGCCGCAGCCGTTCCGAATGACGATGCGGACACGGGGGCCGCCGGAAGCGGCGTGACCGATCCGAGCGCGCCGAACGAAGCGGCCGATCCGGCAGCGACCGGAACGGATAACGGAACCGAAAGCGGCAGTGCGGTCGACGACCCGGCTTCTTCGGATTCGACGACGACCGAAGGGACGGAAGACGCGGGCACGAACACTAACGCTCCGGCAGCGGAGACGGATCAAGCCGAGGCTGACTATCAGTCGGCCGATCCCGCGGAGTACTTGTACAAAGCGGTTTACCGCATCTTGACGCCGCTGGATTCTTCGATCGAACGGGTAACTCTGGACGATCAGAGTTATGAGATTCGTGAGGAACCGGCAGCTCAATAGTTGAATACATTAGAAGGTCAATCGAACGCGAGAGAAACTCTCGTTCGATTGATCTTTTTTTGTTTTAAGCTGGAGCCTACGGGAGTTAGCGATATATGGGTCCGCTACAGGTTTATTTACGATTTATCGATCCGAAGCATGAATAGAACATAGCTATTGGGTAAATAGGAGATACTGTTAATTATTAATATTCAGTAAAAAGAATAATATAAATCCAAGCTAGGAGCTTGACCAAGTTGAATGTAAGGTTACGCCCACCTGAAACGCACCTAAAGCGTGCACATTCCAGTCGAGCGTAAACCTCTAATTAAGGTTGGTCAAGCTACCAGGAGGTGAAGTTTGATGGAAAATATTTTATTGATCATAGCTGCTCTGGTTATTTTAGTTCTTTCGCTAAAAGCATTTTTCGCGCCTCCGCAATCCAATTTTTACGGAAAACAGTTGAATCCTGCGTCATAAAAAGTAGTCGGTAAAATCTTCGGGAGTTTGGGTACCCTTGTTGCGTTAGGCGGTTTGTATGTTCTGCTTTTTGAATAACAAAGAAAAGGATGTATCACGCGCCGAAGGAGAGGAATGACTGTGAATCGTTTCGTTAAGGCTAAAAACTTCGTGTGGGTTGTTCTGATTCTGTCAGGCGCTTTATTGCAAGGCTGTTTCGCAGAGCCCCAACCTCCGAAGCTCAAGCCTGCCGCTTCCGCCGAAGGCGACGTTTATCCTGTCGTCATGGGTAACCAAAACCTGATGGGGTACGTGAACGACGCCCGCCAAATCGTGATCGAAGCTCAGTTCGAAAACGCAGGAGAATTCAACGAAGGGCTGGCGGCCGTAAGCAAAGACGAAAAATGGGGATATATTGATCGTTCCGGGCAATGGGCGATTAAACCCCGTTACGATTACGCCAATGGTTTTGAAGACGGCTTAGCCGTGACGATGAAAAGGAAAGATCCGGGCGTTATGGACGGGATCGAGTATTGGAGCGTGATCGATACTTCGGGCAAAACTAAAGTGAAAACGGACTACTTCAGAGTGTTTGCTTTTTCGGAAGGGTTGGCGCCTGTATGGTTCAGTTATATCGAGGATCAAGGATTTATGGATCAGACGGGTACAGCGGTTATCGAAGGTTATGATCAGGTCCATATCTTCAATGAAGGGTTGGCCGCCGTATCGCAACAGGGCAAATGGGGATACATCGATCGGACGGGAAAAGTGATCGTGCCGCTCGTTTATGATGAAGCTTTTGCTTTTAACGAAAAGAGCGCAGCCGTGAAGACCGGAAACAAGTGGGGGTATATCGACGCGCAAGGGAAAGAAATCGTGGCCCCGCTTTACGATTCTGCGAGCCTTTTTTCGGAAGGATTGGCCGCCGTTGAACACAAAGGGAAATTCGGTTTTATAGACCCTTCGGGAGAGTGGGTCATTCCGCCGAAGTTCGACGACGCCCAAGATTTCTCGGAAGGACTGGCAGCGGTATTCGTGGATGATATCAAAAAGTGGGGATACATCGACAAGAAAGGCGAAATCGTGATCGAGCCTGAATATTTGGAAGCTTTTCCTACCGAGCATGGTCTGATGAAGGTAAGCCGAGAACAGATCGGAGAATATTCGTATATCGACCGACAGGGGAACGATGTGGAATTTAAGCCGTTGTCTGAGCAAAGATCGAAAGTGAGGTAAGGATGAATAAGTATATAAAAATTACTTTCGGGATTATAGGAGTGATCGGGTTTTTCTTTGCGGCATGGATGCTTTTAGGTTTTACGGCGAATTTCCAAAGGACAATCGATTTAGTGGGAACCGTGATGTTGTTTTTGATCGGTATTCCTTTGACTGTGCTATCGAGCGTCTCTTTGTATTTTTGTTTGAGTAAAAAAGCATCACCTGGTTCTGTCATGCAAATTGTAATAATCGTTCTTTCAATCGTTATGATCAGTATGGCTTGGCATACGGTAAACAGAATTTCCGCAGAAGGATGGCTGGAAGAAGCGGTTGCTGCAGATACTATAAAAACGACATCCGACGATAAATACCAATATTGCATCGAAATTATTAATATTTTTCAGAGAAACAGCTATAGTCGACTCTTTATCAAAAATATAGAGAGTGGAGATGAAAAAAGAATTGAAATTGATTTGCCCGTAGATCGTATAGGCGCATTAGTTTTAGACGATGTGAACTGGGCGTATTTAGAACCAACGGATACTATAAATATTTATCATTTATCGACTACGAAGGAACTTCCTTTTCCTATTGAACACTTTGAGATCAACCTAGAAACCGACCAGGTTAAGAAAATAGAAGAATGAGAAACAAAGTTAAACGCTAACTTCTTGCCAACTAGTTCATCTCTTCATCAGACAGGAGACTGTATAGCGCATATGAATAATCTATTGAAGTTCATGGCTGCGTTGGCGCCGAGCACTCTTTTATTGCTGATTTTATTTCAGATTTTCCCCTATACAGGATTGGGAAGAATTCTGACTACTCCTTTGACGTATATGCTGAACATCGGAGTGATCGGACTTGGATTTTTGATCGTGCATCTTCTTCGACATCGCTTTTCGATTGCGGTCTGGATCATCGTCGGGGTCGTTACTCTTGGTATTACCGTTTGGTTGTATCCTCAAGAAAATCAAGAGCACATTATTTATCAGATTTCAAATGCGTTCGGGAACCGTCAAGAGTTTCTGTCCCTGACTCAAGAATTACAAAAGAGAGGCGCGCGTTTATTTTGGACTTTGATGATCGGGATAACAGTTGGTTTGATCGGACGGTTTTTTTTAGCGAAAAATATTTCCGGAGGGTTGATCGCAAGCTTGCTTGCAGGCATAATCGGTGCTCTGGTCGGGAATCATTTTTTTGAGTACTGGGGAATGCGTGGATGGTTCAGTCTTGTATTTGCATTTTTCGCGTCATGCGCATTGGTGTTCTTGGTAGATTCGATTGTTCGTTCGGCAAACTCTGAATCGTAAAACTTGGGAGGCTTGATTTTTCATCATGATCCGAGGCGGACGATGCTTTAAAAACATTTTAAAACGTTTGAATTATTGTATGAATCCTATTCCGCAGTAGGCGACGAGTACGAGGCTAAAAAATGCATCGCCCAAGCATTTGCTTTGAATTCCGGTAACAGCAAGGTAGCTACGGAGTTTTCGAAAATGCTATTGAAAGAGAATCAGCGTAAGCAAGCAAAAGAAGTTTTGCAAAGCGTGATAATCAAAAAACCGACATACGGACCGGCACGGGAATTGCTTCACTTTTTGGATCATGAACCGCGTTCGATATGAGGTTTACGTTCAAGCAAATGAAGGAAGTGAAACATGATCATCGGAAGTAAAGCGAGTTTCGCTATTGATATGGAGCAAGCGTACGCTATCCTTTTTCCGAAAGCAGATGGCAGATTGCGGAGTTTATCCGTCAGAAAAAAGATGTTGTTTTGGATGATTACCTGCGGGTTCTGCTGGAAGATCAAGATCAATACGTGCAGCGAAGAGCTTTATTGGCGGCGGCCGAGCGGACTCCGTCTTCAACTGCCGAATGCGCATGGAAAAGAATAACCGACGATGACTTTATGATGCGACTGGTTTCGTTGAAAATATTGGACGAGCTGTCCTCTTCGCGATTGATCGAAGCGCTTGAGCTGTTGTCCGGCGATCCTCACCCGCTTGTTCGGCAAGAAGTCGAAAGTATTATCGGAAACGGATATGCAGCAAGGAGGTTCCGATGTTAAAACCCGAATTGAAGTCGTTCACGATCACGGTCGTCAGTCCGACGAGGCTGGAGAAGGTGCTGGAGTTGAACGAAACTGAATTCGGACGCGGTATGCTCATTACGAGAAATTACGATGTCTCCTACGTCAGGTCTTCGATCGAAAAAAGGCTTCAACTCTGTTCCGGAGAAACATGGGCGGAAATAGCCTCGAACTTATCGAAGTATTTTCGTTGGGAGTATGACTGATTTTTCGAAAAGCAATTTTTGTTTCCGAAAGGCGATGGATGTGTTGAATGAATTGTTTGAAAAGTTTACGTTCATTACGGAATCGGGCGAAACGTTGGGAGCATGCAGCGAAATTTCCGGATGGGCAGAGGTACGCGAATACGAGCCGGAAGATGAAGGCGTGCAAGTCTCTACGATCACGCTGATCGATTTTGTGCTCAATCCGTCGTTCGCCAAATACCGCAACCGAACGCGAGTTCAATTGGAAGCGTTGACGATCGAAGTGCGAAACCGGGCAGGCCAAGTCTTAAGCGAATTGTACGTTTCGCCTGTCGGCAAAATCGATTGGAAGCAGCAAGAGTTTGAGCTTGGCGTGCGGAATCTGGAGCTTAAGATGGCTTTCTCGTATCTAGTCTCGAATTCCGTAAGGCAAGTCTGGTCGTTGTGGGAAGATTCGCTGCCGACCCGTAAAAACGAATGGATGTCGCTGTCCGCGGGCTTGCAAAAGGGGTGGTTGGACGCGGTGCGCTATCTAGCCAACCGACATACGACAGGAATCGGCCATTCTGCGAAGCCGTTCGAATTGGATTTGCAAGGCGTGAAAAACGAAACCGCCTTGTTTCTGGCCCTGGGCGAAGCGGTGGTCGGGCCTGCCGGATATTACGGATGGGATTTGCTTAGTTTGGATGACCTTCTGTGCTGCGAGCCGGGACTTCCGACGCCATTTACGCTGTATACGATGAACGGGCAGCATGAGGACATGATCGATTGGCGAAACATTTTTCCGAGCGAAGAACAAGAATCGGCCCGGCGGTTGAACGATTTGTTTTCGAAGTACGGGATCCGTTTTGTTCCGCTTCGACAATCGAAAGAGGTGTAGCATGCTGCTGTTGGAAGCGACGATCTATTTGGACAGAAGATAAACAAGAGGCGATCGACAAACCGAATCTGATATGGGTAGAGAAATTCAATGACGCTGAGTGACGAAGAGCTTATGCAATATTACATCCATACCCTCAACCAATGCGGCCTGTTTTTTCTGCATCCTTCCGATCCGGAACGTCTGCACGCATCCGGATTCATTGATCGGGAAACGATGCGCAAAAGCTCCGAGCTTCGCGGCAAAGTCGTCTCGCTTCAAGAAAACGGGGAATGGAACATGCAGGCATTCCGCAGCTCTCGGAGTTGGTTGGAAGTTCTTCGGTTATGCGACGAGATCAAGTCTTCGAATCCTGTTTGGCCCTACCCGCGGAACGGTTAAGCGATACATAAGAGAGTCGGGAACATTTGCTTCTCCGTACTTGCCGCGGGAGGGGATCGGGTGAAAAAAGTTGGGTTTCGAGCGGTCTTGACCGCTTTTGCGATCGTGCTGCTATTGATGCTTGGCTGCAAAGACGGGAAAGAAGACGACGGGTTCCGCCATGCGTCCGCTCCCGTGGCTGCCGCCGATACGCTGCGTTCCAAAGACTGGCGTCCGGTGCTGGTCGACAGCAAATACGGGTACGCGAATCCGGCGAACGAGCTGGTGCTGCCGCCGCTGTACAACGAAGCCCGGCATTTTTCGGAAGGGCTGGCCTTCGTGCGGATCGGCCGGGATACGGGATACATCGACGCCACGGGGAAAAGGGTCATTCAGGCGGAAGGCGGCGATTTTCAAAACGGCATGGCCGTCGTGATGAAACAAAGTGACGAGCAGGCTGCCTATGCGGGCGAAAGCTGGATCTATATCGACAAAAACGGCGAGAACGTGTTAAACAAACAATTCTACCGAGCCAACGCCTTTTCCGAAGGGCTCGCTTCCGTGATGCCGGACGAGTCCGGCGGCATGGTGTTTATGGATCCGAGCGGAAAAACGGCGCTGGATACGGTGTACGGGTATGCAGGCAATTTTCAGGAAGGTTATGCGGTTGTCATGCTGCGGCAGAAGTGGGGCTTTATCGATAAGCAAGGCAATCCGCTGACCGGGTTCGCGTATGATGCGGCCCGCGATTTCGTCGAAGGCAAAGCGGCCGTGATGCGCGGGGACCGATGGGGATTCATCGACAAAGGCGGAAACGAGATCATCCCGCCGCAGTACGACGAGGTCGGGCCGTTTACGGAAGGACTGGCGAAGTTCGAATCGAATGGGCTGTGGGGATTCATCGAAGCTTCCGGCCGGGTACGCGTGCAGGCGACGTTTCCGCATACCAAAGGATTTTCCGAAGGCTTGGCGGTCGTGCAGGACGCGAACGGGCTATGGGGATATATCGATACCAACGGCGCGTACCGGATCGAACCTCGGTTCGAAGCGGCTTTCGGCAGCGAAAACGGGACGATGCTGGTGAAGCGGCCGGAGACGGGGGAGTACGGGTACGTGGATCATGACGGGAACGAGGTGCGGTTTTCGTCGGAATGATCAAGAAAGGGAAGAACTCATATAGACCGTTAAAAAAAGCTTGAGCAAACCGTAATTCAGCGGTCTCTCAAGCTTTTTTTCGCAGCAATCCTTACCCTTTCACCGCCCCCGCCACGACCCCTCTCACAATATACTTTTGCAGCAGGATAAACACGACGATCGACGGCAGCACCGCCATGACCATTGCCGTCATCGCATACTGCCAATCCGACGTGTACTGGCCGACGAAGGTGTAGGCGGCGAGCGTCAGCGTCTTAGTGGCGGGTGAGCCGTTAACCATCAGCAAGGGGAGCAGGAAGTCGTTCCAGATCCACATGACATCGATGATGATGATGGTGGTCGTAACGGATTTGAGCAGCGGGAAAATGACGGAAAAGAACAAGCGGAAGCCGGAAGCCCCGTCGATCGTGGCGCTTTCGTCGATCTCGCGCGGGATGCCTTTGACGAAGCCGTGGTAGATGAAGATCGCCAGCGGCGCGCCGAAGCCCCAGTATTGGATGCCCAGTCCCCAGGTGCTTTCGGACAGATGCAGCGTCTTCGCGATTTGCAGCACCGTGAGCATGATCGATTGGAACGGGATCAGCATCGGGATGATACACAGCATGTAGATGACGCCGCTCATGCGCGAATTGGTGCGCGACAATTTGTAAGCGGCAATTGACGAGAACAGAATGATGCCGAGCAGCCCGATCACGGTAATGACGGTATTGTTGAGGAACAACCGCGGATAATTGACGGCTTTCCACACATACGTGTAATTTTCAAACGTAAACGACTGCGGTAATGCGATAACGTCGCTCATGACTTCGGCGAAGCTTTTGAACGAGTTGATGACGGTCAGGATCAGCGGATACAGGAAAAGGAGCGACAGCAGCACCATGCCGATTTCAAGCACGAGACGGCCGGGACGCACACGTTTTTTCGGCGCTGCGGATATCGTTTTGGACATGTTAAGCTTCGACCTCCCTGCGTTTGAAAATGGTGAGCTGCACGATCGTGATCAGCAGCACGGCGACAAACAGGATCAGAGCTTTGGCGGTGCCGTAACCGTAGAGATTGTTCTGGAACGTATCGCGGTAGATGTCGTAAGCGACGCTGTACGTGGTGCCGCCGGGACCGCCCGCAGTCAGGGACAAGATCACGTCGAACACTTTAATCGAGTTGGTCAGCGCCATGAACACGGAGATGGTAATCGACGGCGCGAGCAGCGGGAGCGTTACGCTGATGAAGCGACGCACCGGACCCGCTCCGTCAACGGTGGCCGCTTCTTTCAGATCGCCGGGAATGGCTTGCAGTCCCGCGATATAGATGACCATGTAAAAGCCGACGGATTGCCAGATCGACACGCCGAGAATCGAGACGAACGCAAGTCCCGGCTCTCCGAGCCAGCTCAGCGCGAATACCTGCCAACCCGTGGAGTCGCCGAGCGATTCGAAGCCCTGCATGAAGATGAATTTCCAGATAAAGCCGACGATGACCAGACTGAGGATATACGGCACGAAAAAAGCAGCCCGCAGCCAGTTGGTCGAGCGCAGCCCCATATCGAGCACCAACGCCAGCGCGATCGCCAATACGTTGACCAGCACGATATACAGGATCATATACTTGAGCGTGAAGATCGCGGCGTTCGCGAAGTTGGCGTCTCCGCTGAAGATTTGACGAAAGTTGTCCAGCCCGACGAAAGTCGGGTTTTTCGCGATGCCGTTCCATTTGGTGAGCGAGTAGCGGACGGTCATCATGAACGGTACGTAAAAAGCGAAAGCGATACAGATCAGGGCAGGCAGGGTGAACAGGCCGAACTCCAGCTTTTCCCCGCGTTTTCTTCCCAGTTTGAACATGGCGCACCTCTTTTCCGGTAAACGGTCGATCCATACCCTTCAAAAATAAAGCGGTTGCAAACTTGCTAGAAAAGGTATGGATTTTCCTGATGCTTGTATTATAGAATGGCGATATTCCACGCCCAATGGAGGAAAGAAAACTCTTGAGGGTAAAAAGGTGAACTGCCATGTCCAAGCCTCATTCGTTAATTGCAAGAATTGAACGTACTGCCGAAAAGGTCTGGAATACCCTAACGGGACGATTGGCGTACAAGCTATTTGTGCCTTTTACCACGATCGTTCTGCTGGTCGTCGTATCGCTCAGCGTCGTGTCGGATCAACGGCTGCGCGGGGAAGCGATCCGGCATAGTATTGACGCGACGTCGAACAATCTGCTTTTTGTTAACCGGAACGTGAAAGATTACATGGACGGCATTGCACAGTTCACGCTGCCCCAGCTTCAGTACGATGATCTGATTCACGCCGTACTGAACGAAGGAGATGATTATTCGTCGCGGATGTATCTGGAAAATTATTTGCGCCGGATGTATTATTCGCGAAGCGATCTGGCGGGGCTGGATTTGTACATCGTGGGCGAGGGGAAAACGTATGCGCTGACCCGCGAGGCGTATAATATCGTGATCCGCGCTTCGGCCGATGAAGGGATCGCCGACACGGATTGGTATAATCTCCTGCTGAAGCGGCCGGATAATCAGTTGTATCGCTCGCTGCTTGGTGCGGCAGGAGCGGATCGAGCATCGCCGCCGGCTGATCTTACATCGGAAACCGAACCCGATACTGCCGTCAGCAAGTCGAGTACCGCCGCTTATTCGGAACGCTCCCTCGCTTACCACCGCGTGTTGCGCTCGATCGCGTCGCGTCAACCGCAAGCCGTGTTGACCGTATACGTCAATCCTTCCGCGTTGGACACGATTGTTCGAGATACGCCGTTGGAGGACGGGGAGCACTTGCTGCTGCTCGGCGCGGACGGAGATCCGTACTACACGGACGACGAAGCATTTTACCGGGAAGCGGACAACGGAGGATTACGTGAAGCGCTGGAGAGAGCCGAGTCCGGTCCTGCCGATTGGAAACTGGGACGCGAAGGCTATCTGCTGATGGCGAACGAATCGGCGGGAGGGAATTGGACATTGGCGAAGCCGATGCCGTACAGCCGAATCTATGAAGCGGCAGATCAGGCACGGGAATGGAATATATGGATCGGAGCGGGATTTGTGGTGTTGTCGGCACTGCTTGTCGCGTTCGCCTCCGGCGCGATTACCCGGCCGCTCGCGAGGCTGGCGCAGCGGATGAACCGCTTCAGCGGCGGTGATTTCGAGACCCAGGCTCCGGTGCGGGGGCGCGACGAGATTGCGCATCTGACTCGGCATTTCAACGATATGGTGCAGCGGACAAATGAACTGATCAACGAGCGTTACCGGATGAAGCTGGTCGAGCAAAGCGCGATTTTGAAAGCGCTTGAAGCGGAGTTGAATCCCCATTTCCTCTACAATGCACTGCAAGCGATCTCGACTCAGGCGCTGCGCGGCGGCCGGCTGGATATCGCGGATATGGTCGACGATCTGGCCCAATCGCTGCGCTATTGTATCGGAGGGAGCGATATCGTGCCGGCGAGCGACGAACTGCGGCATATCGAACGGTATCTATCGCTGCAAAAAGCGCGTTTCGGCAGTCGTTTGCGGGTTGAATATGCGTGGAATGAATCACTGCTCGACCTGCAAATTCCAAGGCTATCCGTGCAGTCGCTGGTCGAAAATTCGATCAAGCATGCGCTGGAGCGAGTGAAGGATACGGTGACGATCATGATTCAGGCCGAGCAGACGGGAAACGGAGCACGGATCACGGTCGGCGACGATGGACCCGGTATTGACCCTGTTCGGCTCAAAGAGGTGCTCGATTACTTGGAACGTCCTTTTACGGAGCGGGAAGGGGGACATATCGGGCTGCAGAATCTGCATACGAGACTGCAAATTTTGTACGGAGAACAGGCGGGACTCGCGATCGAGACGGGCGAGCAGGGAACGTCATTGATTCTCCATATTCCGCAAGGAGGCGAAGAAGATGTATAGCGTACTCATTCTGGATGACGAAGAACCGCTGCGCGAAGCCATTCGGATTCTCGGCAGTTGGGACATGCTCGGGATCGGAAAAATCTACGAGGCGACCGACGGCGAAGAAGGGCTGGCACTGCTGCGGGAACACCGAATCGACCTGGCGATGATCGATATGAAGATGCCGGGGATGGACGGAAGCGAGTTTTTGCGGCGATTGGAAAAGGACTACCCGGACGTGCTCAGCGTGGTCATCAGCGGCTATAACGACTTCGAATATACACGCCAGGCGATTCGTTCGCATGCGCTGGATTACCTGCTCAAGCCGGTCAATCGGCATAGTCTGAACGATGTGCTACAACGCGCCGTCGAGGAATTGAACCTGCGCCGGAAAAAGGCCGAGGAGCTGCTGCGCCGGGGACGAACGCTCAATGTGTCGTTGCCTAAGCTGCGCGAGAACGTGTATCTGTCCATTGTTCGGCGCAGCTTCAACGAGAGCCGCGAAGCCGATACGCTGGCGATGATCGGCGCGTCCGGGGAATCTCCGAAGCTGCATGTCGGAGTCTCCTTGCGCTTGTTGAACCTGGATCGGGTAAGGCGGGGACGCTTTTACGGGGATACGGGGTTGCTCCATGCCGCGATTGCCAACGTGATTCGGGATTGCGCGCCGGAAGGCATGCAATGCTTCGGGTTCGCCGATCCGGCTTCGCACCGCGAGATGATTGTCGTCTGTCAGCTGCCGAGCGCCTCGGGCTATAGTGCGGAAGATCAGCTTGAATATCGAGTCGAGAGCTATCTGCGAAAGCTGCTGCCGACGCTGGATCGGCTGTTCGGGCTAAAGGCGATTGCCGGATACGGGGCCGGATCGACCGTAATCGCGGAGCTTGCCGACTCGTATGAGCAGGCCCGTCGTACAGCAGGGAAGATGAATCTGCTAAGGCTGGGCGAAGCGGGCTATGACATGATGTCGGCAAAAGCGTGTGAAGGTCGTGCGGGAATCGGAACAGGAGCGACTTTACCGACATCGGCCGCCTTCGCGGCTGCATGGACACGAATCGCAGCGGCCGCTCAGAGCGGAGCGCCTGCACAAGCGCAGCGAATTGCCGAGGATGCAATCGGTGAGCTGAAGGCTGGCGGCTATCTGGCGTTGGAGGAAGCGCAGCGGCTGCTCATTGAAGTAGAAGCGACGAACGGGGATACGGAGGAAGGCGACTTGGTCGACTTTTCCCAATGGGAGCGGCGCATTCTGGAAGCGGTGGAGCAATGCTGTCGCCAGGCGCGCCAGGCGGATCGTACAGGGGCTTCTTTTCATATCAGCGATATTCGGGCCTATATTGATCGGCATTATTTCGAGGAAATCAAGATTTCGATGTTCACGGAAAAATATTTCCTCAGCCGCGAGTATCTGATGAAGCTGTTCAAACAAGAGTACGGCGTCGGCATTCACGAATATATGCAGAAGCTGCGGATGGAAAAGGCGAGAGTGCTGCTGGGCGAAGAAACGCTAAAGATCCAGGAGATTTCGGATATGCTCGGGTATAACGACAAAAATTATTTCAGCAAGGCATTCCGCAATTATTATGGCGTGTCCCCGTCGGAGTATCGAAGCGGAGCGGGCGAACGGATTAACAGGTAAGCCGATTTGCGGGTATACGGATAACAAGTCGAAGCGGAGAAAAGATCTGTGCAATGAACGCTTCGCGAACAAGCCGTGCGTTTTCCGCCGGCCACTTTTTTACCCCAAACAGGCCGCTTATGTACATTCTGCTTAAGCCGGAGCTTATCCTACAATAGCGGTAACGGGCACGTTGGTGTTTTTCACGGCAAGATGATCGAAGAACGTCACGTTCCACTTTTCGAATACAGGGGGTACGACAATGTTCAAAAAAATGTTTGCCCTACCGGCGGTACTGCTGCTCGGTACGTCATTGCTGGCAGGCTGCGGAAGCACTCCGGCTGCTAATACGTCAACGACCGGAGCCACGGGAGAAGCGGCTGCCGATCAACCGGTCACGATCAATATGTTCACGGCTTCGCCCGAGTACACAGATGCGTTCAATGCTTACATCGAAGAGTATAAAAAGGTCAAACCGAACGTCACGATCAACCTCGAAATCATGCAAGCCGACTACAATACCGTCCTCAAATCGCGGATCGCCGCGGGCAGCACGCCGGACGTGTTCCAGACGACGGCAGGCGGGGACATCGATACGTACGCGGATTACAGCGCCGATCTGACGAACGAGCCGCTGGCCGCTGCCATGACGGATGCCGTACGTGCGAATATGTCTTCTTTGGACGGCAAAGTGCTGGGCTTCCCGGTCAAAGGCAATCTGTTCGCTCTGATTTATAACAAGGATCTATTTGAGCAAGCGGGCATTACCGAGCCGCCGAAGACCGTTGCCGAGATGGACGACGCGATCGCGAAGCTCGAAGCTAAAGGCATCACGCCTTTTGCGAACGCTTACAAAGAGTGGTGGGTATGGAAGCACATCTTCCAACACTATGTGGACGCGGCGGCTGACGATGCAGGCATCTCCGCTCAAGAGCTGGTGAACAAATTTATCAAAGGCGAAACGACGTTCAGCGAATATCCGCTTTTGACGGACAACTTCTTCGCATTTATCGACACGACGATCGCGCACGGTACGGACAAGCCGCTGGAACGCGACAGCAACGCCGAAGTCAGCGATTTCGCGTCCGGCAAAGCGGCCATGATGACCGGCAAAGGCGCCTGGGACGAAGAAGCGATCATGAAGATCAATCCGGACTTCAAACTCGGCATCATGGGCTACCCGGTCAGCGACAAAGCCGAGCAATCCCAGATCATCACGGGTGCCGATCAGGCGCTGCGGATCAACAAAGATTCGGCGGTAGCGCCGCAAACGATCGAATTCTTCAACTGGCTCTACACGTCGGAATACGGCAAGAACTGGTTCTCCCAAGTTGCCAAAGTCATTCCGCCGATCAAGGATGCTCCGCTGCCGGACCTGCAAATGCCGAAAGAAATGGACGAAATCCTGAAAACCGAAAAGTCCGGCGATCTGTCCGTCAACTACTCGTTGGATACGTTCCATCAGAAATTCGGCGAGATCATGCAGGCCTATATCGGCAAAAACAAAACGAAAGAACAAGCGATTGAGGAGATTCAGCAGGCTTGGATTCAGCTGGGATCTTCGCAGTAAGGTTACTAGAAGCAACAGGTTTAAAACAGTTATATAAATAATTTTGTTTTATTTTAGGATGTTCATTAATGAACATCCTTTTGTGCAGGTGAAATTAAAAAAAGGTAGAATATTTATTGATAAACTTTTTTTGGAGGAGATGCAAAAATGGATTCTATTTTATGGAGAGGTTTAAGCTTTGATAATCAATACTCAAAATCATTGTGTGAAATGAAGCGAGAAATCATAGAAATAGGAGATAATAAAAAGGATAAATTTAATTTATTAGTGCCCAACATCAGCCATCATCGTAACGATCCACAGAATATTTTAAATGGAATAATAAATTTACATCTTCCTATAGCTAGATATGAGAGTTTAACTGCAAAATGTGTTACTAGTGATGTTGGAAGTGCTAAGATTTATGCCACAAGAGAAAACGAACCTGGAATTGTTATAAAATTGAATATAAAAACAGATCTTTTAGTTATTGATGGAAGAGATTTTTTGTATAGTATTTTTCCGAGGATCATTAAAAAAGAAGCCAAAGAAGGAAAAATAAAATTACTCTCTGAAATATTCGGTAAAAAAATTAATTTGTATATAACAGAAGGTGAGAAACTCAAAGATTATGATAGTCAATATATTTTTAAATATATTGACTATATCTGCATGGACCTTGATATCATTGAAGCTCATATTAACAATGTAATCTTGATTAATGGACGTTATTCTACGAGATTCACAAATGCATTTGGAGTTATAGGAGGAATTCAGCCTCAAGACGTATTGGAGGTTATTTTTGCCAATCAAATCAGTAATAATATTCCGGATGTTGAGATAAATATATCTGATTTCTGAAGCAGGATTAAAGAGCATCTTCAAATGTAACAATCCCAAGTTTTCTTTTTCAAATAATTGTGTTTTTCGAGGTACGTTGGGGCATGTTAAGGGAAGTGACATAACAACGAATAAACGACAATAAAAATGCATTTTGGAATCTTCGAAGATACTCTGGTACGTCTATCATGTTGAAGCTTCTGGTTGTTGAGGTGAATTCTTCTTAAAACATGAAGAGTTCGATTCGAACGTAGACTCACTTCTTAAAGTAATCAACGTAGTAGGCCTGCTTTTTCCGCAAAATACGTCTCGGTCAGCCGCTTATGAATCTGTTCCTCGTTAAACGTATTCGGGATATTCAACGTCAGGTACTTCTCATAAATCCGCCGGATATCGATCGTCGTCAAAAGTTAGTCCTCCTTCGGCTGATGCTCCGCGCCCCACTCGCACATGCCTTCCATCAGCGGCATCAGCTTTTCCGCTTTGGCCGTCAGCCTATACTCGACCTTCGGAGGAATCTGCGGGTATTCTTTGCGTTCCACCATGCCGTCGGCCTCCAGTTCCTTAAGCTGCGCGCTCAGCGTTTTGTACGTGATGACCCCGATTTGCCGCTTCAGGTCGTTGAACCGTACCGGAGGATTTTCCGCCAACAGATAAAGGATCACCATCTTCCATTTGCCGCCGATCACGGACAGCGTATAGCCGAAAGGGGTGTCCTGAATATGCTTGACCTTACCTTTAAATTCCGCCATGCTCATACGTTGCACTATCCTTTCCGATAGTATCTATCTTTAAAGTGCGTACTGTTTTTTCGCTCGCGTTCATTTTATAGTAACGGTACTTCGGAAGCAAAGGGGATACCACAATGACGAAAAAAACACTGCGCGTGCTCATGCCTCAATGGCAGGGCGGAGATAATCCGAATTATACCTTCGGTGCGGAGCTGCTGGCTTGGCTGGCGCCGGAGAACGACCAACCGCTGGTGCGGGTGCCGGTTCGCGAGGACGACGGCGTGCCGCTTGCGAACGATAACGGCGTTTATGGTAGAAAAGAACTGCTGGAACAGCTCGACGCGGCGGACCATCTGATCCGCGCGCACCAACCTGACCGCGTCGTGATGTTCGGCGGCGATTGTCTGGTGGAGCAGGCGCCTTTCGCTTATTTGAATGAACGGTACGAAGGCGAAATGGGTCTGATCTGGATCGACGCGCACAGCGATTTGGTGCAGATCGACGGCTATGACCGGGGGCACACGCTGCCGCTGGGCAATCTGCTCGGCGAAGGCGACGCGGAATTCGCGAAGCGGGTGAAGGTGCCGTTGAAGCCGAAAAACGTGTTTATCGCGGGACTGTCGGAACCGACGCCGGAAGAAGGCGCGGTCATCGGAGAAGCGCTCGAACGGCTCGGAATCTCGATGAAAGAGACGGATACGGCGATGATTCAGCGGCTTGGCATCCGATCCGCGGACGCGCGGGAGACGGCAAACAGCACGGATTCGATCAAGGCCTGGATACGCGAGAGCGGCATCAAGCACCTGGCGATTCACGTCGATCTGGACGTGCTCGATCCGAAAGAGTTCCGTTCGCTGCTGTTCGCCAAGCCGAACGAGCCGTACGCGTACTCGCCGCCGGGCCGTTTGAAGCTCGCGCGTCTGGCCGAACTGCTGCGCGAGCTGTCGGAGGAGACGGACGTGGTAGGATTGGGCTTTACCGAGCATACGCCGTGGGACGCGATCAATTTGAAAAACATGCTGGCGCAGATTCCGATTTTGAACGGGTAACGAAAAAGGAGCAGCCCCGAATTAGGGTCGGGCTGCTCCTTTTTTTACTTTAGCTTACGTTGGATTCGTCACGGTTTGCTCCCATTCTTCTTTCAGCATGCCCATGCGGATCGAGTCGTAATACGTGCCTTCGTAACAACGGGCTTTGCGGATTCTGGCTTCCGTTTCCATGCCCAATTTTTCCATTCCGGTTGTTCTTCTTTATACACGAGTTCCCACAAACGGGGCGGGTCTTTTTCTTCGAGCGGGCGAATCGTCATGTCCGAATCCAAAAGCATTAAGGTTCCTCTTTTCGTTTGTTTTAGTCGTCGATCACCTCATGCGCGTTAGTGAAAGTCGTTTTTCTCATATTTATCATTCTTTTCCTAATCATCTGAGTTCATACTAATAGAAAATCCTGGATATGAAAAGGGGGAAGAAGATGTTATTGACCATCCGAATAATCGCAGAATCCGGTACGTCGGCGGGGAGCTGAAGCAGGAGATCGAAGATCATCTGCAAGCGGCCGAACGGCTGCTGGAACGGATGGAATGAGTACGTTTTTTTACGCGATCATAAAAAAACGCAGCCGTGACCCTGAGCGATCATGTGGCTGCGGTTTTCCGTATTTATGTGAAGACATTAGGCCTTTCAACTCTTAATCAGAGGATTACGTTCGAATGAAAGGCACACGCTTCAGGTGCATTTCGGGCGGGCGTAACCTTACTTTTAACGTTGACAAGGCATTAATCCTTTCGCCAGGCTTACTCGTAAAAATTCCGCGCCCAACGGTGGTTTTTCAGCTTCTCCACCTGCTCCTTCGCCAATCCTTTTCCGTCCCCGATCTGCATGTTGCGCTCTACGTTGCGAATCGAGCGCATGCCCGGGATAACGGTGGAAACGGCCGGGTGGCTCAGCACGTAACGCAGCGCGGTCTCGGCGATTTGATCGCTGTCGATGCCGAGGTCCTGCGTAATCTTTTGCACCCGCTCGTACACTTCGCGCTTGCGGTCGTCACGGAAATAACGGCTGCGGAAATCGTCTTCGGCGAACTCCGTGTCCGGCGAGATGCTGCCCGTCAGGCCGCCTTCGTCGAGCGCGACGCGCACGATCACGCCGACGTTATGCTCCAGGCAGGCGGGGAACAGCTCGTCTTCCGGCGTTTGTTCGAAAATGTTGTAGATGACCTGCACCGTATCCACGATGCCGCTTTCGATCAGCTTGATCGCGTTGGCCGGCTGATAATCGTTGATCGACACGCCGAAGTGGCGGATTTTGCCCTGCTCTTTCAGCTTCTGCACGCCGTCCAGCCAATCGCCCTGCGCCGCCCATTCGTCCGACCAGACATGAAACTGCTGCACGTCGAGCGTCTCCAGTCCCAGATTGCGCAGGCTGGTCTCGGTCGACGAAATCACATGCTCCGCCGTGAACGTCTCGCTCGACGGAACGCCGGCGCGCGCCGGCCACTGCCCGTTTTTCGGCGGGATTTTGGAAGCGACATACACGGTTTCGGAGCGATCGCGCACGACCTGTCCAACCAATCGCTCGCTATGCCCGTCTCCGTAACCCAGCGCCGTATCGATAAAGTTCAGCCCCAGATCGATCGAACGATGCAGCGCTTTCAACGATTCCTCGTCTTCCGCGCCGCGCCATCCGCTGTTGCCGATACCCCATGCTCCGTACCCGATCTCCGATACTTGAAGTCCCGTTTTGCCGAGCGTTCTGTAGTTCATGCCCATTTGCGTTTTCCCGCCTCTCGATTGGTTT
>Ga0308157_10003446_pt1 | contig 23012 bp, 15 predicted proteins | sample PhyBR1_FD_201035 | JGI IMG/M metagenome (GOLD analysis project Ga0308157, IMG submission 201035) | Phyllosphere microbial communities from UC Gill Tract Community Farm, Albany, California, United States - DLSLB.R1 | ecosystem: Host-associated > Plants > Phyllosphere > Unclassified | place: USA...
GGACTGCCGCATCGACCTGCCGGAAATCGGCCAGGTAAGCACCACGCTACAGGTCCGCAACTCGCTGGACCTGACGCTGCTGAACAACAAGACCAACCGCCGCCTGGGCTGCGAGTTTGTCGACATCTCGCGTGGCAACCTGGCATCGGTGCAACGCTTCATCACCAAACTGGAGCGCGAACGCAACGCCCGCATCGCCGGCCTCAGCTAAACAAAAAGGAGCCGGGCTCCTTTTTTTTATACCTGCATATTCATGATGTCGTGGTAGGCCGACACCAGCTTGTTGCGCACCTGGATGGTGGCCTGGAAGTTGATGCTGGCTTTTTGCTGCGCAATCATGACGTCCGACAGGCTGACCGAGTCATCCCCCGACGCAAACTGCTTGCTCATGCCCTCCGCCGTGCGCTGGCTGGCGTTGACCGAATCCAGCGCCGTCTTCAGGGCGTCGGTAAATTCCGCCTTGGGCTGGGCCGGCGCCTCGGTCTGGATGACCGGCGGCGTCAGGCTGGGCCGCGTGGCGTGGGCCTTCAGCTGCGCGATCATCGACTGGATCTGGCTGCTGTCTATTCCACCTGTTCTCATTGCTACTCCTCTTGTTACAATACGGCAAGGCTTTATCAGTGCTGACAGAATACCAAGGGAAAGTCCAGCCTCCTGCCCCGAGCAAGACCGTAAAGGGCGCGCTGTTCGGGCTATTGAATTTCCTCATTACAAGTAATAATGGCCGTATTCCTTCAAGAACCCTCGTATTCGGGACCACACCATCATGGCCGTAGCGGAAGAAATCAATAACGCCACAGCAGCCGAGGCAGCCGAAGACGGCGCCGAGAAACTGCCTTTCATCCAGACGCCGATGGGCCGCAACTTCCTGCGTGCCGCCGGCGCCGCAGCGGTTGTCGCCATCCTGATCGGCCTGTGGCTGTGGAACAAGCCGCCTGAATATGCGGTGCTGTTCTCCAATTACACCGACCGCGACGGCGGCGCCATCACGGCCGAGCTGGACAAGCTGCAGGTCAAGCACAAGTTTGCCGACAACGGCACTGCCATCCTGGTGCCAGCCGAGCAGGTGCACGACATTCGTCTGAAACTGGCGGCGCAGGGCTTGCCGAAAGGCGGCAATGTCGGCTTCGAACTGATGGAAAACCAGAAGCTGGGCGTGTCCCAGTTCCTCGAACAGGTCAACTACCAGCGCGCGCTGGAAGGCGAACTGGCACGCTCGGTAATGTCGCTGGCGCCGGTCGAGAACGCCCGCGTCCACCTGGCGCTGCCAAAACCGTCAGTATTCGTGCGCGACCAGCAGAAACCCACCGCCTCGGTGATCGTCACGCTGCACCCGAACCGCATGCTGGACCGCGCGCAAACCGGCGCCATCGTCCACCTGGTGGCCTCCAGCGTGCCGGAACTGTTGCCATCCAACGTCACCGTGGTCGACCAGGCCGGCAACCTGATTTCCGACCAGGAAAAGGCCGGCGCCAACAACGCCAAGCTGGACGAGCAGCAGCTGAAGTATGTCAAGAATATGCAGACGCAGGTGATCAAGCAGGTTGAATCGATCATCATCCCTATCGTCGGCGAAGGCAATGTGCGCGCCGAGGCGGTGGCCGATGTCGATTTCGCGCAGATCGAGCAGGCGTCGGAAAACTACAAGCCGAACTCGCCGCCGGCCGCCTCGGCGATCCGCAGCCAGCAGACCAGCGAAACCAACGGCAATGGCAATAACAACAATCCAGGCGGCATTCCGGGCGCACTGTCCAACCAGCCGCCCGGTACCGCCACCGCGCCGCTGAACCAGACCGCTGCCGAAAACGGCCCCAACGCCCCGGCCCCAGGCACGCCGCCGGGCGCGCTGCCGGCCACCGGCGCTGGCGCCGGCCAAAGCCACAAGGAATCGACCACCAATTACGAAGTCGACAAGACTGTCCGTTATGAGCAACGCGGCATGGGCGGCCTGCGCCGCATGACGGTGGCGGTGGTGATCAATTACAAGCGCCTGGTCGACAAGGACGGCAAAGTTACGGTAAAAGCCTATACTCCTGAAGAAATGGCCAAGATCAATGATCTGGTCAAGCAGGCCATGGGCTACAACCAGGACCGTGGCGACGCTGTCAGCGTGGCCAACTCGCCATTCGACGGCGTCGACAAGCCATTCGAACCACCACCAGACTGGTGGCGCGATCCGGCAAACTTGCCGATGGCCAAGGATCTGGCCAAGTTCCTGATCACCGCCCTGATCCTGCTGTATATTGTGATGCGCATCGTGCGTCCGATGATGCGCCCGGTCTTCAAGAAAATCGACGAGATCAACGCGCCGGAGCAGGAACCGGAAGTACCGGAAGAAGAGATCGAAGAAGGTCCGGACGAAGCGCTCATCGCCGAAGAAGAACTGCGCAAGATGGAAGAAAACACCGCGCGCGGCTACCGCGAAAACCTGGCCATGGCCAAGAAACTGGCGGTCGAGGACCCACGCATTGTGGCCAACGTGATCAAGGAATGGATAGGCGCAAATGACTGAGAATACCGGACTGCAGAAAGCCGCCATCCTGATGCTGGCGATGGGCGAAACCGAGGCCGCCGAGGTGATGAAATTCCTCGGCCCGCGCGAGGTGCTGAAGCTGGGCGCGGCCATGGCGACCATGAAAAACGTGCCGCACGAGGAAGTGGTCGGCACGCTGGACAATTTCCGCGACATGGTGGCAGCCGCCTCCACCGTCGGCCTCGACTCCGACGAATACATCCGCCAGGTGCTGACCAAGGCGCTGGGCGACGACAAGGCCTCGGTGCTGCTGTCACGGATTCTGGGCGGCAAGGATGCGTCCGGCATCGAGTCGCTGAAATGGATGGATTCGCAATCCGTGGCCGAGCTGATCCGCAACGAACACCCGCAGATCATCGCCACCATCCTGGTCCACCTGGAGCGCGATCAGGCTTGCGAAATCCTCGGCAACTTCACCGACCGGCTGCGCAACGACGTGGTGCTGCGGATCGCCACGCTGGACGGCGTGCAGCCGGCCGCGCTGCGCGAGCTGAACGACGTGCTGACCAAGCTGCTGTCGGGTAACGAGAACATCAAGAAATCGACGCTGGGCGGCGTCCGTGCGGCCGCCGAGATCCTCAACTTCATGTCCGGCGAGCAGGAAAGCTCGGTCATGGACAATATCAAGAACTACGACAACGACATGGCGCAGAAGATCATGGACGAGATGTTCGTGTTCGACAACCTGATCGATATCGACGACCGCGGCATCCAGCTGCTGCTGCGCGAAGTGCAGTCGGAAATGCTGATCATCGCGCTGAAAGGCGCGTCGCAGGAATTGCGCGACAAGATCTTCAAGAATATGTCGGCACGCGCGTCGGAAATGATGCGCGAAGACCTGGAGTCGAAAGGCCCGGTCCGCCTGTCAGAAGTGGAAACCCAGCAAAAGCAAATTCTGCAAATCGTGCGCCGCCTGTCCGACGAAGGCCAGATCGTGCTTGGTGGCAAAGGTGAGGATTCCTTCGTTTAATGGTTATTCATTCGAAAGACGCGCAGCCGGCATTCAAGCGCTGGGAAATGACCTCGTTTGGCGACGAGCGTCCCAGCACGGTAGCGCTGCGCGAAGCCGAACAGCGCGAGATCGACGCCGACAACGCCCGCATCGAAGCCGAGCAACGCTTGCAGACAGAGCTGGAAGCGCAGCAAGAACAACTCGACATGGGGCCGCCGTTGCCGCCGCCCATCGTTTACCCGACCGTCGAGGAACTGGAGCAGATCCGCGAAGAAGCGCGCAAGGACGGCTATGACGAGGGCCATGCGGCCGGCCATGCCGACGCCAGCGAAGAAGTGCGCAAGATCGCCGACGAGGCGCTGCAACAGGAGTTGCAGCAAGTCCGCCTGCTGGCCGACAACTTCAGCAATGCGCTGCACGATGCCGACCAGCTGATCGCCAATGAAGTGCTGGAACTGGCGCTGCAACTGGCCAAGGGCATGTTGAAAAACGCCTTGCAGGTCAAGCCGGAACTGATACTGCCCATCGTCCGCGACGCCATCGAATACCTGCCGGTGCTGCAACAGCCAGCACTGCTGGTATTGCATCCGGACGACGCCCCCACCGTGCGTGGCGGCATCGGCGAAGAACTGAACAAGGGCGGCTGGCGCGTGGTCGAAGACCCGTCGGTCGGCCGTGGCGGCTGCAAGGTCGACACCGCCAGCAACACCATCGATGCCACCGCCGCCGCCCGCTGGCAGCGCCTGAGCCATGCGCTCGGCAAGGAAGTCGACTGGCTGGACTGACGCCATGGATACCGTCGAACACAGCCCTATCACCCCGGCCAACCCGCATGCCGGACGCTGGAAATCCTATCTGAGCGATTGCGCCGCGCTGACCGCCATGGTCGAGCCGATGCAGGTGTCGGGCCGCGTCACGCGCGTCGCCGGCCTGGTGATGGAGGCGGTCGGGCTGCGCCTGGCAGTGGGCGCCGCCTGTACCGTGCCGCTGCCCAACGGCGGCAAGATCGAGGCCGAAGTGGTTGGTTTCGAGGGCGACAAGCTGTTCCTGATGCCGCAGTCGGACGTCGAAGGCGTGGTGCCCGGCACGCGCGTCTTCCCGGTCGAGCCGGCCATACCGAAGCCGGGCAGCGTGGCCCACCCGCGCCGCCGCCCCAGCGACCGCGCGCGCCACCTGCCGGTCGGTCCCGAACTGCTGGGCCGCGTGGTGGACGCCGCCGGCCGCCCGCTGGATGGCAAAGGCCCGATCAACGCCATCGACAGCGCGCCAATCAACACCCGCCCGGCCAATCCGCTGGGCCGTGCGCCCATCGTCGAGACGCTGGATGTCGGCGTGCGCTGCATCAACGCCATGCTGACCGTCGGCCGTGGCCAGCGCATGGGCCTGTTCGCCGGCTCGGGCGTCGGCAAATCCGTGCTACTGGGCATGATGGCGCGTTACACGGAGGCCGACATCATCATCGTCGGCCTGATCGGCGAACGTGGCCGCGAGGTCAAAGAATTCATCGAGCAGATCCTCGGCGACGAGGGCCTGGCGCGTTCGGTGGTGGTGGCGGCGCCGGCCGACACGCCGCCGCTGATGCGCCTGCAGGGCGCCGCGTATTCCACCGCGATTGCCGAGCACTTCCGCGACAAGGGCCAGAACGTGCTGCTGATCATGGATTCGCTGACCCGCTACGCGATGGCACAGCGCGAGATCGCGCTGGCGATCGGCGAACCGCCAGCCACCAAGGGCTATCCGCCATCGGTGTTCGCCAAGCTGCCGGTGCTGGTCGAGCGCGCCGGCAATGGCGAGCTGGGCGGTGGCTCGATCACCGCCTTCTACACCGTGCTGACCGAGGGCGACGACCAGCAAGACCCGATCGCCGACTCGGCGCGGGCGATCCTGGACGGCCACATCGTGCTGAATCGCCGCCTGGCCGAAGCCGGCCACTACCCGGCCATTGACATTGAGCAATCGATCAGCCGGGCAATGCACTCGATCACCTCGCACGAGCACCAGACCAAGGCGCGCCAGCTGAAGCAGCTGTTCTCACGCTTCGAGCGCAGCCGCGACCTGATCAGCGTGGGCGCCTACGCCGCCGGCACCGACCCGGTACTCGACCAGGCTATCCAATTGCATGATCAGATAGAAAATTTCTTGCAGCAACAAATCACGGAACGCGTCACCATGGGCGAGAGTTTAGGGCAATTGACCTCTCTATTCGACTGATTGACCTGGCAGCACGCTACTTATAATTGTCACCATGGCTTCCAAAGCGCAATTAGAAACCCTGATGGACCTGGCGCAGCGTGAAACAGACGACGCTGCCAAGCGGCTGGGTGCGTCCCTCAAGCAGGTTGACGAGGCAAAGCAGAAGCACCAGATGCTGGTGGGTTTCCAAGAGGAATACATCAAGAAGTTCGAAGCGGCGCAGGCGGCCGGGATTACGCCGATGGCATACCGCAATTTCGTGGCTTTCATTGAAAAGCTGGATACGGCGGTCAAGGGCCAGCTGGACATGATCAAGCACGCCGAATACCGCAGCGAGCAGGAAAAGGCCGCCTGGCAGGCCAGCGAGCGCAAGCGCATGTCCTACTCCACGCTGAACGACCGCGCCGACGCGGCGGCGCTCAAGCTGGAGAACAAGCGTGACCAGAAAGCAATGGACGAACACGCGGCACGCGGGGCGTTCTACAAACGATGACGCATTAACCACACCATACGGCGCCAACCATGCAAAACATTCAAATTCCTAACCTTAATGCCAATGCAGTGGCAGCGCCCAAAGTCAACCTGAACCTGAGCGCCGGCGGCGACAACAATGCTTTCAAGCAGGCGCTGTCACGCGAAATGGATCAGCGCCAGTCCGGCAACGCCAGCAGCGCCAACCAGCCGGCCAAGGCTGCCGAGCGTCCGAACGCATCGCGCGCGTCCGCGCCGAAGCCGCAGCAGGCCGCGCCCGCAAAGCAGGCGCAGAACGACGACGCCAAGCCGGTCAGCGCCAATGACAACGCCGCTGCAGCCCAGGCGCCCGCGCCCGCGCCGGCCAAGAGCGCATCCACCGACAGCGAAAGCAGCCAGGACAACGAAACCAGCGAAACCCAGACCGCGCAAAGCGCTGATCCGATGGCCGACATGCTGGCCTTGGTCGCCGCCTTCAACCAGCCGGTGGCACCAGCCGCGCCGGCCGCCACCGCCAGCACCGATGCCAGCAGCACCGCCGTCGGCGTGGCCGCCGCTGGCGCCGACGCACTGAGCGCAGATGACGCCGCCCTGGCCGCCGCCACCGCAGCCGCAACTGCTGCGGCATCAGCCGGCGCCGCCGCAAACGACGCGGCCGCCGCCGATCCGGATGCTACCGCTGCCGCGCTGGCCGCTGCCGCCAGCAGCGAAACCGCCGATGCCGATGCTGCCGCACTGAAAGCAGCGCAAGACCAGGCCGCCGGCGCCACCGATTTCAAGGATGCGCTGGCCAAGGCCGGCACCACCACGCAAACCGCCGCCGATGCCGCAGCATTGGCAGCCGCTGCTGCCGCAGCCAAAACCACCGCCGGCAAGGCCGACGGCGCCACCGAATTCAAACCGGCGACCGCGACTGCCAGCACCGATGCCGCGCTGGCGCAAGCGGCCGGCAGCCAGGCCAGCGATAGCACCGCCAGCGCCACCGATGCGACCGGGAAGCGCGGCGCCGATGCCCTCAGCCACATCGAAGTCAAGGCCGCGCCAGCCAGCGACACGCAGCCGCAGGTCTCGTCAACCCAGCAACAACAGCAGGCTGACGCCGACCCGGCCCAGCTGGCCGCCGCGCCCAAGGCCACCACGCTGAACGCCGAAGCTGCGGCGACGCTGAAGGAACAGGCCAGCATCACCATCGCCCCGACTGCCAGCCACGCGGCGCAGGAAATCGCCAAGGCCGCCACTGCCGTGCCGACCGACAAGCTCAGCAGCCGCGTCGGCACGCAAGCCTGGGACCAGCAACTGGGCCAGAAAATCATCTTCATGGCAGCTGGCGGCGAGCAAAGCGCCACCATGGAACTGAACCCGCCGGACCTGGGCCCGCTGCAAGTGGTGCTCAGCATTAACAAGGACCAGGCCACCGCCGCCTTCAGCTCGGCCGCGCCGGAAGTGCGCCAGGCGCTGGAAAACGCCTTGCCGAAACTGAAGGAAATGATGAGCGACGCCGGCATCCAGCTGGGCAGCGCCACCGTCTCGGCCGGCATGTCGGACCAGGGCAACAGCGGCTTCAGCCAGCAGGCCGGCGCCGCCCACAGCGGCAATGGCGGACGCTCGGGCGGCAGCTATGGCCGTGACAGCGGCGGCAACGAAGCCGAAGCGGCGCGCAGCGCGCCGCCACAGCGTCGCCTGCCGGCCGGCGCGGTCGACACCTTCGCCTGATACGCGTCAGTGCACCGAAAACCGGGATCGGCGACCCTGCCCTCCCGGTTTTGTTGTCTGTTACACTAGGGAAATGTCAAGCAGCACCGGGAACCGCCCTCTTTTCGGCGCTTCCGTCTGCCCTGGCACAACCGATAATGACATAATGACGGCGTAATCCATTCCGCAGCATGAAGGGCTATTTTGAAAGCGAATCCAAAAATGAAAGCCGATCAGAAAGTTGAAGCGCCAGCAGGCGGTGGCAGCAAAAAACTGATCATCATCATCGTGGTACTGGTACTGCTGCTGGGCGGTGGTGGCGCCGGCGCGGCCTGGTTCCTGATGCACGGCAAGGCTGATGCGGAAGAGCATGACGACTCGCCGAAGAAAAAGAAAGCCAAGAAAGCCGCAGTCAAGCCGGAATACGTGCCGGTCGAGCCGTTCACCGTCAACTTGCAGCCGGGCGAAGACGGCGCCGACCAATACCTGCAGATCGCCTTCACGCTGCAAGTCGGCGGCGTCGAGGAAATGGCCAACGTCAAGGACAATATGGCCAAGGTGCGCAGCCGCATGCTGTTGCTGCTGTCGAGCAAGCGCGCGGCCGAGATCAACACGCCGGAAGGCAAGATCCAGCTGGCCAAGGACATCGTCACCCAGCTGCGCGAGCCATTCGAAGACCGTGGCTCGCAGCAGGACATCGAGGACGTGCTGTTCACGTCATTCATCATTCAGTAAGCACAGAAGCAGATAAGCCATGGCTGATAATTTTCTCTCCCAGGAAGAAGTCGATGCCCTTCTGAAGGGCGTCAACGGCGACCAGGACGACGTCGCGGCGCAGGAAGACGTCGCCGGGGTACGAACGTATAACCTGGCCACCCAGGAACGTATCGTCCGCGGCCGGATGCCGACGCTGGAAATTATCAACGAACGCTTCGCCCGTTTGCTGCGCGTCGGCCTGTTCAACTTCCTGCGCCGCAGCGCCGAGGTGTCGGTCGGTTCGGTGCGGGTCTCCAAATATTCCGAGTTCATCCGCAACCTGGTGGTGCCGACCAATCTGAACCTGGTGCACATGAAGCCGCTGCGCGGCACGGCGCTGATGGTGTTCGATCCGGGCCTGGTGTTCCTGCTGGTGGACAACCTGTTTGGCGGCGACGGCCGCTTCCACACCCGCGTCGAGGGCCGCGACTTTACCCAGACCGAGCAGCGCATCATCCTGCGCATCCTGGACATCGTGTTCGAGGCCTACACCAAGTCGTGGGAACCGGTTTATCCGGTCGAGTTCGAATACATCCGCTCGGAAATGAATACGCAGTTCGCCAACATCGCTACGCCAAACGAGGTGGTAGTGGCGTCGACCTTCACGGTGGAGCTGGGCTCGGTGTCGGGCCAGATCCACTTCTGCATGCCATACTCGATGATCGAGCCGATCCGCGACTCGCTGACCTCCAGCCTGCAGGGCGAGGCGCTGGAAGTGGACAAGCGCTGGATACGCCTGATGACGCAGCAGATCCAGATCGCCGAAGTCGAGCTGGTGGCCTCGCTGGGCACGGCCAAGGTGAATTTCGACGAGATCCTGAATATGCGCGTCGGTGACATCATCCCGCTGCAAATCCCGGAATTCATCGCCGCCACGGTGGACGGTGTGCCGGTCATGGATTGCACCTATGGCGTGATGAACGGACAATACGCGCTGAAGGTCGAAAAACTGCTGGCCAATGCCGATAACCTTAAATAAAACCGGAGAGAAACATGTCGGATAACCAAGACGATCAAGCGCTGGACGAAGACGATCCATGGGGTGCGGCGATCGCCGAACAGGCGCAGGCCGAAGCTGCCGCGCTGGAAAAGCAGCAGGCTACCTCGCAAGCGGCCAGCGCTGCCGTATTCAAGGACTTTTCCAGCACCCCCAGCAAGACTGAGACACATAACGATATCGACTTCATCCTCGATATCCCGGTCCAGCTGACGGTGGAACTGGGGCGCACCAAGATCGCCATCAAGAACCTGCTGCAACTTGCGCAGGGTTCGGTGGTCGAACTCGATGGCCTGGCTGGTGAACCAATGGACGTGCTGGTCAACGGTTGCCTGATCGCCCAGGGCGAGGTGGTGGTGGTGAACGACAAGTTCGGTATCCGCCTGACCGATATCATCACGCCTTCCGAACGTATCCGAAAATTGAATAAATGAAGCACGGACTGATTTCTTCCCTTCTGATCGCGGCGGCCTTGGCCGCCGCGCCTGCGATGGCGCAACGCACGGTGTCCGGCACCATCGGCGGCGCCCACGCGGCCACGCCGGCCGCCGCTGCCGCGCCAGCCCAGGCCTCGCCCCCTGCCCCCGCCACGACCCCAGCGACAGCGCCTGCCGCCAGCGAAGCCGGCACGACACCAGCAGCGGATGAAGCCGCGCCGGCAGCCGCCGCGCCAGCGCCCGCCCCGGCGCCAGCCGCGCAGCCGGGCGCGATGGCGATGACCATCCCGACGCCGGCGCCGACACCGTCGGCCGGCGGCAGCCTGTTGCAAACCTCGCTGGCGCTGATCTTCGTCATCGCCCTGATGCTGGGCCTGGCCTGGTTGACCAAGCGCATCAACCCGCGCGGCCTCGGCGGCGCCGGCAGCAACGTCAAGCTGGTCGGCACGCTGAGCGTCGGTACGCGCGAGCGCATCCTGGTGGTCGAAGTCGGCGAGCAATGGATCGTGGTCGGCGCCTCGCCGGGCCGCATGAACGCGCTGGCCACCATGCCGCGCCAGGAAAGCAGCGAACCGTTGCAACAGGCCACCCTGCCGACCGCCAACTTCGCTGAATGGTTCAAACAAACGATAGACAAACGCAATGGCAAATAAGCTGTCCGCAGGCGTTTCCAAGGCAGCGCCGCTGCTGGCGCTGGCCCTGCTGGCGCTGCCACTGGCGGCAGCCGCGCAATCCAGCATCGGCATCCCTGCCCTGACCGCCACCCCGGCGCCAGGCGGCGGCACCAACTACACGCTGCCGATCCAGACCATGCTGCTGATGACGGCGCTGACCTTCATCCCGGCAGCGCTGTTGCTGATGACCTGTTTCACCCGCATCATCATCGTGCTGTCGCTGCTGCGGCAGGCGCTGGGCACGCAATCGGCGCCGCCCAACCAGGTGATGATCGGCCTGGCGCTGTTCCTGACGCTGTTTGTCATGGGCCCGACCTTCGACAAGATCTACAACGAAGCCTACCTGCCCTTGCAGGAAAACAAGCTCAACATGAGCCAGGCGCTGGACAAGGGCGCGGCGCCATTAAAAACCTTCATGCTGAAGCAGACCCGCGAGGCTGACCTGGCACTGTTCGTCAAGCTGTCACGCAGCCCGGCGCTGCAAGGGCCGGAAGACGTGCCGCTGCGCATACTGGTGCCGGCCTTCGTCACCAGCGAGCTGAAAACCGCGTTCCAGATCGGCTTTGCCATCTTCATTCCATTTTTGATTATCGACATGGTGGTCGCCTCTGTACTGATGTCGATGGGCATGATGATGATGTCGCCGGCGGTGATTTCACTGCCGTTCAAGCTGATGCTGTTCGTGCTGGTGGATGGCTGGCAACTATTGCTCGGCTCGCTGGCCCAGAGCTTCTACTAGGAGGCCGCAATGACGCCCGAAACCGTAATGACCATGGGCAAGCACGCCATGGAAGTGACCCTGATGGTGGCCGCGCCGATGCTGCTGGTGGCGTTGGTGATCGGCCTGGTGGTCAGCATCTTCCAGGCCGCCACCCAGATCAACGAACAGACGCTGTCCTTCATCCCCAAGCTGGTGGGCGTGTTTGTCGCGCTGGTGGTGGCCGGGCCGTGGATCTTGTCGATCATGCTCGACTACATGCGCGAGGTTTTCACCGGCATCCCGCTGCTGGTCGGCTAGCCTTCTTATTAATTTGTAACATTTTCCGCTTTGCAAATTAGTTCGCTTAGAATATTGAAAGTGATGCCACACGGAAATGTAACAGTGGCCGCGAAAAGCTCATGATTACCCTGTCGTCCGCCGATATCAATATGTGGATTGCTGGCCTGTTGTGGCCGCTGACCCGCATCCTGGCGCTGATCACCGCTGCCCCGATCCTGGGCAACAAGGCGGTGCCGGCGCGCATCAAGGTGGCGCTGGGCGTGGCGATCGCGGTCATCGTGGCGCCGGCGGTGCCGGCCTGGCCAGCTGTCGACCCGATGTCGTATGCCGGTTTGCTGATTGTGATGCAGGAAATGTTGATCGGGCTGGCCATGGGGTTCAGCATCCGCGTGATCTTCGCGGCGGTGGAAATGGCGGGGGAGATTTCCAGTTTGACCATGGGCCTGGGCTTTGCAACGTTCTTCGATCCGAATACCCAGGGCCGTTCGTCAGCCATCAGCCAGTTTCTGTCGCTGGTGGCGACCATGGCTTTCCTGGCGGTCAACGGCCACCTGGTGTTGCTGTCGGCGCTGGTGGAGAGTTTTACCACGCTGCCGGTATCGTCGATACCGGTCTACAGCGGCGGCTTCAAACAGATGGCCGACTGGGGCGGCATTGTGTTCAGCGTCGGCGTTCAACTGTCGTTGCCGATTGTTGCAGCTTTATTGATTACCAACGTGGCGCTCGGCATCCTGACACGCGCGGCACCGCAGTTGAATTTGTTTGGTATTGGCTTTCCGATCACGCTGGGTGTCGGTCTGCTGGTGGTGGCGGTCACTTTGCCCTACCTCGGCATGCCGATACAAAACCTGTTTCTGGATGGGATAGAACGCGCACGGCTGATGCCGCGCACCTGGTCGCAGCGACCGGAAGTAAGCAAACCGGCAAGCATGCCGGTTCGGCCACCGGAGCTGCAACCTTTGGCGCAATAGCCTCATCTTTTTGAATTTTGGTTTCCTTGTGGCAATTTGATGCGTATCATGGGAAGCTTCCTGGAGACTTTGCAATGACTTCGATTTTAGTTGGCTTCAACTCGGACCAGATCGCTAGCCTGACTACCCAGCAGATAGGCGGCCTGACCACCGAAGACATGCAGGTGCTGACGTCTGACCAGCTCAGCTGGTTCAGTACAGCCCAGGTGCGCGCATTGACCACGCGCAGTATCACCTATCTGACCAATGACGGCCTGAGCGGCCTCAACACTGACGGCATCCAGGCGCTCACCACCAACCAGATCATGGCGCTCGGCACCGCCCAGCTGCCCGCCTTCAATACCGACCAGATCGTCGCGCTGACCACCGCCGAGATCACCGCGCTGTCCAGCCGCCAGCTGAACGCCCTGCTGCCGCAACAGTTTGCTGCGCTGGAAACCAACGATGTACGCGCGCTGCGCACGCAGCAGATTGCCGGCATCGGCTCCAACCAGATCGGCAACCTGAGCAGCGACCAGGTGGTCGCGCTGTCGACCGCCCAGATCAACGCCATCAGCACCAGCGCGGTCACCGCGCTGACCGCCGACCAGCTGGTGGTGCTGAACTCGACCTCGCTGCAAGCGTTGAGCAGCCAGCAGCTGAACACGTTGAGAGCCGGCCAGCTGAACGTCATGACCACCGACCAGATCGCCTGGTTGAGCACGCAGCAAATCGCCTTGCTGGCCACCGCCTCGTTGCAGGCGCTGTCCAGCGAGCAGATCGCCGCCATCGAAACGCGCGACCTGATCTGGCTGTCCAGCCAGCAAATCCGCGCGCTGACCGGCGAACAGTTGTCGGGCCTGAGCACCGAGCAAACGCACGCGCTGCGCAGCAATGAAATCGCCGCGCTGCGGCCCGACCAGCTGGCGGTGTTGAGCACCGACCAGCTGGTGTCGCTGACGTCGCTGGCCACGCTGAATTCGGCCCAGGTGAATGCCCTGACCACCGACCAGGTCGGCGCGCTGCGCACGCAAACCGTCGCCGTCCTCACCAGCGCCCAGCTGGCTGCGCTGAATCCCGACCAGGTGCTGGCACTGACCACCGACCAGGTAGTCGCCCTGTCCACGCAGCAGGTCGCCGCGCTGACCACCAATATGTTGAGCCAGCTCACCGCGCTGCAGGTGCAGGCGATCGAAACGCGCGACATCGCCGCGCTGGGCAGCAGCCAGCTGCGCACGCTGAATAGCGACCAGTTGCAAGCGCTCACCACCGCCCAGGTCGCCATGCTGAGCACCGCCCTGCTGCCCACGCTGCGCCCGGACCAGTTGGCCGTGTTGAGCACCGAGCAGATCTCGGCGCTGAAATCGCTGCTGACGCTGACCACGCTGCAAATCCAGGGTCTGACCACCGGACAGCTGGTGGCGCTGGATACCCAGGACCTGGTGGCGCTGACCAGCAGCCAGTTGGCATCGCTGACGCCGGACCAGATCCTGGCGCTGACCACCGAACAAGTGGCGCTGCTGACCACCGCCCAGGTGGCCAACCTGAGCACCAGCATGTTGAGCCAGTTGAGCACCGAGCAGGTACAAGCGATCGAAACGCGCGACCTGATCGGCCTCAACAGCGCCCAGCTGCGCACGCTGAACAGCGACCAGCTGGTGGCCCTGAGCACCAGCCAGATGGCGGCACTGGCCAGCGATATGCTGCCCAACCTGCGCGCCGACCAGATCAGCGCCTTGGGCACGGATCAGATCGCCGCACTGAAAAACCTGCTGCTGATGACCACCGCGCAGTTTGCCGCGCTGACCACCGGCCAGGTGGTCTCGTTGGAAACCAAGGACCTGGTGGCGCTGACCAGCAACCAGCTGGCGTCGCTGACGCCGGAGCAGATCCTGGCGCTGACCACCGAGCAGGTGGCGCTGCTGACCACCGCCCAGGTGGGCGCATTGACCACCAGCGTGTTCGCCCAGCTGAGCACCGAACAGATCCAGGCGATCGAAACGCGCGACATCCGCGCACTGACCACCGCCCAGATGCAGGCGCTGACCAGCGACCAGCTGATCGCCCTGACCACCGACCAGATCTACTCGCTGACCACCGCCGACGCCCAGGCGCTGCGCCCGGACCAGTTGGCGGTGCTGTCCACCGACCAGATCGTCGCGATCAAGTCGCTGCTGCCACTGACCACTACCCAGATCTCCTCGCTGACCACCGCGCAGGTCGCCGCGCTGAGCACCGCCACCATCCTTGCCCTGAGCAACAGCCAACTGGCCTCGCTGAACCTGGACCAGGTGCAGGCGCTGACCAGTGACCAGCTGGTGGCGCTGAGCACCGCCCAGGTGGTGGCGCTGAACACCACCACTTTGAGCGAACTGACCACGCTGCAGATGCAGGCGCTGGAAACGCGCGACGTTGCCGTGCTGAGCTCAGGACAAGTCCGTGCGCTGTCGACCGAGCAGTTGGTGGCGCTGACCACCGATCAGGTCAGCGCACTCAACACCGATGCCGAGCGCGCGCTGACGCCCGAGCAGTTTGCCGCCCTCGGCACCGACCAGATCATCGCGCTGAAAACCCTGGTGCCGCTGACCACCGCGCAAATCCAGGCGATGACCACCAGCCAGCTGGTGGCGATCGAAACCAAGGATGTCATCGCCCTGACCAGCGCCCAGTTGTCGGCGCTGAACAGCGACCAGATCCAGGTGCTGACCTCGGACCAGATCGTGCTGCTGACCACCGCCCAGTACGCGGACATGAGCACCACCATGCTCAACACGCTGACCACCGACCAGCTGCGCCTGATTGAAACGCGCGACATCGCCGCGCTGCGCACCGCGCAGGTGGCGCGCCTGTCCACCGATCAGTTGGTATCGCTGCAAACCGACCAGTTCACCGCGCTGTCCAGCGCGGCAGTCGGTGCCCTGGGCACCGACCAGATCCAGGTACTGACCTCCGACCAGCTGAACGCCATGGCCACGCTGGCCGGCATGAGCAGCCGCCAGCTGGCTGCGTTCACCACTGATCAGATGTCCGCGCTGTCGACCCGCAACCTGGGCACGCTGGCCAGCAACCAGTTGGGCATCCTTGGCAGCGACCAGTTGCTGGCCCTGACCACCGACCAGATCGTCGCCCTCAGCGGCGGCCAGTTCCAGGGACTCGGCACCGCCGGCATCAGCGCGCTGAGCACTGAACAGGTGCAGGCGATCGAGACGCGCGATATCGCCGCACTCAACACCGCCCAGGTCAGCCGCCTGACCACCGACCAGGTGGTGGCACTGAAGACCGACCAGATGTGGGCGCTGACCACGGCGGAAACCGTGGCGCTGAGCTCGGCCCAGATCGCCGTGCTGAGCAGCGAGCAGATCGATGCCCTGCGCAGCCTGAATGTGCTGACCACGCAGCAGATCGTCGCCCTGTCGTCGGAGCAGATCAGCGGCATCACCTCGGCCGACCTGATCACCCTGACCACCCGCCAGGTGGCCGCCTTCACCAGCGACCAGCTGCAATTGCTGAACACCGAGCAGGCCGTCGCCCTGACCGGCGACCAGATCGCCGCGTTGAGCACCGCCGCCCTCGCCTCGCTGGACCCGACCGTGGTCGCCGCCATCGAAACGCGCGACATCCGCTTCATGCGCACCGCGCAGATCGCCGCCCTGAGCACCGACCAGATCAGACTCATGACCTCGGACCAGATGGGCGCCTTCACCACCGCTGAAGTGCGCGCACTGACCTCTGCGCAGATCGCCGTGCTGACCAGCGACCAGCTGGCGGCCCTGCAACTGGCGCCGCTGGGCACGAAACAAATCAACGCCTTGACCAGCGAGCAGATCGCGCTGATGAGCAGCGACGACTTCGGCCACCTGACCACCGCCCAGATCGGCGCGCTGAATTCGGCCCAGGCCGGCGCCATCACCAGCGACCAGATGATTGCGCTCGACACGCACCAGCTGCGCGCCTTGAGCACCAGCGTGATCGCCGCGCTGGGCGTCGACCGCATCAATGTGTTGAGCAATAGCGACCTGGCCTTGCTGAACACGCGCCAGATCGCCGTGCTGACCAGCGAGCAACTGCTGGGGCTGCGCACCGAACAGCTGCGCGCGCTGACCACGCAGGAAATCGCCGCGCTGACGCAGTCGCAACTGAGCACGCTGAACGACAGCCAGCTGGACGCGCTGCTGACACTGGCCGCGCTGAGCACGCGCCAATTGCAGGCGCTCAACACCGAGCAGGTGGCCCACCTCAACACCGCCGACCTGCGCTCGCTGAAGACCAACCAGATCGCCGCGCTGAGCACCGACCAGGCGCAGGCGCTGACCACCGAACAGCTGTTCAGCATGGCCAGCGAACAGTTGCGCGCGCTCAGCACGCTGGCCCTGCGCGCGCTGAGCACCGAACAATTGAGCGGCCTCAGCCCGGCTGAAATCGCCAGCCTCACCACGCGCCAGGTGGCCTCGCTGACCACCGAACAGGTGATGTCGCTGAGCACCCGCCAGATCAACGCCATGACCACCGCCGAAGTGGCGGCGCTGACGCCGGGGCAGAAAGCCGCGCTGACCACCGACCAGATCACCGCGCTGCCGTCGCTGGCCAGCTTCTCGACCGCCGCCATTGCGGCGATGACCACCGAGCAGATCATCTCGCTGTCGCTGGCCACGCTGGCCAGCCTGAACACCGCGCAGATCGGCGCGATGACCACCGATCAGGCTTCGGTGCTGACCACCGACCAGATCGTCGCACTGACCACCGGCCAGGTACGCGCCTTGAGCACCAGGCAACTGGCGGCGCTGACCACCGATCAACTGGTCCACATGGAAGATGTCGACCTGCGCACGTTGACTAGCAAGCAGATCGTCGCCCTCACCACCGACCAGATCAGTCATTTGCTGCAAACCCAGATCGGCATCCTCAGCACGCAAATCATCAGCAGCCTGAGCACTGCACAGGTACATGCGCTGACTACCGAGCAAATGGCAGCACTGCCGACGCTGGCGCCGCTGACCAGCCGCCAGATCGGCGCCCTGACCACCGAGCAGATCGCCAGCCTGACCAGCATCACCACGCTGAAGACCAACCAGATCGCCGGTCTCACCAGCGTGCAGATCGGCGCCATCACCACCGATCAGATCATCGCGCTGTCCACCGCCCAGGTGCGCAGCCTGAGTTCGGCCACGCTGGGCGCGTTGTCGACCGAGCAGGTGGCCGCCATCGAAGCGATCGACATTGCCGCGCTGGTCAGCAACCAGATCGTTGCCCTGACCAGTAACCAGCTGGGCGCACTGACCGCAACGCAGTTCGCCGCCATCAGCACCAAGATCCTGTCGGCGCTGACCACGCGCCAGGTGGCAGCCTTGTCCACCGACCAGATCGACAGCCTGGCTTCGCTGTCGCCGCTCACCACGGCGCAAATCAGGGCGCTCCACTCCGACCAGATCAGCAACCTGCTGCTGTCGCAGATCGCCACACTGAAAACCAACCAGCTGACCGCGTTCACCAGCACCCAGGCGCAGGCGCTGACCACCGACCAGGTGGTGGCACTAAGCACCGCGCAGATTCGCGGCCTGGGCAGCGCGGCGCTGGCCACGCTGACCCTCGATCAAATCACCGCCATCGAGCTGATCGACATTGCCGCGCTGTCCACCGCACAGGTGGCGGCACTGCGCACCGACCAGATCCAGGTGCTGACGACCGACCAGTTGTCGGCCTTCACCGCGCAGGAAGTGGCGGCGCTGACCACCAAACAACTGAGTGTGATGAACACCGACCAGTTTGCCGCACTGGGTTCACTGGGCAATCTCGGCACTAAGCAGATCGCCGGCATGTCGCAGGCGCAGATTCAGGCACTGTCGCTGGCGCAGATCGCCGCGCTGAAGACCAACCAGCTGGCGGCGCTGAACAGCCAGCAGATCACCTGGCTGACCACGGATCAGATTCCGGCGCTGTCCACCGCGCAGATCCGTTCGCTGTCGACGCGCGCGATCGGCGCATTGTCGGGCGATCAGCTGAACGCACTGGAAGACGTCGACCTGCGCGCCTTTACCAGCGCCCAGATTGGCGCACTGAACAGCGTGCAGATGGCGGCGCTGGACGTGCTCAAATATGGCGTGCTGACCACCCAGGAAATCGCCGCGCTGACCACGCGCCAGATCACCTACCTGGCGGACAACCAGTTGGCCGCGCTGAGCAGCCTGGCGGTGCTGACCACCGCCCAGATTCGCGCACTCGCGCCCACCCAGCTGACCAATATGGCGACCGGCACCTTTGCCGGCTTCAAGACCAGCCAGCTGGCGGCGCTGGTCAGCAGTCAGGCCGCCGGCCTGACCAATGACCAGCTGATCGCGCTCAACACCGCGCAATTCCGCGCGCTGTCGACCGCCGCCCTGTCGCAGCTGGACCAAGGCAAGCTGAACGCCGTCGAGGTGGAAGACTTTGCCGCCATGAGCACCACCCAGCTGCGCGCGCTGACGCTGACGCAGATGCCATTCCTGCTGACCGACCAGCTGCACGCACTGACCACCGCCCAGGTGGCGGCGTTCACGCCAGCACAACTGGCGGCGATGACCGACGATCAGAAAAAAGCCTTCCTGCCCGAACTGGTGGACTACACCACGGCACAGATCGCCACGATGTCGACCACCGAGATCCAGGCGCTGACTGACGACGACATCGCCTCGCTGAGCACCAGGCAGATCGCCGCGCTGACCTCGCTGCAAGTATCGGTGTTGCTGCCTAACCAGCTGACCGCGCTAAGCGGTGCACAGTTCGGCGCGCTGACGACCAAAGCCATCACCGGCCTCGACGCGGCCAATATTGGCGCCATCGACGCCGAGGACTTCGCCGCGCTGAAATCGGCGCAAGTAGCCACCCTCAGCGCCGCCCAACTGGCCACCATCAGCAGCGACCAGATCGCCGCGCTCAGCAGCCAGGGTACGGCCGGCCTGAAAGCCTCGCAGATCCCGACGCTGACCGGCGAGCAGTTGAACGCGCTGAGCTACATCGGCATGCTGAACACGGCGCAAATTCGCGCCCTGAGCGCCACCCAGCTGCCTGAACTGTCGCAGGCACAAATCGCCGCGCTCAACACCAGGCAGATCGCCGCGCTGAGCAACACGCAAACGCCGCTGCTGACGTCGGACCAGATCATCGCGCTGCAAACCGCCGACCTGATCGCCATGAACACCCGTGCGCTGCAGGCGCTGCTGCAGGAGCAGATCGCCGCCATCGAGGGCGAAGACCTGGCCGCGCTGAAATCGGCGCAGATCGCCGCGCTGACCAACGACCAGCTGACCTGGCTGACGACCGACCAGTTCGGCTTCCTGAGCAGCAGCGCCGTGGCTGGCCTGACGGTTAACCAGATCCATGTACTGACGCCGGATCAGATCATCGCCATGACCGGCGGCCAGTTGCGTGCGCTGAGCACCAAGGCCATCGCCGCGCTGGACCCGACCCAGTTCCAGGCCATCGAAGCAGCCGATATGGCCAGCCTGAGCACCGCGCAAATCGTCGCACTGGGCACGGCCGACATGCTGAGCATCACCGACGAGCAACTGCAAGGGCTGACTTCGGCCCAGGTACGCGCCCTCACCACCGCTCAGGTCAGCACGCTGACGCAGGCGCAACTGGCGCTGTTCCCGCTCGGCTGGCTAACCACCAAGCAACTGTCTGGCCTGACCACCGGCAACATCGAGTTGCTGGACGACGCCCAGGTAGCGCAGCTGACTGCCTTGCAGGTTGCCGCGCTGTCGACCAAGCAGGTCGCCTCGCTGACCACGCACCAGATCCAGTTGTTGAGTGTGCAGCAATGGAAGGCCATGAGCACCAACGGCATCCGCACGCTGAGTGCCGACCAGCTAGGCGCGCTGGAAGAGGACGACCTGAAAGCGCTGAGCAGCAAGCAGTTTGCCGCGCTGACCACGGCGCAGATCCAGTTGCTGTCACTAGACCAGATGGGCCAGCTGACCACGCAGGAAATCGCCTCGATGACCGCAGCGCAGATCAAGGCCCTGAGCACTGACCAGTTGGCCGGCCTGAGCACCCTGAATCCGCTGACCACACTGCAATTCAGCTCGCTGACCAGCACCCAGTTGCAATCGCTGGACGCCGCCCACATCGCCACGTTGCAGACACGCCAGATCGCCTCGCTGACCAAGTCGCAGGTGCAGAACCTCGGCACCGAGCAAGTGGTGGCGCTGACCACCGCGCAAGTGCGTTCGCTGGCGCTGGCCTCGATCACCGGCCTGACCAGCGACCAGGTGACCGTCATGGAACTGGAAGACGTGCAGGCGCTAAGCTCGGCCCAATTGGGCACGCTGAACACGCTGCAAATCACCTCGCTGACGCTGGAACAGCTGGCAGGCCTGAAATCGGCGCAACTGCCGGGCCTGACCGCCAACGACATCAAGGCCTTCGGCACCGACCAGCTGAATGCGCTGTCCACGCTGGGCACGCTGAACGCCGCGCAAGTCGCCGCGCTGACCACCGATCAGCTGAGTGTACTGGACGAGGATAGTTTCCAGTCGCTGCGATCGGCGCAGATGGCGGGACTGAAGGCCAACCAGGTGGCGGCGCTGTCGACCGACCAGTTGAGCAACCTGACCACTGCCCAGATCAGCGGCCTGCAGCTGACCTACCTGACCACCGACCAGATTCCGCTGCTGAGCCTGACCTCCGTGAAAGGCCTCACCACCACGCAGATCGCCGCGCTGAAATCCACCCAACTGGGCGCGCTGACCGCCGACCAGTTGAACGCGCTGTCGACCCGTGCGCTGGCGGCGCTGACGCAGACCCAGATCAAGGGCCTGACCACCGACCAGATTTCCGGCTTCTCCACGCTGAGCGGTTTCACCACGGCGCAGCTACCTGGGCTGACCTCGGCACAGATTGCCGCGCTTGGCGACGACCTGTTCGATACGCTGAGCACGCGCCAGCTGGGCGTGCTGACGTCGGCGCAGGCGCTGGGCCTGACCACCGGCCAGATCAACACGCTCAGCACGCGCGACATGGCGTCGCTGCCGACCGCCGCGCTGAACGCGCTGAATTCCGACCAGGTGGCGGCGCTCGACGCCACCGACCTGGCCGCGTTGAAGACGACGCAGATCATCGCGCTGAAAGCGCCGTTGATCGGCCTGCTCAGCGCCGACCAGGTGGCCACCTTCACCACTGGCCAGCTGAAGTCGATGGTAGCGACGCAGCTGAAAGCGCTGTCGACCGACCAGCTGGCCGCGCTCAACCAGGCGCAGATGACCACCCTGCTGACCAGTCCGCAGAAAGCGGCGCTGTCTTCCGACCAGATCACCGCGCTGACGGCGAGCCCGCTGGTGCTCGACCTGGACGGCAACGGCATCAGTACGCTAAGCATCAACGCCGGTGTGCGTTTCGACATCCGCGCCAATGGCAGCAAGGTCAACACTGGCTGGGTTGGTTCCGGCGACGGCCTGCTGGGACTGGATCGCAACGGCGATGGCCAGATCAACGACGGCAGCGAGCTGTTCGGCACCTCGACCAACAGCGGCGCCGGCGGCAAGAGCGCCAACGGCTTTGCCGCGCTGGGCGAGCTGGACACCAACCATGACGGCATCATCGACAGCCAGGACGCGCAGTACGGCGACCTGCGTGTATGGGTGGACGCCAACGCCGACGGCATCAGCCAGGCCGACGAACTGAAGACGCTGGCCTCGTTGAACATCGCCAGCCTGACGGTGCCGGCGCAGGCCTCGAACGACTTCGACAACGGCAACTGGATTGGCCTGCGTTCCAGCTACACCAGCACCGACGGCAGCACGCACCAGGTGGCCGACGTCTGGTTCCAGGCCGGCCGCGCCAGCGACGCCAGCGCCCTCAGTTCAGCGATCGGCAGCTACGCCCAGCAAGCCGACAGCACCAGCACCGCAGCTGGCCAGCTGACGCTGAACAGCAAGCCGACAAGCAGCCTGGGTGGCAACGTCGCCGCACTGGCCGCGCAGCTGCAGCAATACCACGCCGCAAGCGCGCTCAGCGGCGCCGCGACGGCCCAGCACGACGACTGGCTGCGCAAGCAAACCAGCGCCAGCCAAGGCCTCCTCGCCGCCGCCAAGTAAGCCGCCCTTCCGGTGTCAGGTCTGACATTGATACACGAGCTCATGTACCAATGTCAGACCTGACACCGGTTTGACGAAAAAAAGCCAGCTTGCAAGCTGGCTTTTTTGTGGGCGGAGGCGGAGTTAGCTGATGTAGTTGAACAGCGATAGGCCGGACATCGTGGTGAACGATTTCTGCGCCGCCGTCAGCGTGGTCTGCTGCTGGGTGAACAGCGAGATCGCGGCCGTGTAATCCAGGTCCTGCAGGTTGGACAAGGTGGTCGCGTATTGCAGGCCCAGATCGTCGC